>PPFU01025425.1_pt1 | contig 21136 bp, 15 predicted proteins | sample 1535991 | NCBI WGS metagenome assembly PPFU01 (sample SAMN04901290, study PRJNA319586) | Hypolithon metagenome, whole genome shotgun sequencing project. | isolation source: Antarctic Hypolithon | place: Antarctica: Miers Valley | collected 2014
TCGCCCGCGTAATCCCCTGACGAATCCACCAGTAGGCATAGGTGCTAAAGCGATAGCCCTTAGTCGGGTCAAACTTTTCAACCGCCCGCTCAAGCCCTAAAGTACCTTCTTGAATTAAGTCCAGCAGCTCCAAGCCCCGGTGCTGATACTTCTTCGCCACCGATACAACCAGGCGCAAGTTGGCCTTAATCATGTGCTCTTTAGCGCGCACGCCTTCAGCCTGCACTGCCATCAGCTCATCTACGCTGAGGCTTGCCTTCTGTGCCCACAGGCGCTTTCCTTCTACCAGCGTCGGCTTTAGCTCACCCACCGGAATGCCCGCAGTTTTTGCCCAGCGCTCTAAAGAAGGCTTATGGCTGAGCTGAGCAGTGAGCTGATCGCGGGTATTGAGCAGGTTTACATAAATTTCTAGGGTGCCACCGGTTTCCTCAGCCGCTTTGTTGCGTAGGCTCAAAAGCTCTATATGCTGCTGCACACGCTGGGCCTCAGCGACTTCCTCATGGCGTTCCAGCAGGCTGACGCGGCCAATTTCTTGCAGGTATAGCCGCACCAAATCGGTCGAGCGGGCAGCGTGGGGCTTTGTATGGGCTTCAGAGTCTAGTCCTTCGATATGCACATCGCCGCTCTCATCCGCTTCGGCCTGCGAAAGGTCGATAATAGAAGGCTCACGAAGCTCGTCTTCACTGTCGTCAAGCGACATATATGCAGTGCTTCTGTCAACGTATTCGGACGTAGCTTTCATGATGGTGCGCAGGTGCAGGACAGGTGGAGAATCGGTGAAGCTCACCCCTTTGTAGGTAGTGTTCCCCACTAATAGGGGCATAGATCAAGCGGTATAGAGCAAAAGAGAGCAAAAGAGACCTTGATCAGATGTGCATCTAGAGGCATCTAACAGAGTTGTCAGATTAGATAACAAACTTTCTGCGAGGTGTTTCTATATGGTTTATGTATTCACGCTTTTTAGCGACTGTTCCTGATGCTTTGTCTTTATGGATAAGAATCGAAAGGATGGGCGTGTCGCTCTTTAATTAGCAGAGCAATAATGGGCAGAGCAATGGACAGAGCACCTGTGAAGAGCACCCTAGAGGGTTTGTATAAAAACAAACTCGACTAAACTGCCCTATTAAAGAAATATCAGGTTGACTGGCTTTAGTTTGATCGGGCTATTCCAGGTTTGTCAGTGGCACAGAGGCAATAACCCATAGCAGTCGACGATTGGCAGGGTAGAAGCACGGGACTATTGGAAGAATTCCCAAATTGATATGAAATGCTCTATTCACCGTACGAAGAGGATGCAAAAGACTTATCTGGGCCTTGGCCGGGTGGTTTATTCGGGCTGCTGCTGCGGAATTTGAATGGTGAAGGTGGTGCCTGAGCCCGCTGAAGAATCGCAGGTAATCGAACCACCGTGGCGCTCTGTCACAATCTGATAGCTAATAGAAAGCCCCATGCCCGTTCCTTTGCCGATGGGTTTGGTGGTGAAGAACGGGTTAAAAATCTGCGATCGCACCGCCTCAGGCATCCCCGACCCGTTATCACTAATTTTGATAATCGCCTGATCGTCTTTAAACTCAGTCAAAATTGTGAGCTGAGGATTGTCTACCTCTGCTAGGGCATCAATCGCGTTGCCTAAAACGTTCATGAACACCTGATTGAGCTGTCCGGCATAGCAAACGACTGGCAGCTTATGACCATAGTGCTTTATGACTTCAATCGCGCCCCTGTTTTGCTGAGCTTTCAAATGATGGCCCAAAATTAATAGCGTACTGTCGAGCCCTTCGTGAATATCCACCGATTTTTTATCAGCCTCGTCTTTACGAGAAAACGTCCGCAAAGAAGACACAATCTGCCGAATCCGCTCGGCTCCTAGCTTCATAGAGGCCAGTAAATTCAGCAGGTCATCGGTCATAAAGTCGAAGTCGAGTTCTTCAAGCTGTTCGGCAATTTCCTTAGGCGGATCAGGGTAATGGGTTTGATACTGCTTCAGTAAGCTCACCAGGCTATCGGCATAGCGAGTCGCTGGCTTTACGTTGCCGTAGATAAAGCTGACTGGATTGTTGATTTCATGGGCTACCCCAGCGACGAGCTGTCCCAGGCTGGACATTTTTTCAGTTTGTACCAGGCGGGTTTGGGCCTGCTGCAAGTCGCAAAACGCCTGTTCTAAATCTTTAGCCTGCTGCATCAGGCATAGCTCAGCGCGTTTTCTTTCGGTGATGTCATTATGGATGGCTACGTATTGGTAGGGGCAGCCCGCTTCATCTAAAAACGGCACAATCGTAGTGTATACCCAGTAAAAGTTGCCGTCTTTAGCGCGGTTTTTGATCTCGCCTAGCCAAACATGGCCGTTGCTGATGGTGTGCCACATTTCCTCAAAAAACTCACGCGGGTGATAGCCAGAATTAATTAGGCGATGGGTTTGGCCCATCAGCTCAGCCCGACTGTATTTGGAGATATCGCGAAATTTATCGTTGACATAGGTAATGTGTCCTCGGTGGTCGGTGATGGCCACATTTGCAGAACAGTCTAGGGCGAACTTGACGTCGGCTAGTTCCTTAAGCAACTGGTTAAGTTTGGCTTCGATTTGCTTGCGATCGCTAATATCGCTCAAGCAGCCATACCAAATAATCAAACCGTCCGTTTGGGCCTGAGGCTTAGCCAGCGTTCGCACCCATCGCAGCTTGCTAGAAGGCAGCACCACCCGGCATTCGTACTGATACACCTTCATCGTCAGCGCAGATTCTCTAATCGCCGCTTTAAAGCCTTCCTGCTCGTCAACATGAACCATATTGAGCATGTCAGCGCCCCGCTGCTGAAACTGCTCTGGCGAAATGCCTAGCAGTCGGTAGCTATCAGACGAAACATAGGGAAAAGAAACTTGAGAATCGCTGTCTAAGCGCATTTCATAAAGCAAATCGGGCACGTTGTCGGCTAGCTTTTGCAGACGGGTCTGGCTCACGGCTAGCTCAGCGGTTCGCGCCTCTAAGCGGCTAGAAAGGATTTGGTTGAACTGTTTTGTCGCTAGCTCGCACTCCTTTCTCGATGTGACATCTTGGGCGATCGCATTCCATAAAATAGTGGTTGGATCGGGCTGTACGAGAGCAGGCTGCACGGTTAGCGCAATCCATTTGGTTTTGCCGCTAACTAATAGGATGCGGCCTTCCCACTCCCACAGATGAGGTGATTTAGCGGCGCGGGCGATCGCGAGCTGAAAAGGAGCGCGATCTTCCAGACGAATAGCATCAAACAGGCAGTGGACAGGTTTTTGCGGATTACCCGAACCGCTTGCAATCGGAACATCCAGCAGATTGTAGCAGCCCGAGCTGATGTAGGGATACGCAATCACCCGCCCCTCAAGGGTGGTTACCCACTGAGAAACCGCCCCTGGAATACCATCTATCCAGCGTTGAAAGTCATGGCTTTGCGGGTTATCAGCCGGCGCGCTATCGGGCTGATGACCATCAAATTGCATGACTTCATTAGCTTTCTGATTTGGCAAGAGAGGAGCTTTCATCGCGGGCTATCTAGAGAGAAACCACTTTTGGTTAGCATTCCCGAGGCGCAAAGCCCGCCAAGACGGTATTCCCACGGAAGTACACGAGTTCAAACGCTATGCGATCGCACGTTAATAACTAAGTACATTGAATGACTGTCAACCGTATGGGTACCGAGCTGATCAAAATAGCTGTAGCATGGAGAGTGCTTTTGCTGTGAGCGATAGGGCACCTATGCTGATCAACAACCGATATCAAGTGATTCGTGCGCTAGGGGAGGGCGGCTTTGGCCAAGCCTATCTAGCGATTGACCAGCAAATGCCTTCGCAAAGAAAGTGCGCTATTAAGCAGCTCAAGCCGGTGACGACTAGCCCGCAAACGTATCAGCTAGTGCAGGCACGATTTCAGCGAGAGGCCGCGATTTTAGAAAGGCTAGGGGAAGACCACCCGCAAATCCCTCGCCTGTATGCTTACTTCAGCGAAAATCATCAGTTTTATCTGGTGCAAGAATGGATAGACGGCATCACGCTGGAGTCGCTGGTCGCCGAGCAAGGGCCTCAGTCTGAGGCGGCAATTCGCCCAATCTTAACGGCGCTGCTGCCTGTGCTAGCGTTTATTCATGGTCAGGGGATTATTCACCGAGACATAAAGCCTGACAACATTATTTTGCGGATGGGCACGCAGCAGCCTGTGCTGATCGATTTTGGCGCGGTGCGAGAGACGATGGCAACGGTGATGGATAGCCAAAACAGTCCTAAAAGCTCTATTGTGATTGGCACACCGGGCTTCATGCCGCCAGAACAGGCGATAGGTCGACCGATTCCCTCTAGCGATTTGTATAGCCTCGGACTGGTGGGCATCTTTTTGCTTACAGGTCAGATGCCTCAGTTGCTGGGGACGGATGTGCAGACGGGAGAAATTCTTTGGCAGGGGGCGGCGCAGCACGCAAGCACTGGGTTTTTAGAGGTGCTGGATCGGGCAGTGCGATCGCATCCTCGCGATCGCTACAGCAGCGCCCAAGAAATGCTTTTGGCCCTACTAGCCTCGCCACAAACCGCTGAAACGCCCGCTCAGCCAGCAGTACCGACTAACCTGCCGGCTGCTTCCAACAATCTTGCCGTACCGTCGCAATACTATCCGCTTGCCGCTGATAGCACTTTAAAGACAGTTGCTGTCGCACCCGCGCAGCCAGAGATTTTGGAGAAGACTTCAGTCCGCAGCACCCAATACAGCACCCAGTACGGCAGTCTCTCTAACAACACGAGCCAGCCAAACAACAATGTCAATAGCCAGGTTAATAGCCAGGTTAATAGCCAGGTTAATAGCCAAAGACCGATCAAACGGTGGTCTCCTTTGGTGATGGGTCTGATCGTTGTTGTTGGGGCGGGTAGTGCGATTGCAGGAGGACTACTCCTAAACCGATCTACCGACAATGTGACGCCATCACAAACTTTAGCCTCAGATTCTGCAAAGCAGGACTCAAAGCAGCCTTTAGCTAAAGATACGCAGGTCAAGACAAAGAACACAGCAGCAGATAACGCCCCTGAAGAATCACCTGATTCCTTCGTACCAGCAGCAGAGACAACAGAACCCACCCCCAAGAATGATAGTCAGCAATCAGAAACACAGACAGCCGGAGAGCAAATAACGCTAGGCAGCTCTTCAGGCAAGCAAATTCCGGTGTACGACAATCCTTCTTTCGCAGCCTCATCCTCTCAATATGGCGTGAGCGGCGATCGCGTCACAATCTTGCAGCAGGCCGAGGGCGATGATGGCGGCGATTGGTATTTCGTTCGCTTCAGCTCCGGCGCTGAAGGGTGGGTATCTCAAGCCTACGCAGATCCTTCGAGCTACGCGCCCGCCACCGAAACGGCTCCGGCGACTTCAACGACAGCGCCGCCGGTAGCCGCACCTGAGAGCAGTGCTGATACATCACCGCCCTCATCGGCCCAGCTAGCTGGCGGCGCGGGTGCTCAAGTTAACGTGTATTCGGCTCCATCAAGCGATTCGAATTCGCCGCATTATGGGTTAGGGGGCGATCGCATCACCATCCTCAACAGCACCCAAGGCGAAGATGGCCGCACCTGGTATCAAGTTCAGTTTGCCTCAGGTGCAAGCGGCTGGGTAAGTGCCGACTCTGTACAGGTACCCTAAAGCACCCATACGAGAGAACTCTAAAGCACCTGTTTCAAAGCAGCCAAAAACTTGTCCACATTCTCAGGCGTTGCGTTGTAACCCATCAGGCCCACGCGCCAAACTTTACCAGCCAAATCGCCTAAGCCGCCGCCAAGCTCCATGTTGTGATCGTCAATTAACTTGGCAGTCACAGCTTTACCGTCTACGCCTTCAGGGATGCAGACGGTGGTGAGGGTGTGCAGGCGGTACTCGCGAGGCACATGGCAGGTGAGACCCATTTCTTCCAAACCGTCGTATAGGCGCTCGGCTGCGTTTTGGTGGCGAGCCCAGCGAGCTTCTAAGCCTTCTTCAGCGAGCAGGCGGAGGGCTTCACGAATAGCGTAGGTCATGTTCACCGGGGCGGTGTGATGGTAGGTGCGGCCCTGACCCCAGTAGTTGCTAAGCAAGGACATATCGAGGTACCAGTTGGCGACTTTGCTTTTGCGATTGTTGAGCTTGGTGAGGGCTCTTTCGTTCATCGTAAAGGGCGAACTTCCCGGCGGGCAGCTCAGGCCCTTTTGGCTACAGCTATACGCTAAGTCCACGCCCCATTTGTCTAGGAACAAAGGCACGCCGCCCAAGCTGGTTACCGTATCTAAAATGAGCAGGCAGTCGTACTCGCGGCATAAGTCGCCAATGCCTTCCATTGGCTGGCATACGCCTGTGGAGGTTTCGGCATGAACGATTGCCATGACGGTGGGGCGGTGCTTTTCTAAGGCGTCGCGAATTTCTGCGGTGGTGAATACCTCTCCCCAGGGGCGGTTGATGCTGCTGACTTCAGCGCCGTAGCGACCGGCCATGTCTATGAGGCGATTGCCAAAGTAGCCGTTGACGCATACCAGCACCTTGTCACCGGGTTCTATGGTATTGGCCAGAGTGGCTTCCATAGCCGCAGAGCCTGTACCGCTGACGGGTAAGGTCATACGATTGTCGGTTTGCCATGCGTAGCGCATGAGTTCCTGCACTTCGTCCATCAGGTGTAGGTAGGCTTTGTCGAGGTGGCCAATGGGCTGGCGATCCATCGCGGCAAGTACGGCGGGGTCGGCGTTAGAGGGGCCGGGGCCAAGCAGCAGACGAGCTGGAATATCTAGCTTGTCGAGTGATTTTAGATGGGTGTTATCGATGCTGGTGGTGTGGGTAGAAAGGGTGGTCGTCATAGAAAAACGTTCGGCGAATGATGGACTCAATTATGTATATAAGCCTACCGTTTTGCGTCTACTGTTTCTAGGGGTAGGAGGCGATATCTAGGTATCGGCTAATGAATGCTTGGTCTACGCTGTTTCTTGCGGTATGGTGACTTATCTGCTAGTCAGTTCTATTGATTTATACGGGGAATATGGGGCTTGCGACATGGTGACATTGGAGACGCTACAAGACGGTATTTATCGCGGCTCTAAACAGGCTTATCGGTGCGATCACCCCACCAACCTATACAAAAGTCCTGTTTGTCAGGGCTTAGTCACTCAGGCCGATACCGGCCACCAGCTCCACATCCTAGAAGTCGCAAAAAATCACCATGCCATTCGCGTCTGCATTTGCAAAGACGACTACATGGGCTGGATCACCGCTACCGCCGCTCGCGACTTAACCGCTATCGAGAAAATTAGAGATTATCCAAAGCTGAATGCTCAAGAAATTCAAACGCGCCTGCCGCAGGTGATAGAATTCGCCCATGCCGCCATGTCCGTTCCTAACGAGTACCTGTGGGGCGGAACGGTTGCACCTAATTATGACTGTTCTGGTTTGGTGCAGTCGGCGTTTATGTCAGCAGGCATACAGCTTCCTCGCGACTCCTCCCAGCAGGAAGACTTTACCCATCGCATTGCCCAGTCAGAACTACAGCCGGGCGATCTGATCTTTTTTGGCACGCCAGAGCGCACCACTCATGTCGCTCTATACATGGGTGAAGGAAACTATATTCATAGTTCGGGCAAGGACAAAGGCCGCAATTGCATCGGCATAGACTCGATTACTGATTTGAGCGAACCGGTTAGCGCAAACTATCATTCACTGCTGCGCTGCTTTGGCAGAGTGATAAAAAGCTATCAGCCGACAAGATGCTATTGAATGAACCTATGAAAAAACATACAAAAATTGCGCTACCCGAACGCGCTAGAGAGGTCGTCGGGGTATAGGAAAAGGGCTGCCTATCTAGCGTTTTGTGGAAATAAGAAATCGGGGAGCCAGCCGCGAATGGTGTCCCAAACGTCTGCGGGGCCAACGCCAAAGGCTAGCCAGAGGCCGAGGAGAAAAAAGGCGACTAAGAAGGCGGTTTTAAAGGTGGTTTTGACGACGCCTAAAAGCCAGAAAAATACGATGGCTGCGATCGCAACCGCTCCGATAGTCAATGCGAGTTCCATGCTCTTTTCCCTCAACTTTCAGTTCAGCTCTTTGCTTCTCAGCGGGCAATAGTGTACATCAACGTTGCATTGGCCCGTTCCCAATCAGACGCCTAATCAAACGATGGCGGTACTGAGTTCAATGATGGCGGTGCGGGCCCACTGGTCTACCGCTAAAATGTCGTCTAGGCTTGGGGTGAGGATGAGGTCGGCTTTGTGGCGATCGCACACCTTCTCAATCACCTTGGGAATGTCTAAATAATGAATCTTTTCTGCTAGAAACAGCGCTACAGCCTGCTCATTTGCCGCATTTAATACAGCCGTCATCGTGCCTCCCGCTCGGCCTGCCGCATAGGCCAAATCCATACAGGGATATTTCGCATGATCGGGTTCGCGGAAAGTTAGATCGCCTGCTTTCACCAAGTCCAACGGCTCCCAGTCGGTGTAGATGCGCTCGGGCCAGGAGAGCGCATACAGCAAAGGCAACCGCATATCGGGCCAGCCTAGCTGCGCCAGCATAGAGGTGTCTTGTAGCTCAATCAACGAGTGAATAATGCTTTGCGGATGGATGACAATATCAATGTTGTCGTAGTCCATGCCGAACAGATAGTGAGCTTCAATTACCTCTAGCCCTTTGTTCATCAGGGTAGCTGAGTCCACCGTGATTTTGCGGCCCATTGACCAGTTAGGATGCTTAATCGCGTCGGCCATCGTGACTTTGGGCAAGTCTTCCACGGGCCAGTCGCGGAAGGCACCGCCAGAAGCGGTGAGCAAAATTCTGCGGAGACCTTTTTCGGGAACGCCTTGCAGACATTGGAAAATAGCGGAGTGCTCAGAATCGGCGGGCAGCAGCTTAACGCCGTGCTTTTTAGCCAAAGGTAAAACAACCGGGCCTCCGGCAATTAAGGTTTCCTTATTAGCTAGTGCGATGTCTTTCCCCGCTTCAATTGCGGCTAAGGTTGGCAGCAGTCCAGCGCAGCCAACAATGCCAGTCACTACAGCTTCTGCATCTCCATAGCGGGCGACTTCGGCAACGCTATCTTCCCCAGCGAGGAGGATAGGCTGAACGTCGTGCGAGGCAATAGCTTCCTTCAGCTCAGCTAGCTTACTCTCATCACAAATGGCGACAATTTCTGGCTTAAACTGTATGACCTGCTCAGCGAGTAGCGCTACGTTGCTACCGGCAGCAATACCGACCAGCCGAAACTTGTCAGGGTTGTGCTCAACGATATCCAGGGTTTGGGTACCGATAGAACCGGTTGAACCGAGTAGAGTAATGGCTTTCACGGTGGTGTCTTTCGCTGCGATGTCTTTCACTAAGGAGACGTCCCATCTGTAATGGTTTCTTTATATTTACTATAGTTTCTTAGCGGCGGGTGCCACAAATCTCTATGCATTTAATCTATGCATCTCACTAAATGTTGCTCATTGGGTAGACGCGCCATAATGGGAGCATCGTTTACTACGCTTTGGAGCGATCGCTCCCATCAGCCCAATGGATGCATTCGCACCGTTTCCACCCGCCTGGACAAAAGACGCCGTACACGCTCAGCCGTTTGGCTGCCCGCACTGCGATACCGGGAGCCGGGAGGCCAAGCAGGTTTGGCTCAATCGGCGTGCGCCCGTATTTATGGAGGGCCGTAAGCGTAAGTGGCAGGAGTTTTATCAGTGCGAATGCAATACGGTTTGGTGGGGCTGGAGTTCAGACAGGCCGCCTTTGGACTTGGACAAGGACTAACGACGGTTTGAAAGCAAACGGATTGCGATCGCAGTGCAGGTTTTATCCTAAGATGCATCGTTGGCGCATTTTGGCTTGAGATGCGACGTTCGCATAAGTATGAGGATCGCAACCCATGGCAGATGTGGTGGTGCTGGGCAGTCTCAATATGGATTTGGTGGCTGAGGTAGATAGGTTGCCTCGCCCCGGTGAAACGTTGAAGGGTAGAGGCTTTGCTACGGTGCCGGGGGGTAAAGGTGGCAATCAGGCGGTGGCGGCGGCTCGGCTGGGTGTGAAAACGGCGATGGTAGGGCGTGTAGGCAATGATGGGTTTGGGAAAATTTTGCGCGATCGCCTCCAGTCCGAAAAAATTAACGTCTCCGCGCTAGCCGTTAGCCCCAAGCTGCCATCGGGCACCGCCTTAATTACCCTTTCGCCCAACAACAATCAAATTATCGTCGTTTCAGGCGCTAACGGCGAAGTGGGCGAGCCAGATCTTGACCGGCTAACGCCTTTTTTCAATCGGGCACAGGTGCTGCTGCTTCAGTTTGAAATTCCGCTGCCTACGGTTGAAAAAGCAGCGGCGCTGGCGCGACTAGCGGGCCTAACGGTGATCGTAGATCCTGCGCCTGTGCCGACGCAAGGCGATCCGTTATCGGCAGATTTTTGTGAGTATATTTCTATTCTGACGCCGAATCAGACGGAGGCAGGTGAGCTGACGGGGATAGATATTAGGGATGTTGAGGGGGCGATCGCAGCCGCTGTTGCCCTTCAGCGTAAGGGCATAGAAGTGGTCATCGTAAAAATGGGCGCACAGGGTTCGGTATGTGCAACCGCGACCGGCACCTTTGCGATTCCAGCCTTTCCCGTGCCCGTCACCGACACCATCGCAGCGGGCGATGCCTTCAATGGCGGCTTAGCAGCAGCCCTTTGCCGGGCAGATCCCGCACTCGATCTATCCGACCATGACCTGCTCAGGCCCGCTATCGACTACGCCAGCGCCGTTGCAGCTTTAGCAGTCACCCAGTCGGGCGCTCAGTCATCTATGCCGACTGCCGCTGAAGTAGAAGCTTTCTTAAGAGCGCGTTAAATGCCCAAAACGTGATGACTACAGCGGACGATACGTTCGATAGTTCACGTTGGGGAAAATATTATCAATTTCCTCCACCTTTTCCAGCCAGCCAGCATCTATTTTGTCAGCGCGAATGTCTTCCCAGAGCTTGTTGAAGCGCATCAGGTGCGACCGGGTTCTTCTCACCGCATAAGGCACCATTGTTCCTGTACGCATAATAAATGCCCAGTCTGAAGACTGCGCCAGCAGCAGCTCACGCGCCGCCTGATTGAGCGATCGCCACTGCAACTCATCCGCCGGTTCGCGCTTGGCCAACTCAATCATCCGTTCAGTCGCCTTGTGCAAATGCGGATAAATCCAGGCATTCTTTTCATTCAGCCAATACTCATGGAAGCCTTTATAGCCCCAGCTCGACTGAGAAGGCTGTGCCACCTGCTGCGTTGGATTGCTGCGCAAATAGTCGGCTAGGTGCGTCATTTCATACGTGCCCTGATCGTACCAGCTCTTACGGAAAAAGTAGTCTAAAAACCATGGCCCCTCATACCACCAGTGGCCGTACAGCTCCGCGTCATAGGGCGACACCACAATCGGCTTACGCTGCATTAGGTTATGCAGATTGCCAACCTGCTGCTCCCGGTTGAACATAAAATTGGCCGCGTGCTCAGCGGCCTTCTCCCGAGCCCAGTAAGGGTCATACCATGACTTATCCGACAGTCCTAATCCTTTACCCGTAATTTTGTGATACTTAATGCCCACATTCTTACGCTGACCGTTCGGCATAATGTAGGGCTTAATGTACTCGTAGTCGGCATCCCAGCCTAGGTCGCGGTAAAATTCCCGATACTCCGAAGCCCCTGGGTAGCCCACCTTAGAAGACCAAACCTGCTGAGAAGACTCCTGATCGCGACCAAACGCTGCGACCCCTGCCTCGGTGTAAATTGGCGCGTAGGCTCCATAGCGCGGACGCGGACGCGCATACAAAATGCCGTGACCATCTGTGAGGAAATAGCGCAGTCCGGCATCGGCCAGCATCCGCTCTAGCCCTTCGTAATAGGCACACTCTGGCAGCCAAATTCCCGTCGGCCTGCGACCAAAGACTTCCTCGTGGCTCTGGCAGGCCACCTCTATCTGCGCCCACACCGCCTCGGGATACATCTTCATCAGCGGCAGATAGCCGTGGGTAGCCCCACAGGTCATAATATCGAGGTTGCCGCTTTCTAAAAACTTCCGAAAGCCCTTAGTCAGGTCGCCACCGTAGTGCTCCCATACCTTGCGTACCTGAGCAAATTCGCTGGCGTAGTATTCAGCCAAATACTTCAGATGACCGTTTTGAGCATTGCGCTCTATCTCCATTTTCAGCAGCTCTTCTAGCTGGGTGAGATGCGCGTCGTATCGCTCTTGCAGCAGCGGATCTCGCAGCATTGCTACCAGGGGCGGCGTCATGCTCATCGTCATTTTAAAGTCAACGCCATCCCGCTTTAGCCCCTCAAACATTGTGAGCAGGGGCACATAGGTTTCGGTGATGGCCTCAAACAGCCACTCTTCCTCTAGTACGAAGTCGCTTTCCGGGTGGCGAACAAACGGCAGGTGGGCGTGGAGGATGAGTGCAACATAACCAATCGACATGAGAAGAAGCGCCTAAGGTAAAACTTTTGCAGCGAAAGTTCTTAAAGTGAATCTAGAGCGACTCCAGAGACAAAAAACTTTCGAAAAAGCATCAAAGCCGTTCGATTTTGTAGCACTTGCAACCGCTTAGCGTAACCACTTGTCCAACGCTTTTCGCTTAAGTGATTGTACGGCAAAAGCCCGACCTGGCATAAGGGGATCTTTTTGATGGGTCAATTGCCTGCTTGGGCACAATCCTCACTCGGTCGATACCATATTAAAGACGCTCGCTCCGCGTTGCGCCAGCGCATCCACACTTCAGTGACGGTTGCTCCCGCCAGCGGCCTACAGGTCGTAGCGGGCCGAGTCACTTGTACCTGCATCCAGTCGCCCTTAAAGGTTAACGGCTTAATGATGCTATTAGCCGGAACCAGACTTTGCATGTTGGCGGTTGCTTCGGGCTGCGATCGCAACGCCTGAGCCTCATCCGTCTCCAAAAAATAAACCGAACCTTGAGCCTGCAACAGCGATTCCCATCCTTCCACCGCCAGCGGCACATCGCCTAAGGCTAACTGTGAAGAATGCGCCCAGGCACTGCCGCTCTGTGTATACTGCACTCGAAACCAGCCGTCCTCTCGCACTTCTAGCACTGGAAACGTATATAGATTTTCGTAGGCTGGCATCATGGCAAAGCCGGCATCTCGGCCAATTGCCAGGTAGGGCTGTCCATTAGGAATTAGCCACCCCTGATAAAGCCAGCCCCAATGCTCGCCGCCAGCCGAAGTGTATAGAGGCAAAGTCACTGACTTCAGCCAGCCCACATCATCATTTCCTAGCCCTTTTATATCACGAGGTCGCAACTGACCCAGGCTGTTAATCGTATCGGCACCCTCAGAAAGATCCACAATGCCTGCAACGTCGGGGGAAAAAGGCGTAGGCGCTGGCGTAGGTGCGGCTGGCGGATCGACAACCTCGCCCGACACAACCTGGGTTTGGCTGATTAGCAGGCGGATGGATTGAGGGGCTTCAGCAGAAGGAAAACCTGATGAGGATTCTGCCGTTTTTGCCGTCGCAGTTTCTACAGCAGTTCCTCCAATACTTAAAGATAAGGCAACGGCAAAGCTACCTCTGCGGAGTAGCACAAGGCTATTTTTCAATAAAGCTGCACCATTCACTAGATCACACAACGATCTGCCTATCAGGGCAGACTGTAAAGAATCATTGCCCGAGGAATCTACTTCTAAAGAATCCACAGACGGTTGAGCTGTCAAAAGTGAAACCATGGAACCTACCTCAAAAAGCAATGCTTGTATCAAAAGACTCACTGAAAATACAGGAGCTACCTTTTTAAGTATTCACACAAACGTCATCCTATCCATAGACTTTTGATTACTTTTTGCTTCGCAATCGTTTCCACAGAGGGCAGTTCACAGAGGGCAGTTCGCACAAAAATCAACAGCAAATATCTAACGAATTTTCCCCAGGTTGCTCACCAAGTCCTGCTGCATTCGATCCAAATCGGACTCTATTAACGTCAATGAGTCCTCTAGCTCTCGCCGCAGACTTTTCTCCATTGGCCTTGGCGATGCACCGTCGTCGTCGTCTCGCATCAGCTTTCTAAAGGCCAACAGCTGTGCCGTCTTTAAGGAAAGCTCTGTCGGTACCTTAAAGTCAGGCAGCACGCCGCTACCTTCCCAGTTCTTACCTGTCGTTAGGCTGATTGCTTGTCCCGTTGGGATAAACATCCAAAAGTGGTCGTGCAGCCGAAAGCCCACGCCAGGATTTGCGCCGCCCGCTGTGGTTTCGCCTACAATCACGGCTCGCTTCAGGTGCTTTAGGTTGTAGGCAAATTCTTCTGCCGCCGAAAACGTCTCAGGCCCAATCAGCACGTACACCGGCTTGTCCAAATAGCGTGCTCCGCTGACGTGGGGCAGCGTCCAAGACTGTTGAGTGCGGTCTTTTTTTGGCCAGTACAAATCGGTTAGATGCACTGATGGGTAGGCCGGTAGTAAATAGCTGGTGAGCAGGGCAACCATGCTGGCCGACCCGCCGCGATTGTGGCGCAGGTCAATAATCAGCGCGCTAGTATGGGCTAAAAACTGCATCGCTGCCGCTGCTACCTCGCCTGCAAACTCAGGCGGCTCAAAGCTAAACAGCTCTAGGTAGCCTACATTCCCACGCAGTCTTTCTACCCGGTTAAAGTCAAAATTTCGCAGCTCGCTCAGGCGGCGCTGATAGGCAAGTTCTTCGGGCGGCACCTCTGTTTGAGGCTCTAGCTGAGGCAGCACCGCTGGGCTAAAGTACACTTTCAAATGCGGGTCGTTGCTGAGTGTCTGTAGCTGGGCCGTCAGGGTTTCGGCTAGCTGAGCGCCGCTTTTTACAGCCTGGTAGCCTTCTGAGAGGCGATCGCGCAAATCCCCCTGAATTTTTTTTGCCACCTCAGGAAAAGCATACTCATCCAGCTTATCTACCACTGCCATAAGCACCGCCGTTCGCGTCGCTGCATCCAATGGCAAATCGTCAGCCAAATCACCCGACGAACTAGAAGCACTCATAGAATAAACCGACTTTTTAAAAAGCAGACCGCATAAACCTATCACGCGCTAACGGCACAAAACTTTTCCACGACTCGCACAAACGTCTCTACGCCAACCCCAAGCGCCGTTTCATCAAAATCAAAGCGAGGGTGATGGTGCGGATAGTCCAACCCTTTCTCTCCATTGGCCGAGCCCAAAAAGAAATAGCAGCCCGGTACCGCCTGCAAAAAGAAAGAGACGTCCTCGCCGCCCATCGTTTGGCACTCAGGCACCACGCCTACGGGTGTTTCTACGACTGAAAGCGCCACTGATCGGACAAGGTCTGCGATCGCCCCATCATTCACCACAGGCGGATACAGCTTTTGATAGTCCAACTCATAGCTCGCCCCGTGAGCCGCACATACGCCCGCCATCACCTGCTCTAGCCGCTGTGGAATTAGCTCACCATAGCTGGGCTCAAAATACCGCACCGTGCCGCTCAAGTAGGCACTATCGGCAATCACGTTCACTGCTGTACCCGCTCTAAATTCGCCCACCGTCACCACCGCCGACTTCAGCGGATCAATATTGCGCGACACGATGGTTTGCAGTGCGCTTACCACCTGCGCGCCTACCACGACCGCATCGACAGTTTGCTGTGGAATCGCGCCATGGCCGCCTTTTCCCTGAATCGTACAGGTAAAAAACTCAGTCGCCGCCATCATCGGCCCGCTGCGTACGCCCAGCGTTCCTAATGGCAAATTGTTCCACAGGTGCAGACCCACCAAAGCGTCCACATCAGGATTCTTCAGCACCCCTGCATCGATCATAGGCTGTGCTCCACCGGGCCCTTCTTCAGCAGGCTGAAAAATTATTTTTACGGTGCCTGCAAACTGGTCGCGGTGTTCGTGCAGATATTTCGCGGTGCCCAGGGCGATCGCCACATGTCCATCATGGCCACAGGCGTGCATTTTTCCCTCATGGACTGATCGGTAGGGGACTTCGTTGAGTTCTTGTACTGGCAACGCATCCATGTCAGCGCGAATAGCCAGAACAGGAGAACGGGAGAACGGGAGAGGGGGTGAAGTGCTCTCAGAAGTGCTCTCAATGGTAGCGACGATGCCGGTTTTGGCGACTGAGCTTTTGTACGCAATGCCCCATTCTGTGAGGCGATCGCAAATAAATTTTGCCGTAACCTCTTCCTGAAATCCTAGCTCAGGCCGCTGATGTAATTGCCGCCGCCATTTAACCAGTTCGCCTTGCAGTTCCCGAATTTCAGGTCGCAAAGCAGAAAAATTTTCAACTAAAGGACGTGAAAGTGTCTGCATAAGCCCTCTCCAACAGTCTTTCTATCTTGACAGATTTTTCTGAACCTCACAGATAAAGGAGATAGGCTACGCCCAAAAAGGCTTTGGCATAATCCGCTCTAAGTTCAACTGAGCCCCGGCTTCAGCCAGTTTCTCCATATCTTTAACCTGTCTTAAGTAGGGCAAAATACCCAATACTGGCATCCCAGTCAGCGACTCAATCATTTCAGTCGGTGCCCAGCTATCTATTTGCTTTTGCGTGCAAAGCTGTGTGCAGTTTAGGACAATACCATTCAGCTTCACCTTCTTTTGCTCTGCTAGCGCCACATTCGCCACCGCTGCTGCGATCGCCCCCAGCCTAATAGGCACTACCAGCACCGCAGGCAACCGCCACTGGCTAGCAATATCTGCTACGGTCAACTCGTCACTGACTGGCGAGCCCAAGCCGCCAGCCCCTTCTACCAGTACCCAATCTCGCTGCGCCTCCAGCTCGGCAAATACCTTCCATGCCAGTGCCAAGTCCACTCGCTTGCCTTCTAGCGCGGCGGCTAAAGGGGGCGCGATCGCAGCCTTGTACCACAGCGGATTGATCTGCTCAGGGGTTTGGTCTAGCTTAAACATCCGGCTGTAGAACTCCCGATCGCCCGTCCCTGACTGCACCGGCTTAAATATCCCTAGCTTATAAGCCCAGCAGTATCGCTGCCAGTAGGCAATCAGCGCCGCCATCAGCACCGTTTTGCCGCTATCCGTATCGGTTCCCGTCACTAATAACGCCGCCAAATCTACTCACGCTCCCTCAGCTATTTCGCTGTTGTATTGATGCGGGCCATCGGATTACTGGCTCATTACTGGCTCAGATTACTGGCTTTATTGCGCTGGCAACTGAGCAGACGCCCTAATCGCCAACGTAAACTCTGAAGGCTGGTCAGCCTGAACATCAATGGTATAATCACCGCCTACCGGCACCAGACTTTCCCACCAAACAGCGTCTGCGATCATCTCTCCCCCTGGCCTCAGCACATCAAAATCAACGCGACCGCCTGAAGAGTCCGTTACCTGCACCGACAAAAATTGGCCTTCTCTGGCGTTCACCACATACCGCCGTATCTGACCTGGCCCCACCCGGTTTGCCACTGATACGCCATCCGCCCCGCTGGGAAAAGACACCCGCTGCGACTGCACTTGCTGCTGAATGGGTGGCGTCACGGGAGGCGCGGTTTCATCAGGTTCTGTGGGCGTTACAGGAGGCGCGGTTTCATCAGGAATGTCCGGCTCCACTGGCACTGGGTTACTCAGCGTGACCGACAGGCGATAATCACCGCTTTCCACACCTTGCACCGGGCTTAATTGGACGCGATACTCACCCGCTTCCTCCAACTCGCCCGACCATTCAAACACCCGATCAGCCCGACGATTCACAGGTTCGCCGTTCGGCCCTAGTACGCTCAGTCTCACGTCATCTCCAGTCTGCTCTACCTTCAAAATTTGACCGGCTTCAGCCACAAATGGATAGTTGACCTTATCACCCTGACGCATGTTGCCTTCAACCGTTTTGGTTTCGCCGGGAACCAGGCCTAATAGTGGCTGCTCATATTCTGCTGGCTTGGGATCAACTTGAGTCGGCGTGGGTGTAGGTGGGGGCGTGGTTTCGCTGCCTAAAGGCGGTAGTGAAGTAATGGTGGGTGTAGGGGTGACAGCCGTGTCTAAACCTTTGACAACGGCCCAGCCACCAAAGCCAGCGATCGCCGCCAGCCCAATCGCCAGAGCACCCACAGCTAATGGATTCTCCAGCATCGAAGCCGGACGCTCACGCTCTGCAGGCACCACCATGCGAGTCCCTTGTGCTCTGGGTGCTCGCCCCCCCGGCTGACGAACCGTAGTGGGCCTGTTCACCGTTGGATTACTCTGGCCAATGGTATAGGTGCTCGGATTAGGTCGCCCAACCGCTACGGTTTTCATCTGAGAAGCCGGTGGGGCTTGGGGCGATCGCGCTCTAGATACATCGGCTATTCCGCTAGCGGCCCGACCCGAGAGCGCCTGTGCCATTTCGCTGACAGATTGGAAGCGATCGCCCGGCCTGAAGCTCAGCGCCTTGTTTAGCACAGCCGCTAGCCGAGGATCTACCGACACGAAATTCTGCCATATCCAAACCGCGCTCACATCGTCAAACAGCATCTGCGGCTCTTTGCCCGTCAGCAGCACAATCGCCGTCACCGCTAGCGCGTAAAGGTCGCTGCTAGGATACGCCCTGCCCGTCTGCATTTGCTCAGCGGGGGCATAGCCCGCCTTACCAACCGTCGTCGCATGGCTCACGACCCCGTCTAGCTGCATCCGCGTCACAACCTCTTTCACCACGCCAAAGTCAATCAGCACGGGTAAGTTATCCCGCTGGCGCAAAATGATATTGTCCGGGCTCACATCCCGATGAATAATTCCCTTCGCGTGAATATGTGCCAGCACCGGCAGTATCTGCTGTAAAAACTGTCTGACTTCAGTTTCAGAAAAAGCTCTGCCCTGCTGCTGCCGCTGCCGCAGTACCTCATGGTAAGTCGGCCCCTCCACGTAGTCTTGCACTAAAAACAGCCGTTCTTCCTCTTCAAAAGTCGCCCGGAACTTAGGAATTTGAGGATGCTCAATTTGATAGAGCACAGAGGCTTCTCTTTGAAATAACTGGGTTGCCTTATCTGAGAACTTGTCTTCCCCTTGAATCGGCACAAATTCTTTGACGGCACAGCGCTCGTTAAACCGGCCCTGATCTTCTGCCAAATAGGTTCGCCCAAAGCCACCCTGTCCCAAAAGCTGGACAACGCGGTAGTGGTTTTGAAGCACAGTCCCTATCGAAATAGCAGGTTGCATGGTTTAGCAGCGGTATATCTATAGTATATTAAGCCCCATCAGTCTACTCTATGTTCCTGCCAGTAAGGGGGCCGTAGGTGCCAGGTGTGAGCCCTGTCACCTCAGTAAAAAGGCGGTAAAACAATTGTAGAATAGCTCATTCACCATAAGTCTTCTACTAAGGGTTCTGTAAGGCTACGGGTTTATCTCCTCAAACCCTTGGGCATGCTGAACTCAACTCATTATCTTCACAACGCGCAGCGCATGATTCACGCGACTTCCAAGGCGATAGACTCTCAATTGGCCGATGATAATTCTCTACAGACTCGGCCTGCTTGCCTGGTAGAAGGGTTGTCTCCTGCGCAGCGAGATCAGCATCGTACGCAAGCCCTCATAGCTTTTAATCTGCTAGGCACAGAAGCCGTTTCTATTTTCGACGAAGCCACTCAAACGGTGTCTCGGCTGCTCGCAATGCCGATCTGTATGCTCAGCGTTGTTGACGACAAAGTGCAACACTTAAAATCTGTAGTAGGGCTCTCTAGCTTAGGGCTCATGAACCAGCTAGCCGCTACTCGCAGTATTTCGCGCCAGGAATCTTTTTGCACTCACGTTATTGACAGTGGCAAAACCGTCGCCTTAGAAAATACAGCTACCTACTCGGCATTTTCTCAGAGCTTGCTAATTCATCAATACGGCATTCAGTCCTATTTAGGAGTTCCTCTTTTTACAACAGAGGGCTGCTGTATAGGTACGCTGGCCGTGATGGACTTACTGCCGCATAAGTTCACTCAGCAGGAAGTTATCTGTTTAGAACTCACTGCCCGCTGGTGCATGAGCGAATTTGAAAAGCAGCACATGCATAGCAAGCTGCAACAAGGGACGCACCCGCTACAGGCCCACTCACTATTGGGAGAAGCCCAAGGCGTACTCGATCAGGATTCTTTACTTTCTAAAATCAATCAGGTTCGCTTTGATCTCATCGTTCAGCTTACTCAAGATTTGCGTAATCCGCTGATATCTATTACGGGTATGGCCAACATGCTCAGCCGTGAAATCTACGGCCCCCTGAGTGAGAAACAACAGGAGTACGCCAAAATTGTTTTGAGCAGCTCTCAACAGCTTCTCGCTATGGTGGATGAAGTTGTTGAAGTAGGTGATCTTGAAGAAGGTGACTATCGGCTGGCGATCGCAACCGTAGATATTGAGATGATTGCCCAGCAGGCGATCGCATCGCTTAGCAACCTCGCCCAACAGCAAGAGCTTCAAATCAAGCTCACCATCGAACCCGGCTCACGCATTTGGAATCTTGATAAGCGCGTTGTAAAGCAGCTAATTTACCACCTAATTTTCAGCATCATCAAAATGTCAACAGCCGGCAGCACCATTCGCCTCCACGTTTCTCGCAAAGAAACTAGCATTAGCCTTGCACTTTGGGTCTCCAACCCTTGGTTAGGAGAAGATCTTCCTCAGGCCGTGATTGCCTGGGAACAACGCAGCGCCTTGACTAGCCTAAAAACCGATCCAAAAGCTAGCCTATCTAGGCAGCTAGCTAGCGTTACTACTTATCCTGCAATAGAAAACGCTACGCCAGCAAACTTTTCTACACAGAGTACTCAAAGTGAGTCAGAAGAAGTTTTTGCAGCATTAGCCACCGCCCAAAAAGTAGACGCTTCTAGGCAGGAACTTGGCCTGTTACTCAGCCGCCACCTTACCGAAATTCATGGTGGTAAGGCAATAGTACAAGGATCTGCTACCAGCGGACATCGGTACATCATCACATTGCCATCTTTGGACAATAACCAATCGATTTAATAATTCTTGATTAGCTTTTGAGCGATCGCCAGCTAAACGCATCAATAAAAGCCACTTTCTCTAATCAGAAAGTGGCTTTTATTAGTAAATGGCCCATTTATTTTCAGAAATTCAAAACCGTATCTCTATATACAAAATCCTATTGTTTCTCTTTATCTCTCTTTTGCTACAGCATCTCTCTTTTGCTACAGCAATTCCAAATTCCAACTTGCGTACGTCCGAAACCCTTGACTTATCGTTCGACTAATATCGAACTCAAATTCGATG
>PPFU01003363.1_pt1 | contig 21117 bp, 14 predicted proteins | sample 1535991 | NCBI WGS metagenome assembly PPFU01 (sample SAMN04901290, study PRJNA319586) | Hypolithon metagenome, whole genome shotgun sequencing project. | isolation source: Antarctic Hypolithon | place: Antarctica: Miers Valley | collected 2014
GCCCCCCCCCCCCCGCCACGTCGAGCGCTTCGACGAGGGCGACGTAGATGCCGATGCGCAGGGCACGTCCCTCGTCGTCGCGTCCATCCCAAACGATCTGCCCGGCAGCCCCGGCAAGCTGCGCCTGGCTGAGCGTGCGCACAAGCCGTCCCTGCTGATCAAACAAACGCACACGCAGGCTGGAGGGCGTATCGAGGCGGTAGTAGATCACGGCGTTGTCATCTACGCCATCGCCGTCGGGCGAAAAAGGGGAGGGGGCGATGGTGATGCCGATGGTAGCCGGTGCACCGGGATCATCGGGGTCGAGCGTGAGCGCGTTGCGGCGGCCCGGCGTGCCGCCCGCCGCAGCCGGACTGCTGCTCCAGTTGGCGGGGCTATGCCCGGCGTCGGCGTCGCTGATGCGTTCGAGTGCGATGCCTGTGGCGGTACGCAGCGTTGGCGAGTGCCACCGGGGGTGGTAGGCCACGCTGTCGAGGGAAATACCTGCCGCCGTAGCAAGGCGAAGCAGTCTACCGCCATCGGGCAGGGCAAAGCCGGATGCACGCTGTGGCAGTAGCAGCGCATCATCAGTGCCGGGAAATGCCTGGCCAAAAAGCGCCGTGGGACTGTCGGTTTCAGCATAGCTGCCCGCTATTCGGTACAGCACGGCGTAGCCGCCGGGCGCAAGCGTCAGGGGCGAAAATGCCAGCCGGACCGTGTCCACGCGTCCGCTCTCGTCGGGCGCGCCCAAGAGAAGCAGCCCGTTGAGGTCAAGCGGGGTAGCGGCGCGGCTGAAAAGCTCTATGTATTCGGTCTGGTCGGGCCGGTTGTCGTCTGCCCGGGCAAGCGGCTGGTACAGAATCTCGTTGATGACGAGGTCGCCAGGGACCGGCGTGCGTGCGGTGGGGTCAGCAGTGATGCTGTTGGGCAGGCCCGGGGTGCCGCCTGATGCTGCAATGCTGCTGGCCCACGCGAGCGGACCGTGCGAAGCTGCTTCTGGGATGATCTTTTCGAGCGCCACGCCCACCACCGAGGCACGCCCTGCATCCTGCCAGGCCGGACTGTACGCCACATCGTCCAGCGTAACACCCTCTCTGTTGAGATGCAGGCGCTCCCCACTATTCGAAAGCCCTCCGCGGGTTACCGTGGCCACAGGCGCGAGTACAACGCTGGAGTGGGTGAAATCGACGTGGTCAAACGCGCGCGCCAGCCTCGAAGCGCGTGCCGGGTCTCCGTCGCTGTCGTCGGCATCGTAGAGCACCAGAAAGCCGCCAGCGGGCAGTGGTGGTAGGTCGGGGGACAGACGCAGCGTGTCCGCGACGCCGTGCTCGTCGGGTGCGCCGGTAAGGACAAGACCCCGCAGGGAAAGCGCGCGCGCCGTCGTGTTGACAAATTCGACGTACTCAGGCTGGTCGGGCCTGTTGTCGGCCGGGTCTTGAAGAGGCGCGTAGAGAATCTCGTTGATGACAAGATCGCCCGGCCCGGCAAGGGTGGCGATCGGGGTAGAAGTAGCCCCGCCCTCATTGCCTTTAAGGTCGCGCACGGCACCCACCGTCAGCAGGGTCGGGCGCACCTGCTGCGGGTACGTAAGCGCCACGACGTCTGAACTGAGCAGCGTAGCGGTTTGCACCACTCCGGTATCGAGGGCAAAGTTGCCAGGAAAGGCCACCGTGGGCGCAACAGGCTCATCGAACGTGACGAGCAACGTTCCCGGCCTGGTTTCCTCAGCGCGCAACAGACGAGGCGGCGCGGTGTCAATGGCGAACAGGCTGTTCTGGGCGCCGGGCGTACCACCGCGCGAGTTTGTCGTAGTACCAAAATTCGACTGTTCCGAGGAAGGGCCAAACGGGTCGCGCCTTTCGAGCGACGCGCCTTGACCGCCCCACGCGCTTGTAAAGGCGACAGAGTCGATGATCACGCCTTCGAACCGCAGCACGACAGCGTCGCCGCCGTTGTTGAGGACGGCCCATCCAGAAGGCTGGAGGCTCGCCACGCCGGGGAAAGCCCCGCGCAACACTGTGCTGTCGCGGGTGATGACGGCGTACGCACCGGGCAGGATTGGCGTGGGGATCGCAACAAGCGCGCGTGGCGTGCCGGTGTCATCTTCGAGGGTGAATCCCAGCAGGTCGAGCATTTTTGTGGAGCGGTTGAAGACCTCCACGTATTCAGGCACGTCCAGAGGGGGCGCGTACGCGATCTCATTGATGACGACATCTCCCGCCTCGGGGCGCTCGGGCACGGTGAATACTGCCGAGGTAACGGCCTGCGTGTTGCCGGCTGCGTCGCGGATGTCCGAAGCCGTCAGCGTGTATGTTATCCCGCCTGTTAGCGGGCGGCTCAGGCGCAGCGTCAGCGTGTCGGTGCGCGTGCCGGGGGAACACGAGGTGCTGTCGGCAGCGGCGTCGGCGGGAGTGAGCAGGTAGCGGGCGGGGTCGCAGGCGTTGTCTACAGGCTCGTCGAAAGAAAGGGAAACGCTGCGGGGCGCGCGAAAAAGGGCCTCTACCAACAGGGGCGGGGTGGTGTCTGGTGCGGCCACGGTGTAGGCGAGCGTGGTGTCGCGCAGCACGTTGCCCGCGCGGTCGGCGAGGCGCTGCACCCCGAGAAGGTATGAGCCGGGCGTGAGGGGGGCTGCGAGCGTGAGCAGCACCCGGGTGTCTGCGTTTTGAGATAAAACCGACAGGGGCTGCCCGCTCGACAGGGTGAAGTTGCCGGCATCGAGCGTGGCGGTGTCGAGGGGTTCGGAAAAAGTCAGCACAAAACCGGGCAGCGCGCGGTCGTAGCCATCCGCGAGTACGACGGGTGCGGTATTGTCGGGCGGGCCCGTAGTGCCACTCACCTCTACATCGTCGAAAAAGTAACCCTGGGCGGCAGCGGTGCTGTGCTTGACCCAGAAACCGAAGTGGGACGCAGTTGCATAGGTGTCGTCCTGTGCGGTGAACACATCCTGGCCGCCTACGCGCACCGTCCAGCCCAACACCGGCGCGCGGGCGACCTCGACGGTGTACGTGCCGTCGTCGCCAGCGAGCAGTGCGGTGCTGCGGCCCAGTTCTACCCGGGCGGTTGCAGGGTCGCCATCCTGACGGTAGAGGCGCACCTCGTCGGCGTTGTTGGTGCCGAGTTGCAAGAAATAGCCGTTTACGTTGCCGTGCAAGTCGGGTCGGTCGGCCATGAGGTAGACGCGCACCCCGTTGGCATTGCTCAGGTTTACGCCTGCGTGGGAAAAGGTGAGCTTCCAGGTGCCAAAGCTGACCGCTGAAGGGGTGGCAAGCACGAGCGTGTCGGCTTGGGGCAGGCCGTTCGTGTGGAGCCAGAAATCACCTGCGCGGTCGGTGACCTGCCAGCGGTCCGCGTCGCCGGTCCAGGCGGGGTTCTGGGTAAAGTCGCCGTCCTCGAACGTGTCCGCGACCTGCGCGGCAGCCGAGAGGGGCAGCAGGCCGATAAGCACGCTGAGCAGGCGTGTCACCACGTGCGCGGGTGGTTGAGCAGCACGTCGGCCATCAGCGTAGCCGCAGGGGCGAGCGCCCCCTCATCCAGGTCGAAAAGGGCGTCGTGGACGGGGTAGGCCGTTTTTTTGCCACCGCGGGTGCCCACGCGGATAAACGCACCCGGGATGCGCGCGGTGTAGAACGCGAAGTCCTCGGCTCCCATGCTGGGTAACTCGTAGAAATGGATGGCCTCCGCGCCACGCGTTTTCTCGATGGTGTGGGCGACGTGATCCACGAGGGCAGCAGCGTTCACGACGGGCGGCGCGCCGTTGTGGAATACACAGTCGATCTCGGCACCGTGCATCGCGGCAAAATGGGCAGCGACGGTCTGGCAGGCCTGCTGCATCGTTTGACGGGTGGGGGTGTCCACACACCGCAGCGTGCCGCCCAGTACCACCTCGCGCGGGATCACGTTGTAGGCCTCGCCTGCCTCCATCCGGCAGATGGTGAGGATGCTGGCGTAGCGCGAATCAGTCACGCGGCCCGAGAGCGTGTACAGGTGCGCGGCGAGCATCGTGGCGAGATACGGGGTGTCTACGCCGAGGTGTGGACGGGCCGAGTGGCCTGTCGCCTTGCCCCGGATTGTAATGTCGAAGCGATCGGCGGAAGCCGTTACCGGGCCGGTGATAAGACCGTAGCGGCCCGTTTCGAGGGTCGGGTCCACGTGCATGCCATAGACGGCGTCCATCCCGTCGAGTACGCCGGCTTCGATCATGCGGGGCGCGCCCGAGGGGGTGCCTTCTTCGTTGGGTTGAAAAAAGACCCGCACGGTGCCCTGCAGCCTGTCGCGCGCTTCGAGCACACGCCGCGCCACGCCGATGGCAACGGCGGTATGGGCGTCGTGGCCGCACAGGTGCGCCACGCCCGGGCGCTGCGAGCGATACGGCACGTCAGTCTTGGCGTCCTGGATGGGCAGCGCGTCGATGTCGGCGCGGTAGCCAAGCAGCGGGCCTGGCCGGTCGCCGCTAATGTCGACATACGCGCCGGTGGTCGCTGCAGGGTGCACTTCGAGGCCGAGCGCGCTCAGGGTCTGCCTGATGTACGCTGCCGTCTCGTACTCCGCGAAGCCGACCTCGGGATAGGTGTGAAGATGGCGGCGCAGGCGGGTAAGGTAATCGCCGAGGGGTTCGGCGGGGGGGACAACAGACGGGGTGATCGTTTCAGGGTTCATGCCAGGGGGCGCTGTGACTGGAGCGTATGATAACGTGCCGTCAGCTCGCGCGCCAGTTCGGGCAGCCGCTCGGCGTCATCGGGAAAGCGGCGCGCGATCCGGTTGAGCAGCAGTTCATGTTCTTCAGCAGGCGCGTGTGCGAGTTCAAACAGGGCATGGGCGAGTTCCATCTGCCTGTTGAAGGCGTCGAGGTCTTCGGCCAGTCCGGGCTGGTCGAGCAGGGGCTGCGCAAAAGCCGCCAGCGCTTCGGCGTCATGGGGGCTGGACTCTGTCTCTGGTGGAAAAAGCTGTGCATACCGGGTGAGTAGAACGTCAAAGGAGGGCGCTTCACAGCAATTGGGGCGTGGAAGGCGCTCGCTTTCGAGTTCATGCCAGCCGTCTTCGAGGCGAGCCAGAAGCAGGTGCAGGGCCACCCGGTCGCGCTCGGTGACATCGCCCTGGAGCAGCGCGCCTTCTATCTGCGGCAGCGCCTCTATCACGGCATCGCCTTCAAGGGCAAAGTAAGCCCAAATCAAGCGCGCCGTTTCGAGCACGAGCAGCAGCTCTTCCGGGAATACGTCGGGCTCGGTGGCGGTCTGAAGCGCGAGAGCACGTCCGGGTTCTACACCGTAGGCTTCGAAAAGGGGGGTGGCAAAGCGGACAAGCGGCTCAAAGGGCACGCCGGTGTCTTCGCGAACGAAAGCTTCAAGCGCCTGGTCAGCGTCGAGCATAGCAGAAAGAGAGTTATACGAGGCCGCTGCGCTTTCTAAGAACCCACTCGGCGGTGAGCAGCAGCACAATGGCGAGCAGGAAAGGCCAGCGGTCGTGGAGCGGAAGCTCGGCCTCGCGGGCGACGACGGTAGGGGCAAAAGTGGGCAGGCGAGACAGGTAGCCGGGCAGCGAATCGAGGGTGGCCTGCATGAATAGACGGCCTGAGGTACGCTGGGCAAGGCCCTGCATTAACCCAAAGTCAGCGCGGAGTTCCTGGAACTCAAGGGCCAGCGCGCCGACGCTGAACACGCCCGCATCGTCGCCGAGGGGCTGCTGCTCGCGGGTGGCGACAGCTTTAAACCGGTAATCGCCCGGTGGTAGGGTGCCGGCGTCGAGGGTGTAGCGGCCGCTGCCGAGCGGTTGCATCACAAAAGGGCGCACCGTTCCGTCGGGGGCGGTCACGTCTACCTGTACGCGTGCTTCGTCTACAGGCTGGAGGCTCTCGTCATACACCTGCCCGGTGAAAAGCACGGCCTCGCTGCCGCTAAAGACGCTTTCGATGGGTTCGACACGCACGCGCCGGCTGTCGTCGCGCGTGGCCGTCCAGCGGACGAGGTTGGACACGAACGCAGGCCAGAAGGGCGCGGCATCTTCGAGGTCGCGCGGGAGGGTGTTCCACCGCCAGACGCCTGTCCCCAGCAGCATGGCCACGCGCAGGCGGGGCGTGCGCCGCACCACCAGCAGGGGGTCATCGAGCCGCACGCCGCGCACCTCGGACGTAGCGAGCACGCGGGCGTCGGGGGCGAGCGACCAGCGCACGTCGGGGCTTTGAAGGGGCGGAAGCCGCTTGCGGTCGAGGGACGGAGCCTGCGGAATGTCGAGGATGGGATGGGTGGTGCCGGCAGGGGTCGGGATCGGAAACGCCTCGGTAAAGCGCGGCGGAAAGCCGGCAGGGACGGCAGGCAGCACGTCGCGCAGGCGCGTCATCATGCCGTAATCCGTTCGGCTCGTGGCGAAAAAGACGAGCCCGACGCCCGCCTCGGCCGCACTGCGGACCTGCGCGATCGTGGCCGCATCGGCAACGGCACCCGGATACCCTGCCAGCACGATTACATCGAAGCCTCCCAGCGTGGGCAGCGCGCCTTCGTAGAAGACCCCGGCAGATTTCTGCACGCGCACCGTCACCTCTATACTGGCATCGCGTTCCAGCGCCTGCCGCAGCGCTGACACGTCGGGCTCGGGCGCAGCGCCGAGCAGCAGCACCTTGCGGCGATCCGACCGTATCTGCACGGTCGTGGTTTGCAGGTTGTTACGGTAGGTGGCCTCGTCCGCCAGGCGCGTCACCGACGCTGTGAGGCGCACCGCGCCTTCCGACTGCGGCGTAAAGGCCAGGTCAACGACAGCCTCGGCACCTCCGGGGGCGAGCGTCACGCGCTGCTGGTCGAGCACCGTGTCGCCCGCGCGCAGCGTCACGGTCACCGCTTCGGTGCCGTAGCCGATAGCCTGCACGCCTACCTGTACGGGCACGACCGAGTTGGTGTACGCAACCCGGTTGGTGACAATTCGGCGCACGCGCACGTCGCGCAGCGCGCTCGTGTCGCCTACCACCACGGGGAAAACAGGCGTCGCCGCCCGCTCGGCCACATAAAGCGGGTTGCGGCCCGAGGTGACATTGCCGTCTGAGACCAGCACGATGCCCTGGACATTTTCGCCCTGCAAGCCTTGCTGCACGTCTTCCAGACTCCGGGCGATGTCGGTGCGCACGCCGTCGAACGCGAGCGAGTCCAGTGCAGAAAGGCGCGACGACGTGGCGGAAAAAGCGTAGAGGCGCGTATCCACGCCTGCGGGCAGCGCCGCAAGAAAATCGGCGAGGGCAGCGCGTAGTCCGTTGCCTGTGAGACTGTCCTGCAGGGCGATGCTCTCGCTCGCGTCAACCAGTATCGCCAGCACCGGCGGCTGCTCTTCGGTCAGGATTCTCCGCACGATAGGCTCGGCCAGCAGGAAAAATACGAGGGCGAGCGCCAGCGAACGCAGCGCGATCAGCGCGGCTCGGGTGCGGGGCGGCTGCGGCGGAACGGTAGAGCGGTAGGTGGCCCATGCCAGCAGGGTGCCGGCCAGGGCACCTACGACGAGAAGCCAGGGGAAATCGAGCAGCAGGGTCACGCGGGTTCAGCGCAGGCGAAGAAACGTGCCGGAAACCCGGTCCGCACCACTGGTGAGGTGGTAGAGGTAAAGCCCTGCGGGCAGGTCGGCAGACAGGTCAACGTCTGTATGGCCCGAAAGCGTGCCCGCGAAGGGAATAGCCACGAGCCTGCCGGTAACGTCGTACACGTGTAGCACGGCAAAGTCGCCCGTGCCATGCTGCATGGTAAAGCGCACCGGGCCGTTGCTGGGGTCAGGACGCACGGTGACGTGCAATGCCGATGGAAGCAGCGCAGGCTCAGCGTCTAGCACAAGCGCTTCTTCCACCGCGCGGGCAGCGTTAATAATGCCCCAGCCCAGCCTGTTGTCTGGGGCGGCGGCCTGCGAGGCGGTGCGGCGCAAAATGTCGCGCACGTCGAGGGGGGTGAGGGCGGGATTGGCCTGCAGCATCTGGGCGACAACGCCTGCCACCAGGGGAGCGGAAAACGACGTGCCGCCGCCCTGCGCATAGCTTGTGTTGCCCGAAGCATAGTAGACACCTACCCCCTGCGCGGCCACGTCGGGCTTGATGCGGCCGTCGGCGGTGGGGCCGAACGACGAGAACCCGGCCTTTACCGAATCCGGCGTCACCGCGCCCACGGCAATCACCGAGTCGCCGTCGGCGGGCGTGCCTACATAGTACCAGCAGTTTGCAGGCTGGCTACATCCTTCATTTCCGGCACTCGTCACCATCACCACACCCAGCGCCACCGCCCGGTCGGCGGCTATCGTGGTCACGCCTGTGTTGCCGTCGAGGTCAGCAGGGGAGTAGGAGCGCTGGCCCGCATCGAAAGTAGTGTAGCCCAGCGAGGTATTGACCACGTCTGCGCCGTTGCGCTCGAGCCATTCGAGGCCCGCGACAAAGGCATCTTCCTCCTGGTTGGTTTCGGAAGGCGCGTACTCGGTCGTTGCGGCGAGCACGAACGCGCCCCAGGCCGGTCCGACAAACCGCCCTTCTTCATACCCTACCGCGATAGAGGCCACGGCCTGACCATGCCGGTTGTTCTGCGCTACCGGGGTGAAAAGCTGCTGCCCGAGCAGGCGCCCTTCGCTCAGCATGCGCGCAAAGGCCACATGTGTAAACGCCCCGTATTCGGTGTCGAGAAAGCCCAGCACCACACCTGCGCCATTGAATCCGCGCTCCAGTGATGTGGTGGCGTTGATGGTGCCAAGCTGCGTGGCGGAGAGGCCGTAGTTCGCTGCGTTTGTGGTTTCCCACGCGAGCGGTAGCAGGGGTGCGGGAGAGGCGTCGAGCGTGCGCTGGGGTACCAGCCGCGCTACGGGGCGTACCTCGCGCACGAAAGGTAGCCCGGCTACCTGCGCCTGCTGCGCCTCTGTGAGTGCGGCAGAGACCGCGTTGAGCCAGTAGCTCTGCGTTTTGACCCAAACGCCCTCTGCTGCAAGTGCCGATACGTAGCGCTCCGAGACGGGCGTGTCGATGTTGAGCACGTCGCCCGAGCCACGCAACGCGCGGCGCTCCTGCGCCCGTACGCTTGGCACCACGGCCTCGGCAGATGCTGCTTTGTCGGCAAAAAAGATCCAGTACGTAGGCGGGGCCGCCTGTGAAATGGCGACGCCCGGGCAGAGCATCAGCAGCACGAGGACAGCCCGCATAGCTTAAAAAGAGTTGACGAGCAGGTACGTGGTGTAGCTAACGAAAGCAGTCACGAAAAGCGCCCCTTCAGGCCGCGTAATCTTGAAGCCGCTACGGGCAAGGGGCAGAATAAGCAGGCTAAAAGCCAGCATCACGGGAAAGTGAATGGTCAGCGCGTCTTGCTCTACATTTATCGGGCGGATGAGCGCCACCAGCCCGATGACGAAAAGCACGTTGAGCAGGTTGCTGCCTATCACGTTACCAAGTGCAAGGTCGTCCTCGCCCCGAAAGGCTCCCACAACAGAGGCTGCCAGCTCGGGCAGGCTCGTGCCGATGGCGACGATCGTCAGCCCGATCACGATAGGTTGGATGCCGAACACCTCGGCCACCGCTACGGCAGCGCGCACCATGAGCTGCGCCCCCAGCGCCAGAAAGATGATACCGAAGAAAAGCATCAGCAGGTGCTTGCGCGGCAGCGCCGTCGGCTCTTCAATCACGTCGTGCAGGGCCTCTTCAGCGGCCGTCTGGCTGGCCGTGCGGCGCGCGTCGTGGATGATGTAAAGCAGGAACGCCACCAGGCAGAACACGAGCAGTCCGCCGTCGAGGCGGCTGATGCGGCCATCGAGCGAGATCAAGTAGAACAGCGTCATCACGCCGAGCAGGATGGGGTACTCCCGCTTGAGCGTGGATCTCGCGACGCCCAGTGGCATCACGAGCGCGCTCACGCCCAGGATAAGGCCGATGTTGGCGATGTTAGAGCCGATGATGTTGCCCAGCGCGAGCGAGTCCTCGCCGGTGAGGGCGGCAAAGAAATTGACCACAAACTCGGGCATCGAAGTGCCCAGCGCCACCACCGTCAGGCCCACGACGAGGGGGCGGATGCCGAAGCGCAGCGCAAGGGCAGAGGCGCCCTTTACTAGCCACTCAGCTCCGTAGTAGAGAATTGCAAGTCCTAAGACGAACAGTAGCGCTTGAAGCCACATACAGATAAAGCTCAGCGGCTGAGCGTGCTACCCTCAAAATGATCAGGTAACAGCGCAGCCGCTGTAGAAACGAGGGGGGTTGAGTCGCGGGTCATCCAAATCTTGGCCTCCGGGGCAAGTTCCGTGAGCACCTGGCGGCAGGCACCGCACGGCGAGCACGCCCCGCGCGCGCAGACGACGTAGAGGGTGGTGGCGGCAGGAAGGCCGTAGCTCACCAGCGTGCCCAGCACATTGCGCTCGGCGCACAGGATATGCGACCACGCCGCGCGCTCCACGTTGACGCCGGGCACGAGCCTGCCGTCGGGCAGGACGGCCACGCAGCCTACATGGAAATCGGACTCGGGCACGAGCGCCCGCCCGGCCACGCTGCGCGCCTGCCGCAGTCCGTCTTCGGGTGTGGCGATGGCGCCGTCGATAAAGGGCGAGAAAAGCTTGCGGGGCGTAGGGAACGCTTTCTGCGCCGACCACAGCAGGGGCGAGCGCTGCGCGAGGGTGGCGCCGGTGGCCTCGTGCAGTTCAGCCACCTCTACTGCCGTGAACGGGTGTGCCGTTGACACGGCTACCACCGGCCCCAGCCCCAGCGCCTGCGCCGTGGTGAGCGCGTTGCGCAGCGCCGGGATGGAAAGCGAAAAAGAAGCGTTCTCGACGGTCACGCCGGGCACCCACGCGCCCGTAGCATCAAACACTGCTACCGCGCGCGCAAAGCCTGAATACGGCACGTATGCGCGGGAAAGCAGCAAGCGTGCAACATCGATAGGATCGTCTGAGGGGGCAGAGAGCGGCATGCGGGGCGAAGCCTGAAGCGATGGTAAAGGTTTCGGCGCGTCGGAACCCCGTAGCGTTCCCGGCGCTGACCTGAGGGCCTCGTCTGTATCCTGACCTCCTCTTTTTGTGCCTGATTTCGCGCAGCGCGACCTGTCTCCCGAGATGATGGATGATCTCTCCATCACGGATTCCCGCCTCACGTATGCGCTGGATGAACTGGGGGTTATCGACAAATGGCTCGGCGGCAGCCGCACTTCTATCAACGCGCTCGCCCCTTTTCTCCACGCCGATGCGGGCCCGGCGCGCGTACTCGACGTAGGTGCAGGCGGTGGCGATTTCCTTGCCACACTGGTACAGTGGGGTAGCCGCCGCGGGATGACGGTAGAAGCGGTCGGGGTAGATGTGAACACCGCTACAGTCGCCTATGCGCAGCGCCTGCTCGACGCCCGGCTTACCCCTGCCGAGCGAGGGCGGGTAAACATAATGCAGGGTAACGCGCGCGCGCTGCCCGTTGAGGCGGACACGTTCACCGTAGCGCACGCCGCTCTTTTCCTCCACCACTTTGGCGACGACGATATTGTTGCGCTGCTGCGTGAGATGCGCCGCGTGGCGCGCACCGTCGTCATCAACGATCTGCACCGGCATCCTTTCGCCTATTACAGCATCGCGCTACTCACGCAGGTGCTGAGCCGCACTCCCATGGTCAAGGCCGACGCGCCGCATTCCGTCCTGCGTGGCTTCCACCGCGACGAGCTCATCCGCCTGGCTACGGCCGCCGGGCTGAAACCGCGCGTCACGTGGCACTGGGCCTTTCGCTGGATTCTCGTAGCCTCCTGAATACCGTGTCTGCTCCTATCCCATCTCCACATAGCCTGCAAGTCTGCTCGGCCCCGGCGCCTGTTGCAGCGCCCTCTCGCGCTTGTTACGACGTGGTAGTGGTGGGCGGCGGGCTGGCAGGATGCAGCCTGGGCATCCAGCTCGCACGTGAAGGGGCTGACGTGCTCGTGCTCGAAAAACAGCGCTACCCGGCGCACAAGCTCTGCGGCGAGTTTCTGTCAACCGAGGTGAGGGCGCTATTCGACAGGCTCGGGGTGCTCGAGGCGGTAGAAAAAGCGGGCGCACATCCTATCCGCCGTGCGCTACTGACGGCGGCAGGCGGCGCGCAGATGCGGGTCGACCTGCCCGGCACCGCCCTCGGGCTGAGCCGCTACAGGCTCGACCCCTTGCTGCTCGACGCCGCACGAAGAGCAGGGGCCGAGGCTCTCGACAATTGTGCCGTGGTAGACGTAGAAAAGACCGCCCGCGGGTTTCTGGTACACACGTCCACGCACACGATAGAGGCCTCTCTGGTGCTGGGTGCCTACGGCAAAAGAAGCCGGCTCGATGGTCGGCTTGGCCGCGATTTTCTCGCCATGCGTTCCCCATTCGTGGCCTTCAAGGCGCACTTCAGCGGCGGCGCACTCGGAGACTGGATTGAGTTGCACGCCTTTCCGGGCGGGTACTGCGGGCTCTCGCACATTGAAAACGGGCTGGTCAACGTCTGCTGGATTTCCCATACCGACGCGCTGCGCGCAGGTGGGGGCAGCCCTGAGGGGATGCTGGCGCAGGTGCTGCCGCAGAATCCACACCTCGCACGCAGGTTGGGCACCCTCCGCCGCGTCTCGGCGCGCTTTGAAGCGGTAAGCCAGGTCACGTTCATGCAGAAAGGAACGACGGATGGGGGAATGGGCATGGCAGGTGATACCGCGGCGATGATCACACCTTTCTGCGGCGACGGCATGGCGATGGCGCTGCAATCGGCCGAAATGATGGCACCGCTGGCGCTCCAAACCCTCAACGGTGACCTGGATCGCCGGGGGTACGAGAAAGCGTATAACCACGCGTGGCAGGCGCAGTTTGGGCAGCGATTGTGGCTGGGGCGCCTGCTGCACCACGCCTTTATATCGCCCCGATGGGCGCAGGCGATGGTGCGCGCCGGCGCCGCTTTTCCCCGTGCCAGCGCGTTTGTGGTGGCACGCACACGCGGCTAAATACCTGGATCAGTAGAAGTGTAGGCAGAGGAGTGCATCGGGATTTAATGTCTCTTCATCGCCAAAGAACCTTGCCTTCCGGAGCGGTACGACCCTTGAGGCCAGTCGTGTTCAGGCTGGAATGATGGTAGCCTTTCGCTAATATTGTGTGAAGCATCCTTATTGAAGAAATAGTACAGGGAATTCATTTTAGGAAATGATGCCAGATAACCTCACTTTTGTAAAGCGGATACCCCTGAATACGCCTGCAATTTAATCGGAAGCGCTTCTGTGGTTAACAGCGCGAAGAATAGTGGGGGTTGTATTTGCAGGAGCGGCGGGAGACCTTGTTGCCATGACTTATGCCAACCCTCTCGCCGCCGACTTCCGGCATTCCGATGTGCTCAATGAGCGCCGGGTGAGACGTGCACAGGTCTCTCTCTCCGAACAGCTGCTGCGCCTTCCGGCGTCGCTGCTGCTCGTGGTTGCCCTTCTTCTTCTCGTCCTTCGCTGAACGAGCCGGTCAACCTTTAAGCATCATGTAGCAGGAGAGGTTGGCCACAACCTCCCGCCCGATGCCCGACCCGACCCACCGCAGCGACACCGTCAAGCGTGGTTACACGCGTGCCCCGCACCGGAGCCTGCTCCGCGCCACCGGCGCGATCAAGGCAGAGTCCGATTTCGACCGGCCGTTTATCGGCGTCTGCAACTCGTACATCGACCTGATCCCCGGGCATGTGCACCTGCAGGCGTTCGGGAAAGTCGTCAAAGATGCCGTGCGCGCCGCGGGCGCGGTTCCGTTCGAGTTCAACACCATCGGGGTTGACGACGGCATCGCGATGGGGCACCTGGGCATGCGCTACTCGCTGCCCTCGCGCGAAATCATCGCCGACGCCGTCGAAACCGTCGTCAACGCGCACTGCCTCGACGGCATCATCTGCATCCCGAACTGCGACAAGATCGTGCCGGGCATGCTGATGGGCGCGCTGCGCACGAACGTGCCCGTCGTGTTCGTCTCGGGCGGGCCGATGAAAGCAGGCAGGCTGCCGGCAACAGGCGAGCCTATCGATCTCATCTCGGTGTTCGAGGGGGTAGGGCAGTACAGCACCGGCGCCATCGACGACGCGCAGCTGCTGGCGCTGGAGCAGAACGGATGCCCCACGTGCGGCTCGTGTGCGGGCCTGTTCACGGCCAACTCGATGAACTGCCTGATGGAGGCCCTCGGGCTGGCGCTGCCCGGCAACGGCTCGATCCTCGCCATCGACCCGCGCCGCGAGAAGCTGGCGCAGGACGCCGGCAAGGCGGTCGTGGAGATGGTGCGGCAAGGGCTGCGCGCGCGCGACATCGTGACAGAGAAAGCCTTTGACGACGCGTTCGCGCTCGACATGGCCATGGGCGGCTCGACCAACACCATCCTGCACCTGCTCGCCGCCGCGCGCGAAGCCGAGGTGCCGTACAGCCTGGAACGCGTGGACGCCATCTCGAAAAAGACGCCGTACCTGTGCAAGGTGGCCCCGGCCACCAAAACCGTTCACATGGAAGACGTAGACCGCGTGGGCGGCATTCCGGTGATCCTCAAAGAACTGGACCGCGCCGGGTTGTTGTACGCCGACCGCCCGACGGTGGCAGGAACGCTGCGCGGCACACTGGCCGAGGCCCCCGGCGCCGATGGGAAGGTGATCCGACCTATCGAGAACCCGTTTCAGGCCACGGGCGGCCTGTCGGTGCTGCGCGGCAACATCGCCCCGGACGCGGCGGTGGTCAAGACGGGCGCGGTGGCGGCGGCCATGCTGCGCTTCAGCGGCCCGGCGCGCATCTTCGAGTCGCAGGACGCCGCCGCTGAGGGCATCCTGACCAACGAGGTGCAGCCCGGCGACGTGGTCGTGATCCGCTACGAGGGGCCACGCGGCGGCCCGGGAATGCCCGAGATGCTCGCGCCCACGTCGGCGCTGGCCGGGCGCGGCCTCGACACGTCGGTGGCGATGATCACTGATGGGCGCTTCTCGGGCGGCACGCGCGGCCTCAGCATCGGCCACGTCTCGCCCGAGGCGGCAGCAGGCGGCCCCATCGCTGCCGTTCAGCCCGGCGACATTATCCACATCGACATCATGGCAGGCACGCTCACCCTCGACGTGCCCGAGGCAGAGATAGCGCGGCGGCTGGAATCGCTGCCCGCTTTCCAACCCCGCATTCGCACAGGCTACCTCGGCCGCTACGCCTATTTCGTCACCTCGGCTTCTGAGGGCGCCGTGATGCAGCTGCCCGAGGTGCCCGCCGTGCTTTCCGTCCACGCCTGATCTCATGTCCAGTATGCCTACCACTACGCCTGCAATCTCCGTCAACACCGTTGCGGACGTGATGTCCGGCGCCGACATCTTCGTGCGATCCCTCGAAGCGGAGGGGGTGCGGTTCGTGTTCGGCTACCCCGGCGGTGCCGTTATTGGCATCTACGACGCGATGGCGCGGCTGGAGCCCCGGTTCGAGCATGTGCTGGTGCGGCACGAGCAGGGCGGCACGCACATGGCCGAGGGATATGCCAAAGCCACCGGCGACGTGGGCACGGTGCTGGTGACGAGCGGTCCGGGCGCGACCAACTGCGTCACCGGCATCGCGGACGCGTTTATGGACTCGATCCCGCTCGTCGTCTTTACCGGGCAGGTGCCCACCCACCTTATCGGCGGCGACGCGTTTCAGGAGACCGACATCATCGGCGTGACGCGCTCGATCACCAAGCACTCGTTCCAGGTGCGCCGTGTGGAAGACCTGGCCGGGACGATCAAGTCGGCCTACCACATCGCCCGCACGGGGCGCCCGGGGCCTGTCGTGGTGGATCTACCCAAAGACGTGCTGGCGGCATCGGCCCCTTTCGTGTACCCTGACCACGCCACCGTGCGCGGCTACGACTACAAGACGACCGGCGACCCCGGCATCGTGCGGGTAGCGGCCGAGATGATCGCCGAGGCGAAGCGTCCGCTCCTCTACGTCGGTGGCGGCACGGTTGCCTCCGACGCGGCGGGTGCGCTCACCGATTTCGCGCGGCACACCGGCATTCCCGTCACCACGACGCTGCACGGGCTGGGCGCGTTTCCCGAGGACGACTCGCTCTCGCTCGGGATGCTGGGTATGCACGGCACGTGGTACGCCAACATGGCCGTGCAGCACACCGACCTGCTCATCGCCGTCGGCGCGCGCTTCGACGACCGCGTGACGGGCAAGCTCGACGCGTGGGCACCACACGCCCGCGTGATCCACATCGACATCGACCCGACGTGCCTGCACAAAAACGTGCCGGTCGAGTGCCCCATTCTGGGCAATGTGAAAGATGTGCTGGCGCAGCTCGCGCCGCTCGTGGCGCCCAAAGACACCGGCGCGTGGCGGGCCGAGATCGCGGCGTGGCGGGCGGCGTGCCCGCTGCACTACGAGCTCGACGGCGTGCTGCGTCCGCAGGGTGCCATCGAGATGCTGCGCGACTTCACGGGGGGAGACGCCATCCTCGTTACCGATGTGGGCCAGCACCAGATGTGGGCCGCGCAGCACTTCCGCCATGTGCGCCCGCGCGGCCACATCACGAGCGGCGGGCTGGGAACGATGGGCTTCTCCGTCCCCGCCGCCATCGGCGCCGCCTTCGGGATGGTGGGGCAGGACGTGCCCGTCATCTCGCTCTCGGGCGACGGCGGCTTTGTGATGAACGCGCAGGAGATGGCCGTGGCGGCGCGCTACAAGCTGCCGGTGCGCTTCTGCGTGATCAACAACGCCTTTCTGGGCATGGTGCGGCAGTGGCAGGGCCTTTTCCACGAGTCGCGCTTCAGCCATACCGACCTGTCCGAACTCAACCCGGATTTCGTGCAGCTTGCCGGCGCGTACGGCATCCCCGGCTTCCGCGCTAAAACGCCCGGCGAGGCGCAGGTCGCCATCGAGCAGGCGTTTGCCGTCGAGGGACCGTCGCTCATTGAGTTTGTCGTCCCCAAAGAAGAGATGGTGTTTCCGATGGTGCCCGCCGGAGCCGCCACGGGCGACATGATCGTGCGCATGCGCGCCGATGTGTGACGGCCTTTCTCGGACAAGCAACGCGCTTATTAATCCTCCAACCGTGATCCTTTTCGCATGACGCTCACCCCGCAACAGGTTTTCCGCAAACGCGCCGCCGGCGAGCCCATCGGGCCGGGCGAGAAGTCCACCGCCCACCGGTGCATCTTAGCCGTCCGGCTCGAAAACCACATCGGCGCGCTCAACCGCGTGGCCAACCTGTTCTCCGCGCGCGGCTTCAACCTCGACGCGCTCACCGTCAGCCCCACCCACGACGCCAACATCTCGCGGCTGACCATCACCACGAGCGGCACCACGCGCCAGATCGAGCAGACGCTGACGCAGCTTGCCGGGTTGGTGGATGTCCTCTCGGTCGAAGACCTCACCGAGCAGGAGCACGTCGAGCGTGAACTGTGCCTCGTGCGCGTCGGCTACACGCCCGACAACCGCGCCGAGTTGATGGATCTCATCGGCATCTACCGGGGCACCGTCGTGGACGTGACGCCGGAGGGCATGATGATCGAACTGACCGGGCCGAGCACCAAGATCAACTCGTTCGTCGCTCAGATGACGCGCTTCGGCATTTCCGATCTCGCCCGATCGGGCCGCGTGGCCATGCGTCGCGTGCTCATTTACGGGGATTGACCCGGCGGGCGCAGATGGGCCAGCCATCCATCCCGAGCGGGCGCAGCGCGCTGCGCCCCTAGCGCAACCAAAATGCTGCGCCCCAACCCCAATCCAGATTCCCAATCTCCAATCCAGATCTCCAACCCCTATGAACGTCCATTACACAGCTGATCCCGCCATCATCCGATCCAGAAAAGTCGCCGTTATCGGCTATGGCAGCCAAGGCCACGCGCACGCGCTCAACCTGCACGAAAGCGGCATCGAGGTGTGCGTGGGGCTGCGGGAAAACTCCGCCAGTGCCGCCGACGCCCGTTCGCGCGGCCTCGCCGTTGCCAGCGTAGCCGAGGCCGCCGCGTGGGGCGATGTCGTGATGATCCTCATCCCTGACCAGCACCAGGGGCGTGTCTACGCCAGCGAGATCGCGCGGCACCTCACGCCCGGCAAGGCGCTCGCCTTCGGGCACGGCTTCAACATTCTCTACGGCACCATCACGCCGCCCGAGGGGGTAGACGTGTTCATGGTCGCGCCCAAGTCGCCCGGCCACATGGTGCGCCGCATGTACGAACAGGGGCAGGGCGTGCCGTGCCTCGTCGCCGTCGCGCAGGACGCCTCGGGCGGCGCGCTTGATCTCGCGCTCTCGTACGCCGACGCCATCGGCGGAACGCGGGCAGGCGTCATCGAGACGACGTTCAAGGATGAAACCGAGACCGACCTTTTCGGCGAGCAGGCCGTGCTGTGCGGCGGTGCCGAGGCGCTCGTGCGCGCCGGCTTCGAGACGCTCACCGAGGCCGGCTATCCCCCCGAACTGGCGTACTTCGAGTGCCTCCACGAACTTAAACTTATCGTGGATCTGATGTACGAGGGCGGGCTGGCGCGGATGAACTACTCAATCTCCGACACGGCCGAGTACGGCAACCTCACCCGGGGGCCGCGCCTCGTCACCGATGAGGTAAAGGCACGCATGAAAGACATCCTGCGCGAAGTGCAGAGCGGCCAGTTTGCCCGCGAGTGGATCGCCGAGTGCGAGGCAGGCGGGGCCAATTTCGAGGCGCTGCGCGAGGCGTCGCGCCAGCATCCTATCGAGACGACGGGGCAGCAGTTGCGCGGCATGATGAGCTGGATCCGCAACGAGGCCGCGCCGGCCCCCGCCGATGCCTGAAAAAACGCTCACGATTGCTGTCCTGCCCGGCGACGGGATCGGCCCCGAGGTGACGCGTGCCGCCATGCGCGTGCTCTACGCAGTAGCGGCGCAGACCGGCCTCCGGGTTGTAGCAGACGAATACCCCGTTGGCGGAGCCGGTTTCGACGTGGCAGGCAGTCCGCTGCCCGATGCCACGCTTGCCGCGTGCCGGCAGGCCGACGCCGTCCTGCTCGGCGCTGTCGGCGGGCCAGCGTGGGACGGCGTGCCGTACGAGAGCCGTCCCGAGGCGGGGCTGCTGAGGCTGCGCAAAGCCCTCGGCGCTTTCGCCAACCTGCGCCCCGTAACCGTGCCCGACGCGCTCGCCGAGGGCTCGCCCCTGCGGCCGGAGCGGGTGCGCGGCACCGACCTGCTCGTCGTCCGCGAACTCACCGGCGGCATCTACTTCGGCGATCCTCGGGGGCTGAGCGGGGCGGCACCGCAGCGCACGGCGCACAACACGATGCGCTACGCCGAGCACGAGATTGCCCGCGTGGCCGAAGTCGCCTTCGAGTGGGCCGAAAGGCGGCAGGGGCGCGTGACGAGCGTGGACAAAGCGAACGTGCTGGAAGTCTCGCGCCTGTGGCGGGCGGTCGTCACCGAACTGCACGCCGCCCGCTTTCCGCACGTCGCGCTCGACCATCTCTACGTGGACAACGCAGCCATGCAACTCGTCCTCGATCCGCAGGCTTTCGACGTGATCCTGACGGGCAACCTGTTCGGCGACATTCTTTCCGACCTTGCCGCCACGCTGCCCGGCTCGCTCGGCGTGCTGCCCTCCGCTAGCATCGGCGGTGCCGTCGGGCTGTTCGAGCCTGTCCACGGCAGCGCCCCTGGCCTCGCGGGCCGCGACATCGCCAACCCGGCGGCGGCCATCCTCAGTCTGGCGCTCCTGCTCGACCACACCGGGCACGATGCCGAGGCGCGCGCGCTGCGCCGGGGCGTCGAAGCGGCTTTCCGAGATGCCCTGCGCACCGCCGACCTCGGCGGCACGGCGGGGACACAGGCCTTTGCCGATGCCGTCGCCGAGCGCGCCCTTGCTCACGAACCTCAAGCCCTCTGAACGATGAACCAGTCCGATATTCGCATTTTCGACACCACGCTGCGCGACGGCGAGCAGGCCCCAGGCGCGGCGATGACGCTGGCCGAGAAGATCCGCATCGCCCGGGCGCTCGACGCGCTGGGGGTGGACGTTATCGAGGCGGGCTTCCCCGTTTCGTCTCCGCAGCAGTTCGAGGCTGTCGTGGCCGTCGCCGAGCAGGCCCGCCGCCCGGTGATCGCGGCCCTCGCCCGGGCCGTCGAAGGCGACCTCAAGTCTGCCATGGAGGCGCTACGCCACGCCGCCCGGCCCCGCATCCACACCTTTATCGCCACCAGCGACATCCACCTCGACGCCAAGTTCAGCGACGTCCGCTACGGGCGCACGCTCGCCGAGAAGCGCGCCACCATCCTCAGAATGACTGCCGAGGCGGTCGCCTTTGCGCGGACGTTCACCGACGATGTGGAGTTTAGCGCCGAAGACGCCGGCCGCACCGACCTCGGCTTTCTGTGCGACGTGCTGCGCGTGGCCGTGGAGGCAGGTGCGACGACGCTCAACATCCCCGACACGACGGGCTACTGCCTGCCGCACGAGTACGCGGCCCTGTTCACCGGCGCCCGCGCCTGCCTGCCTGACTTTCCCGACGTGATTCTGTCCGCCCACTGCCACGACGACCTCGGGCTGGCGACGGCCAACTCGCTGGCGGCCATCGGCGCGGGCGCGCGGCAGATCGAGTGCACCATCAACGGCATCGGCGAGCGGGCGGGCAACGCAGCGCTCGAAGAGATCGTCATGGCGATCAAGACGCGTGGCGATGTGCTGTGCGTGCACTCGGGCATCAAAACCGAAGCCCTCACGCCCCTCAGCCGCATCGTGATGGGGGCGACGGGCTTTCCCGTGCAACCCAACAAAGCCATCGTGGGCCGCAACGCGTTCGCGCACGAGGCAGGCATCCACCAGCATGGCGTGCTCAAGCGCCGCGACACGTACGAGATCATGCGCGCCGAGGACGTGGGGCAGGAGGCGGCCGGCATCCGGCTGGGCCGCCACTCGGGCCGCACCGGATTGTTCTCGCGCCTGGCCCGCCTCGGCATCGATATTGAGATGCACGATCCAGACGGCCTCTACCGGCGTTTCGTCGAGATGGCGGACGCCAAAAAGGAAATATTTGACCACGACCTTCAACACCTCATCAGTTCCGAAAACCCCATGAGTAAGCCCAACTACCAGCTCCAGTCGATGCGCGTTACCGTTGCCACCGACGCCGAGCCGCAGGCCGAAGTCGTCATCTTCGAGCGCAGCGCCGAGGCCACCCGCACTGAGCGCGCCAGCGGCGACGGCCCCATCGACGCCCTCTACGCCGCCATCGACCAGGCGACAGGCCAGCCCCA
>PPFU01001158.1_pt1 | contig 21062 bp, 15 predicted proteins | sample 1535991 | NCBI WGS metagenome assembly PPFU01 (sample SAMN04901290, study PRJNA319586) | Hypolithon metagenome, whole genome shotgun sequencing project. | isolation source: Antarctic Hypolithon | place: Antarctica: Miers Valley | collected 2014
CGGGCGACGGCGTGCGGCACCAGCGGCCGCCAGTCTCCGCCTCCGGCGAGCAACGCGCGCAGCGCTGTCGAGGACTCCGGCTGCAGGCGCGGCAGCGCCAGCCGCGCGAAGCCGCCGGAGGGCGTGGAGGACAGCGCCGACGCCGCCCTGGCACGACCAGCGACCTCCGCGTAAACCTTCGGCGCATGTGCAGCCACGGTCGTCAGCGCCGCCTCGGCGCCGGGTCGATCGACCACCAGTACGTGGGCGACGTCGAACATGGCGCGCCATTGGTGCCAGGTGTCCAGTGTGAGCAGCGCATCTCCGCCGACCAGCCACGCCAGCGACGCCAACGGCCCGAGCTCGGCGCGCACCGCGCGCAGCGTCTCGACGGTGTACGACGGACCTGGGCGCGCGAGCTCGCGACCATCGACATGCAGGCCAGGCTCGCCGGCGAGGGCGACCGAAAGCATCCGCGCGCGCTGCGCCCCCTCGGCGTGCATCTGCGCCTTGTGCGGTGGATCGCCCGCGGGCACGAACCAGACGTCCGCGGACAGGGCGTCGCGGACCGCACGCGCGACCGCCAGGTGGCCGCGGTGGACCGGGTCGAAGCTGCCGCCGTAGCAGACGCGCAGGCTCACGTCGCCAGCAGGCCCTGGGCGCGCGGTTCGGCGACCGCCAGCAGCAGCCGCTCCAGCGCCTGCCATGGATCGCCCGCGACGCGCCCCTTGGCCATGCGGTCGACGCGGCCGGCCTCGACCAGGAACCGTTCCCAGCGCGGCGCCGGATGGCGCCGCAGCGCGCGTACGTACACCGCCTGCTTGCTGTCCCAGATCCGTTGCGCCTTGCACTCCGCGGCGACGCTGCCGCCGCGCGCCTCGACCCGCGCCAGGGCGCCGGCGCGCTGCAGTTCGGTGACCACCATGCCCATCAGCGCCGGCACCGCCGCGCCCTCGGCGCGCAGGCCGGCAAGCATCCGCGACACCGGCGCGGCCTCGCCGTTCATGGCCGCGTCGACCATCCGGAACACGTCGAAGCGCGCCGCGTCGGCGACCAGCGCATCCATGCGCGCGTCGTTGATCACGCCGTGCTCGTCGAGCATCGCCAGCTTGTCGATTTCCTGCGCGGCGGCCAGCAGGTTGCCTTCGACGCGATCGACCAGGCGCTGCACGGCGCCTTCATCGGCGCGCACGCCCCGGCTGTGCAGGCGCGCCTCGATCCACCCCGCCAGCTCGTGCGGCTTGATCGGCCATGCCACCACCTGGTGGCCGATGCGGCCGACGGCCTCGCTCCACTTGCCGCCGTGCTGGCGGCTCCATTCGCCGCCGACCACCATCAGCACCACGTCGGCAGGCGGGTCGGCGCAGAATTCCGTGACCACGCGCGCCCCTTCCTTGCCGGGCTTGGTCGTGGGCAGGCGCACCTCGACCAGGCGCCGGCTTGCGAACAGGCTTGGCGCGCGGAACGTCGCCTCAAGCCCCGCCCAGTCCACGTCGCGTCCTTCGACGTCAAACACCTCGCGCTCGGCGAAGCCCTGGGCGCGTGCGGCCGCGCGCACCGCGTCCGCGGCTTCCAGCACCAGCAGCGGCTCGGCGCCGGCGATGAGGTAGGCAGGACGCAGTGGCTCGGCGGCGAGCTGCCGGGCAAGGCGGTCGGGACGCAGTTCCACGGATCAGCCGGCGCGCACGCGCGCCGCGGCCTCAGCCACCGACGCGCCGCGACACCGCGTCGATCCGGCGCAGCACCGAGGCGCCCATCTCCCGTCGCAGCTCGCGCGCCAGCAGCTCGGACTCGCTGGCGCGGCCGATGGAGTCGACCGGCGGCGCGACATAGTCGCGCGACAGATCGATCGACTGCTGAGGCACGATCACCTCGTCGGCGGCACCGTCGAGGCGGAAGATCACCGCGTAGCGCAGCGTGAACTCCTGCGCGCGGCCGAACTCGTCGATCGCGATCGGGATCGTCACCCAGTTCTCCGACACCAGGCGCAGCGTGGCGACACCTTCGGCATCTTCGTCAGCCACCGTGGCGCCGGCGCGCGCGAGCGACTGCGACAGCGACTGCGCCAGCGTGCTGTAGGGATCGGCGGCAACAACCCGCACCGGGCCAAGGTCGGGCGGCAGCGTCAGTGCGTCGCGCAGCTGGAAGCCGCAGGCCGCCAGCGCCAGCAGCAGGACGGCGGCGAACAGCGGGCGGATCGGGCGAATGGTCATCGGCGAAGTCTGGACGAGGCGGCATGGCGCGGCAAGCAGCGCGCTCAGGCCGCGACGATGTTGACGATCTTGCCGGGCACGACGATCACCTTGCGCACCGCCAGTCCGACCAAGAACCTGGCCACGTTCGGCTCGGCGAGCGCCTGCGCCTCGATCGAGTCCCTGGGGAGCCCAACCGCGACTTCGATCGTGCCGCGCAGCTTGCCGTTGACCTGCACCGCCAGCACCAGCGCATCGCGCGCCAGCGCCGCGAGGTCGGCCTGCGGGAACGCAACGTCCTCCAGCAGCGCCTCGCTGTTGCCCAGCACCTGCCACAGCGCATGCGACAGGTGCGGGGTGACCGGGTTCAGCAGCAGCACCATCGCCTGTAGCGCCTCGTGGCGTACGGCCCTGCCCTGCGGGCTCGCGTCGTCGAAACGCTGGACGTGGTTCTGCAGCTCCATCAGCGCGGCGATCGCGGTGTTGAAGCTGTGGCGGCGGCCGTAGTCGTCGCCGACCTTCTGGATGGTGGCGTGCAGCTGGCGGCGCAGGGTCTTCTGTGCGGGGGTCAGCGCGGCGGCGTCCACCGCCGGGTGGTCGGGCTGCGAGGCATGGCGACGCACCTCGCGCCAGAACCGCCGCAGGAAACGCGACATGCCCTCGACCCCGGCCTCGTTCCATTCCAGCGACTGCTCGGGCGGGGCGGCGAACATCGAGAACAGGCGCACGGTGTCGGCGCCGTACTTGCCGATCATCGACTGCGGGTCGACGCCGTTGTTCTTCGACTTGGACATCTTCTCGGTACCGCCGATCAGCACCGGCTGGCCATCCGTCTTCGACGTCGCGCCGGTGATCCGGCCCTTGTCATCGCGCGCGACCTCGACATCGGCCGGGTTGATCCAGTCCCTGCCGCCGTTGTCGAGCTCCCGATAGAACGTGTCGGCGATGACCATGCCCTGGGTCAGCAGGTTGATCACCGGCTCGTCGCTGCGCACCAGCCCCTCGTCGCGCATCAGGCGGTGGTAGAAGCGGAAATACAGCAGGTGCAGGATCGCGTGCTCGATGCCGCCGATGTACTGGTCGACCGGCGTCCAGTAGTCCGCGCGGGCGTCGACCATGTCGGCTGCGCCCGGCGAGGTGTAGCGCGCGGTGTACCAGCTCGACTCCATGAAGGTGTCGAACGTGTCGGTTTCGCGCTCCGCCGGGCTGCCGCAGGTCGGGCAGGTGGTCACGCGCCACGCGGGGTTCGACTTGATCGGCGATTGCACGACGCCCGGGTTGGCGAACGCGTCCTCGACGTCTTCCGGCAGCAGCACCGGCAGCTGGTCCTCGGGGACGGGCACCGCGCCGCAGGCGTCGCAGTAGATCACCGGGATCGGGCAGCCCCAGTAGCGCTGGCGGCTGACGCCCCAGTCGCGCAGGCGATAGTTGACCCGGCGAGCGCCGCGGCCGTCGGCTTCGAAGCGCGATGCCAGCGCAACCAGCGCCTGCTGGAAATCGAGGCCGTCGAGGTCGCCGGAGTTCACCAGCCAGCCGTGCGCGGTATACGCGCCCTCCTCGGCGATCCGGCGCGCGAATGATTCCACCACCTGCACCGCCGCGCCGGTGTCGTACACGTCCAGCGACGCTCCCCCACCGAGCGCGGCCTGCATCGGATCGGCATGCGCCACGCGGTCGCGTCCAACCTCCTGCAGCGCGTCGCGCACGTCGGCGGGCACCACCACCATGCGGATCGGCAGGTTGTACGCCTTGGCGAACTCCCAGTCGCGCTGGTCATGGCCTGGTACCGCCATCACCGCGCCGGTGCCGTAGCCCATCAGCACGAAATTCGCGACCCAGACCGGCAGCTCTTCGCCGGTGATCGGATGGATCGCGCGCAGGCCGGTGTCCATGCCGCGTTTGGCCTGGGTTTCCAGTTCGGCCTCCGATACGCCGCCCTGGCGCAGGTCGGCGATGAACGCCGCCAGGTCCGGATCTCCAGCGGCGGCACGGACCGCCAGCGGATGCTCAGCGGCCACCGACACGAAGCTCACGCCCATCAACGTGTCGGGCCGCGTGGTGTAGACCGCGAGCCTGTCGTCGTTGCCCTTGATGTCGAACGCGAACTCCAGGCCCTCGCTGCGCCCGATCCAGTTGCGCTGCATGGTCTTGACCGATTCCGGCCAGCCGTCCAGCGTCTCCAGCCCGTCGAGCAGCTGCTGAGCGTAATCGGTGATCTTCAGGAACCACTGCGGGATCTCGCGCTTCTCCACCAGCGCGCCCGAGCGCCAGCCGCGGCCGTCGATGACCTGTTCGTTGGCAAGCACGGTCTGGTCGACCGGATCCCAGTTCACGACCGAATTGCGGCGATAGGCCAGGCCCTTGCGCATCAGCCGCACGAACATGCGCTGCTCGTGGACGTAGTAGTCCGGCGCACAGGTGGCGAACTCACGGCTCCAGTCGATGGCGTAGCCCAGCGCCTGCAGTTGGCGGCGCATGTGGGCGATGTTGGCGTAGGTCCACTTCGCGGGCGCGGTTGCATGCCTGATCGCGGCGTTCTCGGCCGGCAGGCCGAATGCGTCCCAGCCCATCGGCTGCAGCACGTTGTGCCCGGTCATCCGCTGGTACCGGCTGATGACGTCGCTGAGCGTGTAGTTGCGCACGTGGCCCATGTGCAGCGCGCCCGACGGGTACGGCAGCATCGACAGGCAGTAGAACTTCGGTCGTGAATCGTCCTCGACCACTTCGTAGGCGCGGGTACCGGTCCAGTAGCCCTGGGCCGCGGCTTCCACCGCGGCGGGTGCGTAGGCGTCCGGGTCATGGTCGCTGGCGGCCGGGACGTCGGGAGCGGCGGTTGGGGTCACGAGGGGCACGTCGGCGGGGCGGCCGGGCAGCCTACCGCAGCGCACAACGGGCCGCCATGTCGCGTGCGTGCGATCATCGGACACCACTTGCCGGTCCGATCCCATCCATCGCCGCCATGCCTGAGTCCGCCTCCCGGCTCCGCCCCTATCGCAAGCCCGGCTTCGTTCTGGCCATGCTGCTGTTGGCGTCTGCGCATTTCGGCAGCGAGCGCATCGGCAGCGCCGACCTGCTGCGGCCGACCGACTGCTGGGCGCTGCGCCGCGGCCAGCCGCACCTCACCGACGGCGGGGTCGGTCAGATGCGCTGCGCACACCTGGACCCGGGTCCATCGCTGGCCGGTGTCGCGACGCTGTGCGTGCCGCTGGTGGCGCAGGGCGAGACTTTGGGCATGCTGCACGCCAATGCGCCCAGCGGGGGTGGACCGGAGGACAACGACGCCACGGTCATTTCCTCCGTCGGCGAGCAGTTGGCGATGGCGATGGCCAACCTGCGGCTGCACGAGACGCTGCGCGTGCAGTCGCTGCGCGACCCGCTCACCGGGCTGTTCAACCGTCGTACCTCGAGGAGAACCTGGAGCGCGAGATGCAGCGCTGCGCGCGCCAGGGCCTGCCGCTGTCGCTGCTGATGCTCGACATCGACCACTTCAAGCGCTTCAACGACCAGCACGGACACGCCGCCGGCGATGCGGTCCTGGCGCACGTGGGCCGCACGCTGCAGTCGCTGATCCGCAACGAGGACCTCGCCTGCCGCTACGGCGGCGAGGAATTCACCATCGTGCTGCCAGAGGCCACCGCCGCAGTCGCGCTCGAGCGGGCGGAGGCGATCCTCAGCGCGACCGCATCGACCACCATCGTGCACCTGCGCAGCACGCTGGGCCCGGTTACCGCGTCGATCGGGGCGGCGACGTTCCCGGGCGACGGTGCCACCGTCGACGTGCTGTTCGGGTTCGCCGACGCCGCGCTCTACCGTGCCAAGGCCGAAGGCCGCAACCGGGTAGTCCACACCGCGGCTGCGCACGCCCCCGGCGTGACCCGCGCCGGCGGCGTGCTTCAATCCCGCGTCCTCCCTCCGCGAGACGACCATCGCGCGCGGCGTCTATAGACCGACCTCCAGCCAGGGAATCCCGCATATGACGCCTGTCCGCCCGCAGACCGCCGCCTGCCTTGCCGCGCTCGCCTTCCTCGCCATGCCGCTGGGGGCATCCGCCGCAGGGGACGCGCTGCTCCACTGCGGCGGCCTGTTCGACGCCCGCAGCGGTCGCATCCTGCCCGAACGGACCGTCCATGTGGCCGACGGCCGCGTGCATGAGGTCACCGCGGGCTATGCGCCGGCGCCCGCCGCGGTGGCCGGCACGCAGCCCGCGCCGGTACATGACCTGCGCAACAGCACGTGCATGCCAGGCTGGACCGACCTGCATGTGCACCTGGGCTCGGAGTCCAGCCCGCAGAGTTATTCCGAAGGCTTCAGGCTCGATCCAGTCGACTACGCGTTCCGCTCCGTGGGATACGCCGAGAAGACGCTGATGGCGGGCTTTACCAGCGTCCGCGACCTTGGCGGCGAGATCGCGCCGCACCTGCGCGACGCGATCGCCCAGGGCCTCGTGCGCGGGCCGAGGGTGTTCGCTGCCGGCAAGTCAATCGCGACCACAGGCGGCCACGCCGACCCCACCAACGGCTACAACGACATGCTGTCGCACCTGCTCGGCCCGCCCGGCCCGACAGAGGGCGTCATCAATTCGGTCGACGAGGCGCGGCAGGCGGTGCGCCAGCGCTACAAGGAAGGCAGCGACGTCATCAAGATCACCGCGACCGGGGGCGTGCTGTCGTACGCGAAGTCCGCGGACGCGCCACAGTTCACGGTCGACGAGTTGCGCGCGATCGTCGAAACCGCCAACGACTACGGCTACCGCGTCGCCGCGCACGCCCACGGCACCGAGGGCATGCTGCGCGCGGTCGAGGCTGGCGTGACCAGCATCGAGCACGGCACCCAGATGACCGACGAGGTCATGGCGGCAATGAAGCGCCGCGGCACCTGGTATGTGCCGACGATCTATGCCGGCCGCTTCGTGTCGGACAAAGCCCGCATCGACGGCTATTTCCCGCCGGTGGTGCGGCCCAAGGCCGAGCGCATCGGCGCGCAGATCCAGGAGACGGCCGGGCGCGCCTACCGTGCCGGGGTCAAGATCGCGTTCGGAACCGACCAGGGCGTCGGGCCGCACGGCGACAACGCGCGCGAGTTCATCTACATGGTCGAAGCCGGCATGCCGGCGGCATACGTGCTGCAGGCCGCCACCATCCGCGCCGCGGAAGTGCTGGGCCTCGACGACCAGGGGGTGGTCGAAGCCGGCATGCGCGCCGACATCGTCGCGGTGCCAGGCGACCCGCTGCAGGACATCAACCGGGTGATGGACGTCAGCTTCGTGATGAAGGACGGCGTGGTGTACCGGGGCGGCGATGCCCGCTGACGCAGAAGCGCGACGGCACCCGCTGGCGGCTGACGATGCCATGCCTGCCACGCCGCGCGTCGATCAGGCGGGTCGCGCGAGGCCCTTACCGGTGACGGCAGCGAGCGGCAGCCACGCCAGCCACAGGACGGTTGCCAGCCATTGACCGCTTAGACCCTGGATCCGCCACGCCAGCAGCAGCATGGTCAAGCCCGCGACGACGTGCAGCGCCGCTGTCGTGGCACGTCGACTCGCGTCCGACCACGATCCGGCGGCCAGCAGCAGCACGCCCGGGACGAATGCGATCCACCACAGCGTCCATGCCACCGCGTGCCCGCGTGACGCCGTCCCATCGAGGTCAGCAAGGTCGAGCGGCAGCAGCCCCTGTGCGGCAAACGCCAGCGCCGACAGCAGCACGCACTGCCAGCCCAGGCGCGTCGGCCAAGCTGCCAACCGCGACGCCGCGCTGCGCGCCCGCCACGCCAGCGCCGCGGCCAGCAGCCCCGGCAGCACGAACGCCAGCGCATTGAATGCGGCGGCCTCTGGCGCGTCCCGCGCTCCGCTTGCGGCCATCGGCAGCCAGGTCCCGCCCCCACCCGCCTGCAGCGGCGCGATCGCCACCACCGCGGCCAGCCAGCACCCGCCCGCGGCGAGCGCAAGGCCGAGGGATGCCGCGATGGCGCGCGGCTTGGAGGCAGTAGACGGCTGCTGCAAACGTGCTCTCCTGCAGGCTGGCCATCAAGATACCGCGGCTGCGAGGGTTGGATTCGCGGGCGGCTGGCACAATCTGGTGCTGACGCCATTCGCTCCGGACGCCCATGCAGCCCCTGAACCCGACCGCCCACACCACGCCGCCCACCCACGTCTTCGACGCCACCACGGCGACTTTCGAGGCCGACGTCCTGCAGCGGTCGCTGCAGGTGCCGGTACTGATCGACTTCTGGGCGGAGTGGTGCGGGCCGTGCAAGACGCTGGGCCCGATGCTGGAGAAGCTCGCCGCCGACCATCACGGCGCGTTCGTGCTGGCGAAGATCGACGTCGACGCGGAGCAGGAGCTAGCGGCGGCGTTCCAGATCCGCTCGATCCCCACCGTGATTCTGGTCAAGGACGGGCAGCCCGTGGACGGCTTCCCGGGTGCGGTGCCCGAAGGGCAGCTGCGCGAATTCCTGCAGCAGCACGGCATCGTCCCGGCGACGCCGCCGGAAGATGTCCCCGCGCAGGAAGATGCCACCCCGGTACCGGTCGATCTGCAGGCCGAAGTCGCGCGGCTGCGTGGGCTGGTGGCCGAGCATCCGGACGCCGCCGGGCACCGGCTCGACCTTGCAGTGGCTCTGCTGCAGACGGGCGACGCGGTGGAGGCCGAGCAGCTGCTTGACGCCCTGCCGGTCGCACTGGCGATGGACGATCGCGCGGTCCGCGCCCGCGCCCGCCTGGGCTTCGCGTCGCTGCTGGCGGACGCGCCGCCCCCCGACGCGCTGGAGGCGGCGATCGCGCGCGACCCCGACGACCTGCGCGCGCGCCACCTGCTGGGCGTGCACCACGTCGTCGCCGGGCGTTCCGAGGACGGGCTGGAGCAGTTCCTCGAGATCCTGCAGCGCGACCGCGGGTTCGGGGACGGCCTGGCCAAGCGCGCGTTGATCGATGCCTTCCGCATCGTCGATGACGCCGCGGTCGTCGGCCGCTACCGCCGGCGGATGTCATCGCTGTTGCTGGTCTGATGGAGGCGGCAGGCGCCGGCAGACGCCCGGAGTGCGCGGGGTGAGGGCGTCGACGATGCGCCACGTGCTGAATCTGTGGCCGCCGTTCCTGTTCACCGGCATCCACGTCACCGCGATCGCCGCCGACTACGGCCATGCGCGCGTCGAGCTGCGCCAGCGCTGGTACAACCGCAATTACGTCGGCACGCATTTCGGCGGCAGCCTGTTCGCGATGACCGACCCGTTCTGGATGCTGCTGGTGATGCGCTCGCTGGGCAGCGGCTACATCGTCTGGGACCGGGCAGCCGAGATCGTGTTCGAGCGGCCCGGTCGCGGCGTGGTCAGCGCCGGGTTCCGCCTCGCTCCAGCGACCGTGGAGGCGCTGCGCGAGGCGACCGCGGACGGCGGCAAGTGCCTGCACTGGTTCGATGTCGATGTCGTCGACGCCGAGTCCGTGGTTGTCGCACGCGTGCGCAAGCAGCTGTACGTGCGACGCAAGCGCCCCGCCGCGGCTGCGCCCGCGGCGCCAGGTGCAACGCCGACGGGCTGACCAGCGCCCGACACGCATCCGCGACGCGTGCCCGTGCACCGGGCATGGCACCAGCGCCACCACCCACGAAAACGCGACGTCAGTGGGTTCCGGCCAACCGTGGGGAGCGTGGTGCCTTCATGTCGCCCCGATGTCGAGCCGCTATGCTCGCGGCCCAGCCAGGGGGGCCGGATGTCGACAGTGCAGGACATACCAACGGGGCCCGTGCTGCCGCAGATCCCCGGCTACCGGGTGTTGCGCCAGCTCGGTACCGGCGGCATGTCGCGCATCTACCTCGGCGAGCAGCGCTCGCTCGGCCGCGAGGTCGCGATCAAGGTGATGCTGCCCGAGGCGCTGACCGACGAAGTCAGCCGCAAGCGGTTCGAGAACGAGGCGCGCACCATCGCCCGGCTCGAGCACCCGCACATCGTCGGCATCCACGACGTCGGCCGCACCGCCGACGGCCTGCCCTACTACTCGATGCCGTTCCTCGCGCGCGGCCACCTGGGCCAGCGCATGCTGCCGCTCGAGCAGGCGCGCGTACGCGCGATCCTCGGCGCCCTGCTGCCGGCGCTGGCCTACGCCCACGCGCGCGGCGTGGTGCATCGCGACGTCAAGGCCGAGAACGTGCTCTTCGACGAAGCCGAGCGCCCACTGCTCGCCGACTTCGGCATCGCGCTGCGGCGCGGACACGGCACCCGCGTCACCACCGCCGGACTGGCGATCGGCAGCACCGCGTACATGCCGCCCGAGCAGGCGCGCGGCGAGGAGGTCGACGCCCGCGCGGACCTTTACAGCCTTGGCGTGCTGACGTGGGAAATGCTCACCGGCGAGCTGCCGTACAACGCCGCCGACGCGCTGTCGATGGCGGTGATGCACACCCAGGATCCGATCCCGCGGCTGCCGCCGGCGCTGCGCCACTGGCAGGGGTTCATCGACAGGGCCCTGGCCAAGACGCCGGGAAAACGTTTTCGCGACGCCGGGCAGATGGGCGAAGCGCTGGCCCGTGTACCGGCGCGCACGAGCCGCAGCGCGCCTGCGATCGCCGACCACGTCAAGCGTGCCAGGACGACCCTGCACCGGGTCCCCACCTTCGCGTGGATCGGCGCGCTCGTGGTGGCGGCGGCAGGCGTGGGCTTCGCCATGCGCGATGACGGCTTGCCACCGTCGGCGGGCTTCTACCGCGCGGAGGGTGCGAGCGGCGGCGGACTGCCGGTGCCCGGCGCCCTGCCCAACCAGCCGGTCGTCGCGAGCCACGAGGACCCGATGCTGCGCGCCGCGCCGGTGTCGGCAGCGGAGCGCTGGATCACCGACGCCGAGCGCCAGATCGCGGCGCGCCAGCTGACCAGCCCCGAGGGCGACAACGCCTACGACAGCGTACTCACCGCCTGGCAGGCCGACCGCGACCACCTGCGGCTGCCCGAGGTCACCGACCGCCTGCTCGGCGCGCTCGGCGCCGAAGTGGGCCGTCGCATCAGTGCCGGCAGCGATGCGCGGGCGCGTGAGCTCGCCGCGCGCGCGGCCACGCTGGCAGAGCGCAGCGGCCGGGGCTCCAGCGCCGGCATGGCGGATTACCGCAGTTCTGTGGGCAAGGCCGCCAGCGCGCGCCTCGACGCGCTGACGACAAGGTTCGACCAGGACGGCGCACAGGCGCTGGCCTTGTCCGCCAAGGGCCTGGGGCTGGAACCATCCGCGCTGCAGGCGCTGGCGCGGCGCGCGGCCGACATCCCGCAGGCGGGTGCCCGCGTGCGCGAGGGTGGCATGGAACTGGTGCTGGTACGCAGCGGATCCGGGCTGATCGCGGCGGCCGGCGGCAACGTCACCCGCGGCCAGTACGCGGCCTTCGCCGGCGCCACAGGTCGTGCGGAAACGCTGTGCCGCGAGCGCGCGTCCCTGCTGCGCATCGTGGCGCGGCGCACCTGGCAGACCCCGGGTTTCGACCAGTCCGCCAGCGACCCCGTGGTCTGCGTGTCGTGGCAGGACGCCGCCGCCTATGCCGAGTGGGCCGGACGCCGCGCCGGCAAGCGCTATCGCCTGCCGACGACGGCAGAGGCGCGGGCGCTGCCCGCCGCTGGCGGCGCACGACAGGTCGCGGTGTGGAACACCGACTGCAGCGGCAGCTGTGGCAACCGCGTCACCTCCGGCCGCAGCTGGCGCGGTGCCGACGGCGCGCGCCCACTGGAGGCGGCGCGCGGTTACGACGACGTCGGCCTGAGACTGGTACGCGACCTGTAGCCCGCAGCAGCGGCTCGCAGCCAGCCCGAAGCTGCGGGCGACCCGAGACGCCATGGAATTTGCCGGGCAATGCGGCCCGCGCGCATATCGGCCCGGCCCGCGCACCCCGGCGCGTACGCACGAAAAAGCCGGCGCGAGGCCGGCTTGTCCGTCATCCATCGACGCCGCGGATGATCAGGCGCGCGAATCGCTCCGCGTGCCCGCACCGCGCGGGCCGCTGCGATGCTGCTTCGGACCCGCGTGCGCCTGCGGCGCGCGCGACTGCGGGCGCCCATGGGCACGATGCGCAGGCTTCGCCGGCGCGCGGCCCGGCGGACGCTCGCCGCCTTGGCGCTGGCCACCGCCGTTCTTCGGGATCGGGGTGTCGAGGCGGATCGGGCGGCTCGGCGCGTAGCCCGGCACCACGTCCATCACCAGCTCCAGGTTGAGCATGCGCTGGATCTGGCGCAGCAGGCCGCCCTCCTCCGGCGAGACCAGGCTGATCGCCTCGCCGCTTGCGCCGGCGCGGCCGGTGCGACCGATGCGGTGGATGTAGTCCTCGGCCACCATCGGCAGGTCGTGGTTGATCACCAGCGGCAGGTTGGGGATATCCAGTCCCCGGGCGGCGACGTCGGTCGCGACCAGGATCCGGGCACGACCGGTCTTGAACTGCATCAGCGCCTTCTGGCGCTGGGCCTGGCTCTTGTTGCCGTGGATCGCGACGGCGCGCAAACCGGCGGTCTCCAGCTGCTCGGCGAGGCGGTTGCAGCCGTGCTTGGTCTTGCCAAAGACGAGTACCTGGTCGAGATGCCGCTTGGACAGCATCTCGATCAGCAGGTCGCGCTTGCGCGCGCCGTCGACCGGATGCGCGCGATGCACGATGGTCTCGGCGATGGTGTTCTTCGCGGTGACCTGCACCTGCTTCGGGTTGACCATGAACTCCATCGCCAGCGTCTTGATGCGGTCCTCGAACGTGGCCGAGAACAGCAGCGTCTGGCGCTGCTTGGGCACGCGGTTGAGGATGCGCTTGATCGCCGGCAGGAAGCCCATGTCGAGCATGCGGTCGGCCTCGTCGAGCACCAGCACCTCGACGCCGTCGAGCTTGGCGGTACCGCGCTCGAGGTGGTCGATCAGGCGGCCGGGCGTGGCGACGAGGATGTCGACGCCGCGACGCAGGTTCTCGATCTGCGGCTGCATGCCGGCGCCACCGTAGATGGTGGTGACGTTGAGGCGCAGGTGGCGGCCATAGGCCTTGATGCTGTCGGCGACCTGGGTGGCGAGCTCGCGCGTGGGCACCAGCACCAGCGCGCGCGGCTTGCGCGGGCCATCGGGTGGCGTGTTCCTGGACAGGCACTGCAGCAGCGGCAGGCCGAACGCGGCGGTCTTGCCGGTGCCGGTCTGGGCGCCGCCCAGCAGGTCGTGGCCGGCCAGCGCGAGCGGGATGGCCTGCAGCTGGATCGGCGTGGGGGTGGTGAACTGGTTGTCGGCGAGCGCGCGCAGCAGGGCGGGCGACAGGCCCAGGCTTTCGAAGGTCTGGTCTTGCGTGGTCATGGGAATGGCTCCTGGATCCTCCATGCGCGCGCCATCGACATGCCGTTGCCACAGGCAGCGGTTCCCGACGTGAGCGGATGAAGTGTTTGCCCGGAGCTATCCGATACCGCGCTGCGAGCAAGGGTTTGACGGCTGCCGGATGCTCCGGACCGTGTCTGCGCGACGAAAGACGTGCGGGATAAAAGGCCGGGGAGTGCCCGGCTGGCCTACCAGGATCGTACCCATGCCGGTCGTTGGGACCGGGACGGGGGGCAGCCGCGTTGCAGAACGGGTCGAAGAGTACATGAATGCGGCATCGGCCGCCACCCTGTGCCCGCCGGGAAGATCAGCAACTCCCCGGCAGGCTCCCCGGATGCGAATTCCCCAGGTGCGTGGCAATCTGCGCCATCCATTGCTGCGGAAACCACGTCATGCGAGGGTCGGCACCCCATCCTGGCGCGCTGCTTGGCCGGCTGCTGCTCGCGAGCGTGCTGGTCTTCATGGGCGGGATGCAGCTGTGGGCGGTATCGCGCGGGGTCCCGGCCAGCGGCGCCTCGCTGACCTACAGCGCCGCGCAGCTGGTACTGGGGCTGCGGGTGGCCGGCGGCTGGCGGCTGCGCTGGAGCGCGCTGCTGGCCGCTGTGGTCATGGCGGCCGACGCCGCGATGGCGCACGCATTCTGGCCGCTGCAGGGCAGCGCGCGCGACGCGCAGCTGCTGCACTTCATGCACAGCGTCGGCATCGCGGGCGGATTCGTGCTGCTCGCGGTCGGCGCCAGCGGGCGCCGGCGCTGACATGGCAACTGCAGCCGACACCAGCCAGCTGGTCCAGGTGGTGGCCTTGCTGGGCGCCGCGGTGGTCGCGGTGCCGCTGTTCCGCCGTCTCGGCCTCGGCTCGGTCCTGGGCTATCTCGCCGCGGGGCTGGCGATCGGGCCGTTCGGCGTCGGCTGGTTCTCGAACCCACAGGCGATCCTGCATACCGCCGAGCTCGGCGTCGTGCTGTTCCTGTTCCTGTTCGTGGTCGGGCTGGAGATGCGCCCCTCGCACCTGTGGAGCCTGCGCCGGCAGATCTTCGGGCTGGGCTCGCTCCAGATCGCGGCGTGCACGCTGGCGCTGACGGGGGTCGGACTCGCCCTCGGCTTCTTGCTGCCGGTGGCGTTCATCGGCGGCGCGGGCTTCGTGCTGACGTCCACCGCGATCGTGATGCAGCTGCTGGGCGAGCGCGGCGACATCGCTCTGCCCCGTGGCCAGCGGATGGTGTCGATCCTGCTGTTCGAGGACCTGCTGATCGTGCCGCTGCTGGCGGTGGTCGCCTTCATGTCGCCGGTCCCGGTGGACGCCGGCGCGGCGCCGCGGCTGCGCGACATGGGCATCGCCGCGGCGTCGCTGGCGGCGCTGGTCGCCGCGGGCATCTACCTGCTGAACCCGCTGTTCCGCGTGCTCGCCGCCGCCAGGGCGCGCGAAGTCATGACCGCCGCGGCGCTGCTGGTGGTGCTGGGCGCGGCGCTGCTGATGGAGATGGGCGGGCTGTCGATGGCCATGGGCGCGTTCCTTGCCGGCGTGCTGCTGTCGGAGTCGACGTTCCGCCACCAGATCGAGGCCGACATCGAACCCTTCCGCGGCATCCTGCTGGGGCTGTTCTTCCTCGCCGTGGGGATGTCGCTGGATCTTGCCGTGGTCGCTGCCAGCTGGCAGCTGATCGCGATGGCGGTGCCGGCGATGATGCTGGCCAAGGCCGCGTGCATCTACCTCGTCGCGCGCCTGCTGCGCAGCCGCCACGACGAGGCGCTGGACCGCGCGGTGCTGATGGCGCAGGGTGGCGAGTTCGCATTCGTGCTGTACGCGGCCGCGCAGGCCTCAGGCGTCATCAGCGCGCCGGTCAACGCCAACCTGACCGCCATCGTGGTGCTGTCGATGGTGCTGACGCCACTGGCGGTGCTGGCCGTCCGCCGGCTGCTGCCCAAGGCCGCGACATCGATGGAGGGCATCGACGCGGTACAGGGACAGTCTGGAAGCGTGCTGATCATCGGCTTCGGTCGCTTCGGCCAGGTGATGAGCCAGTCGCTGCTGGCGCGCGACGTGGACGTCACCATTATCGACACCGACCTCGACATGATCCGCAGCCCAGGCGAGTTCGGGTTCAAGGTGTACTACGGCGACGGCACGCGGCTCGACGTGCTGCGCGCCTCGGGCGCCGGCGGCGCGCGTGCGCTCGCGGTCTGCATCGACGACCCCGATGCCACGACGCGGATCGTCGCGCTGGCACGAGCGGAATTCCCGCAGGCCAAGCTGCTGGTTCGCGCGTTCGACCGCGCGCATGCACTGAAGCTGGTGGCCGCCGGCGTCGACTTCCAGATCCGCGAGACCTTCGAATCCGCGGTCCGCTTCGGCGAGGCGGCGCTGCGCGAGCTCGGCGTCGATGCGGACGCCGCGGCCGACATCGCCGGCGAGGTCCGACGGCTCGACGCCGAGCGCTTCGAGCTGGAGATGGCCAGCGGCGACCGGCGCGCCGGCATCCCGCTGATGCGCAACAACACCGCTGCGCCGAGACCGACGCCGTTCACCGCGCCGCGGCGCGAGGCGCGTGCGCTGGGCCGGGCGGAAGGCGTTGCCACCGCCACCGATCCAGCGGCAGTCGCACCGACCTCCCCCGGGCCGCCTGCACCATCCTGAGGCCTGGCCGCACGCGGCGCCGGCGGCGCATGACCTTCGACACCCGCCGCGCCGCCTGCCCGGGCGTAGAGTCCGGCGATGCCGCGCAGCGGCCCCTGATCCAGAACCAGCCCCACGGGCGGAGACCACGTGCGCGACCACACCCCAAAGATCCTGCTGCTTTCGATCGCCGTCTGCTTGGCGCTGAGCGCCTGCAACCGCACCGGGGAGGCGCCCGCATCCACCCCCGCCGCGCAGGTCGGGAGCGCGCCCGCCGGCCCGACCCTCGACGAGTCGGTGCTGCCGCCGGTCAACCGCTTCCTCGCTTCCGACCTCGACCCCGCGGTGCCGGCGTGCGCCGACTTCGCCGGGCACGTCAACGGCAAGTGGCTGGCGGCCAACGCCATCCCGTCCGACCGCACCTCGTGGGGCGCGTTCGAGATGCTCGACGAGCGCTCCACCGCCGCCCAGCGCCAGCTCGCCGAGCAGGCCGCCGCCCAGGACGGTGCCGAGGGCGTCACCAGGATCGTCGGCGACCTGTGGGCGACCGGCATGGACCACGCCAAGGTCGAGGCGCTGGGCATCGACCCGCTGAAGCCGCGACTGGCGGAGATCGACGCGCTGGCCGACAGCCCGGCCGTGGCCGCCTACCTGCGCACGTCGTACGCGCGCGGCGAGGGCCAGCTGTTCGGCTTCGGTCCCGAGGCGGACTTCGATGCCCCCGGCAGCAACATCGCCTACGCCACGCAGGGCGGCCTCGGACTGCCCGACAAGGGCTACTACACCGATGCCGACAAGCAGCCGCAGCGCGAGGCCTACGTCGCGCACATCGCGCGCGTGCTGGCGCTGTCCGGCGTGGCCGCCGGCCAGGCCAAGGCGCAGGCCGATGCGGTGATGGCGTTCGAGACGCGGCTGGCGGCGGCGTCCAAGTCGAGCGAGGAGCTGTCGCGCGACGTCAAGCTGTACTACAACCCGGTCAGCCTCGCCGAGGCCGATGCGCTGACGCCGAACTTCCCGTGGACGGCGTTCTTCGCGTCGCAGGAGGTCGCCGCGCCGGCGATGTTCTCGCTGGCAATGCCGGGCTTCCACCAGGAAGTCGACGCGATGCTCGCCGACATCCCGGTCGCCGACTGGCAGGCCTACCTGCGCTTCCACGCCGTCGACAGCGCGTCGCCGTTCCTGTCGGACGCGTTCGTGCAGGAGAACTTCAATTTCTACAACAAGACCCTGCGCGGACAGGCCGAGCTGCAGGAGCGCGGCAAGCGCGTGCTCGACACCATCGAGCGGCAGTCGGGCGAGGCGCTGGGCCAGCTGTACGTGCAGGTCGCCTTCACACCGGAGTCCAAGGCGCGGATGGAGACCCTGGTCAAGAACCTGAGCGAGGCGCTCAAGGTGCGCCTGGAGAACCTCGCCTGGATGGGCGACGAGACCAAGGCGAAGGCGATGGAGAAGTGGGCGTCGTTCACGCCCAAGATCGGCTATCCGGACAAGTGGCGCGACTGGAGCGGCCTGGAGACCGACCGCGACAGCTATATCGACAACGTGATGGCGGCCAACGCGTTCAACTACCGCTGGAGCCTGTCCAAGATCGGAAAGCCGGTCGACCGCAGCGAGTGGGGCATGAGCCCGCAGACGGTCAATGCCTACTACAACCCGCTGCAGAACGAGATCGTGTTCCCGGCCGCGATCCTGCAGCCGCCGTTCTTCGACCCCGAAGCCACCGACGAGATGAACTACGGCGGCATCGGCGCCGTGATCGGCCACGAGATGATCCACGGGTATGACGACCAGGGCAGCCGATTCGGCCCGACCGGCAAGTTCGAGAACTGGTGGACGCCGCAGGACACGTCCGGCTTCTCGGCACTGACCAACCGCCTCATCGCGCAGTTCGACGAGTACGAGGCCGCGCCCGGCAAGCAGGTCAACGGCACGCTGACACTGGGCGAGAACATCGCGGACCTCGGCGGCCTGGCGGTGGCCTACGACGCGATGAAGCGCGCCACCGGGGGCACCCCCGACCCGGAGACCGACGGCCTGACCCGCGACCAGCGCTTCTTCATGAACTGGGCGACGGTGTGGCGCCGCAATTTCACGCCGCAGGAGCTCGACGTGCGCCTGAAGACGGACTCCCACGCGCCGGCGAACTTCCGCGCGATCGGTGCGCCGTCCAACCTCGGCGCCTTCAGCGCGGCCTTTTCGTGCAAGCCTGGCGATGCGATGGTGCGCGATGGCGATCGCCAGATCGTGATCTGGTAGCCGCGCGGCAAGCCAAGCATCGACGGCGTCGCCGTCGATGCCTACAAGGCCCGCATGCTTGCGCACGTGGGCTTTTTCATGCGCCGCGTTCAGGGCTGCAGGCGCGCGTGCTTGCTAGACTCGCGCGGTCTTTTCGCCGGATCACGCAATGCCCAACCTCAAGCCGCTCGCCATCGCCCTGATCGCCGCCGTCGCGATCGGTTCCGTCTCCGATGCCGACGCACAGCGCCGCGGCACCGCGGCTGTACCCAAGGTCCCACCCGCCCCCACGGCCTGCACCGATTTCTACGCCGTCGCCAATGCCGGCTGGCTGGCCGCCAACCCGGTCCCGGCCGATCCGGCGACAGTCTCCGCGCTTGGCGAGCTGCAGGCGCTGTCACTGACCCAGCAGCGCGAGCTGCTGGACGCCACGATGCGCCAGCCCCAGGGCAGCGTGCAGAAGCTGCTCGGCGATTTCTGGGCCAGCGGCATCGACGAGGCCGCGATCGAGGCCGACGGCGCCAACCCGATCGCGCCGCTGCTCGAGCGCATCAACGGCATCCGCCGCCCGCGTGACCTGCCGCCTGCGATCGCCGCGCTGCACCAGGTCGGTATCCCGGTGCTGTTCAACTTCACAGCCGATGTGGATCTCGCCGATCTCGACCGCCACGCCGGGTACTTCGCGCAGGGCGGCATGGGCCTGCCGGACCCGGGTTATTACACGCGCACCGACGCCGAGACGCGCGAGCTCCTCGGCCAGTACGAAGCGTACGTGGGCCAGATCCTGACCCTGACCGGCACGGCGCCGGCAAATGTCGCCGCCGAGGCCCGCCAGGTGATCGCGTTCGAAACCCGGATCGCGGAGGTGTCGCGGCCGATCGCCACTTTGCGCGATCCGCGCCTGAACTACGCGCTGGTGCCGACAGCGGACCTGGCCAAGAGCTACCGGCGGCTGCAGCTCGACCAGTTCCTGGCGGCGCAGGTCGTGACCGAGGACCGCGTGTCGGTGGCCAACCCGGCGCTGTTCGCGCGGATTGACGAGATGGCCGGCAACGTGAAGCCCGCGGAGTGGAAGACGTACCTGCGCTTCCAGGTCGGCAACGCGATGGCGCCATATCTGTCGAAGCCGTTCCGTGACGCCGAGTTCGCGTTCCGCGGCCGTGTGCTGCGTGGCGAGACCGTGCAGGCCGACCGCCAGGCGCTGACGCTGCAGGCGATCAACCAGGCCGCAGGCCCGATGCTGGCGCGCGAGTACGTCGCCCGCTACCTCCCCGACCCGACCCGCGCGCGCGCGGAGACCATCGCGCGCGAGGTCCGCGACGCGCTGTCGCGCGCGGTCGCCGCCAATACGTGGATGGACGCTGCCACGCGCGCCGAGGCACAGGCCAAGGTCGCAGCGCTGCGGATCGAGATCGGCGCGCCGACACGCGACCTCGACTTCACGGTGCAGCCAACGGGGCGCGGCAGCTTTGGCAGCAACATGCTGATCGCCTCGACCTGGCACCATCGCGAGGAGATGAAGCGCATCGGCAGCCGCAACGCGCAGCGTCGCTGGGACGTGCTGCCGCAGCAGCCGGCACTGCTGTACGACATCGCGCACAACCGGCTCATCGTGTCGGCGGCGGTGCTGCAGGCACCGGTGCTGGACATGGCACAGCCGGGCGCGTCCCACTACGGCAGCTTCGGCGCGCTGGTGGGCCACGAGCTCGGACGCAGCGTGGACGCCAAGGGCCGCATGGTCGACGCCTCGGGCGCGGTGCGCACCTGGTGGACGGCCACCGATGACGCGGCGTGGGCGGACCGCGCCAACCGGCTGTCGGGCCAGTACGGCGCCTACGACTACCCCGGATTGACCGGACAGAAGGTCAACGGCGTCACCACGCGCGATGAGAACGCGGCCGACCTGGCGGGCGTGGAGCTCGCCTGGAGCGCACTCGACGCCGCGCAGCCGGGCCTGCTGCAGGAAGGCCGCGAGGCGTTCTTCAACGGCTGGGCGTCGATGTGGCGCCAGCAGGTGTCGCCTGCGGCCGCAGCCCGCAATGCCGCGGTCGCTGTCGTCGCGCCGGGCCCGTGGCGCGCCAACGGCCCACTATCCAACCTGCCCGCGTTCGCCGAGACCTACAAGTGCAAGGCAGGCCAGCCCATGGCCCGCAACGTCGACGACCAGGTGTCGATCTGGCGCACCACGCCGGCGCCCACAGCCACGCCCTGACCGCGGGCAAGCCGGCCGCTCGCGACGTCTGACGTTGTCGCTTGCAGCCGCCAGCAGGCCGGTGACGAGGTCCTGCTTCGTCGCTTCGTTTCACCAGAGCCAGAGCGGCGTTGGCGAGGTTCGCGAGGGCGGGGGTGACGGCGTACATCTCCGCCACTTCGCCGGGTGCATCCAACAAAGTGCGCGTTGGACAGTTTCGCAAAGGAGGCCGGCGACGCGGTGTTGCGCCGCCCCTCCGTCACGCAGTGGCCACAGTGGCTTCGGCTGGTTTCACGAGGGAGGGCGGCGACGGGGTACTGCTCCGCCCCTCCGTCCGGCCATCCATGGGCGGAGTCGGGGCCGTGGGCCACATCCATGGCCCACTCTCCACAGCACCCCCCGTCACCCGCCTCCTGGACGATTGACGTGGCCTCGGACCGGCGAGCAGATCTCGCGTTGTTGGCAGGAAGAGTCGACACCTTGGCAAAAAAAAAGGTTCTTCTCCCAAGTGAGGGAGTGGCGCACGGCCGACCCGGTTAATTTGTGGTTGTCGAGA
>PPFU01003783.1_pt1 | contig 21015 bp, 19 predicted proteins | sample 1535991 | NCBI WGS metagenome assembly PPFU01 (sample SAMN04901290, study PRJNA319586) | Hypolithon metagenome, whole genome shotgun sequencing project. | isolation source: Antarctic Hypolithon | place: Antarctica: Miers Valley | collected 2014
GAGTTCTCGATGAAAAACTCGCGCCGCTCGGGGAAGAGCACGCCGAAACGGGTGAGGTTCACCACCTGACGGTCGACCTCGACCTGCGAGAAGTCGGTGTTGTAGGTGAGGTCGAGGGTGAGCGAAGGCGTGACACCGTACTTGAGATCCCCACCCACGTCGTATGACGAGCCCACCGAGCCGATGGGCACCTGTGCGCCGATCGAGTTCCCGGCAAGGGCATACGGCTTGATCTGCAGATTGCGCCCCTGCCGCAGTCCCGAGATCCCCTCGATCGTGCCCGCCTTGGACATGCGGTGCAGCCGGTACTGACGCTCCAGCGGCGCCCAGTACGACGTCTCATTCACGCGACGGACGCGACGGATGAAGTTGATTCCCCAGGTCTGCGGATCCAGCGCCGCGTCGAACCGTAGCGTCTTGAGTGGAATCGTCATCTCGACCGTCCAGCTGGAATCCTGCATCGAGGTGCGAACCGTATAGATCCCCTCCCACGCCTCGACGATGTTGCGCGAGTCGTTGAACGTCTGCTCGTCACGCACCGCACCCTTGGGGTTGACGATGAACAGGAACGAGTTGCGCTTGTCGTTGAAGGTGTCGATCGCCAGTCCGAAGATGTCGCTGTTCGTGGACACGAAATCCCGCTCGAGTCCGACCGTGATTGCTCTGTGCGGCTCCGGATCGAAGTTGACGCCAGCCACATACAGGTTGGTCGAGTCATAGAGCACGCGCACTTCAGTCCTGAAGCGAGCTGGGAAGCCCGTGTTGGGTAGCTGCTGAACGAAGTCCGTCAGCACCGGTGCCGACGCCCAGACAGCTTCATCGAGGATACCATCGGCGACGATCGGCGCGTTCGTGCGCATAGCGCGGAAGGTGGGCCGCGGAACGGCTTCCGGGTTGACGGCAGCGGGCGGGTCGACGGCTGGAATCAGCTCGGGACGCGGACTCTGGGCGATCGCAGCCGGAGCGGCGACAGCGAGGGCGAGGGCGAGCGAAAGTGGCGAGACGATGCGCATCATAGGCACTGTACGCGACAAGCGCGCCGGACGCTGGATGGGCGTCCCCGCCGGTCTCGGCCGAGGCGGTCCGGCGTTCTCCGCGCTCACAACCAGGGTCGGCGTATCGACGGCCCGATCCAGCGGCGCGGAGGCATCGTACGTGCTGCATTTCTGACGAGCCCCTCGCGCCGCCCGGGTTCCGGGTCACATTACGTCGTCACATCAGGTCGAGCCCCGGTTGGGCAGATCACGGTCCCCGTCAGGATCCGGACGCCGCCAGTCTCAACACCGACGCGGCCGTGGACGCTCATACCTCCAACGTCGGCATGACGATCACTCCAACCCACGCTCCGGCTTCCCATGAGTGAGCCCGCGATGACCGCGCCCGCCGAACGATTCACGATCGACCGGAAGTCACTACGACGCGTGATCGCCGCGTCGTCGGCCGGCACGATGATCGAGTGGTACGACTTCTACATCTTCGGTGCGCTCGCCGCGGTGATCTCCACGCACTTCTATCCGGAAGGGAGTGCGACGGTCAATCTCCTGAAGACGCTGGCGACGTTCGCGGTGGGGTTCGCCGTGCGGCCGTTCGGCGCGCTGGTCTTCGGGCGGATCGGGGATTTGGTCGGCCGCAAGTTCGCCTTCCTCGTGACGCTCCTGATCATGGGCGGATCGACCGCCGCGATCGGCTTCCTGCCCACGTACTCGCAGATCGGCGTGGCGGCGCCGATCATCCTCGTCATCCTGCGCATGCTGCAGGGGCTGGCCCTCGGCGGCGAGTACGGCGGGGCGGCGATCTATGTCGCGGAGCATGCACCGGATGGCAAGCGCGGCTTCTACACGAGCTTCATTCAGACGACGGCGACACTCGGCCTGTTCATCTCATTAGGCGTGATCCTGATCGTCCGTGCGACGATGAGCGAGGAGGCGTTCAGCGCCTGGGGATGGAGAATCCCCTTCCTATTATCGCTCGCGCTGGTGGTGGTCTCCTATTATGTGCGGAACCAGCTGCAGGAATCTCCGCTCTACACCCGGCTCAAGCAGGCCGGAAAGACGTCCACCGCGCCGATTCGCGACTCGTTCGGCACGTGGCCGCGATGGAAGGTATTCCTCCTCGTGTTGTTCGGCGCGACGGCGGGGCAGGCCGTGGTCTGGTACACCGGGCAGTTCTACGCCCTCTTCTTCATGCAGACGGTGCTCGAGGTCCCGCTCACGACCTCCTACCTCATCGTCGCCGCCGCACTCGTGCTCGGTACCCCGTTGTTCATCGTCTTCGGTGCACTCTCGGATCGGATCGGGCGCAAAAAGGTGATGATGACGGGCAATCTGCTCGCGGCCGTGTCGTACTATCCGATCTATCTGGGGATGTCGCACTTCGCGGATCCGGTGAATCCGGTGATGCTGACGCTGTTGGTGCTGATTCAGGTGGTGTTCGTGACGATGGTCTACGGGCCGATCGCTGCCTTCCTTGTCGAAGCGTTCCCGGCCAAGATCCGCTACACGTCGCTCTCGCTCCCCTACCACCTCGGCAATGGCTGGTTCGGCGGCTTCCTCCCGCTGATCGCGACGGCGCTCGTCGCAAGTACGGGTAACATCTACGCGGGGTTGATCTTTCCCATCACGGTGGCGCTCGGAACGTTCGTGATCGGCACGCTCTTCCTTCAGGAGCGCCACACGACGAGGATCTGGGACGAGGTGGACGGAGCGCAGGAGCCCCGGATCACCTGACATCGCATCAGGGGTGTGAGCCCAGACGGGGGCAGGGCCGCTGAACAGGCGTGCGGCAGGCCGGCCCTCCGCGTGCCCCGTCAGGCACGTTCGAGCACGGCATGCATCGCCCGCGGTGTGCTCACATGCCGCACGACATCGAGGCCGAGCGCGGGCAGATCCCGGCCAGCCAGCAACGGCTCGCCGGCGCCGAGCAGCACGGGGCTGATGACGAGGTGGAGCCGATCGACCCAGCCCCGCCTGCAGGTACCGCCTGACGACATCCACTCCGCCGCCGATCCGCACGTCCAGCGAACCCGCGGCATCACGTGCGCGATCCAGCGCCTCGTGGATGCCGCCCGTGACGAAGTGGAAGGTCGTCCCACCCTCCGTCTCCACCGGGGTGCGCGCGTGGCGGGTGAGCACGAACACCGCCGCGCTTTCCGATCATCGCCTGGTGTGTCGCCGTCGGGTACACCCATTCGTGCACACGTGGTCCGCCGATGCCCAGTGGGTTCTCGAGGCTCTGATTCGCCCCGGCGCCGTAGCCGTCGAGGGAGAGGGAGAAGCAGTCGATGCGGAACTCTGGGCATGGTGCGGGGATGGTAGGCGAGGGCTCGGTCGGGGATGCTTGATAGTCGTGTCGACGGAGCTCAGATCGACAGCGTGCTGATTGCCGGTCGAGATCCGCGGATCGCCGACGACTCGACCGGACGGGTCGAATCTAGGGCGCGCGCTAGCGCGATCGCCTGACGCGACGGATATCGACGCATGTCCCAGCTACAACGGACTATCCGCGATCGTTCGATGGTGTCACCCTGTTCACGAAGCGTCCTCATGCCCCTCATTGGGCAGCGGTCCTCGATGCGGCACCGGCGAGTTCGGTTTCAGGTTGGCGGACACATCCTCGTGCTAGCGCTTTCGCTCGCGGGGTGCGACGCGAACTCGGCCGACGACGTACGTGTCGACTCGGCTACCCCGTTGTTCGAGCTGAGTGACCAGCCGTCGCTGGTACTCGCGGACGACGGTACTGAGGAGAAGCTCTTCTCCCGAGTCACCGCCCGGCGCCTCCCCGAAGGGGAGATCCTGGTCGCGGAGCCCAGCGCCGCAACAGTCCAGCTCTTCGGACGGAACGGGCGACTGATCCGCACCCTCGCCAGGCGCGGCGACGGACCCGGCGAGCTATCCGGAGGATTCGTGATCGCCGCGGAACGCTAGACGCCATTCCCCAGGGTCAGTAAGACCCGGTCTCGCACTTCCGAACAGGACGTACGGCAATGTTTCAAGGCGCAAGCCGCCGTCCGTGAGGTACCCTCGGCCATCATATCCGAGGTCAGGCGAGCCTAGCTCGTCCTCACGCGATGAATGACGGCGCGAGGCACGAGATACACGATGGCTCCGATGCCGCTCATGACCGTCGCGATGATCGTCGGCAGCACGGCGCCGAACGAATACGTGAGACCGAGCACAAACCCGAGCACGTACTCGGCGCGAAAGATCGGCGCCACGAGGCCGAGGAACGGCAGTAGCTGAAACAGAAATCCGGAGATCTCGTCACGGCCGGACATGTAGGCCGCCGCTAACGCCGCGGCGTAGCCGAGCGCCGCAAGAAAGCCGATGCGTACACTCTGCCACGCGCGGGTCGCTTGCTCCGCATCACCCGATGCGCGTGCAACGCGGGCGGCCACGCGCCCGGTCAGGAACCAGGTGAGTGCAGGGATGAGCAGAGCGCCCCACCAGTTCGTGATCGACGGCATGTCGTCGCGAGCGAGGAAGCTGTGGCTCGGTACACCGCCGTGGGCCTGCTGCCAGATGAGCAGCGACCAGATCGCCAGCGATATGGCGACCGTGATCCGGAAGCGCAGGCGCGAGAAGGACAGTGCATCCACGAGCGGCACTCCGGACGAGAGCAGGAAGCGGGACTAGGGCAGAAGGGCAGGCTTTCGTACGTTCGCACCGCACGGAGGTTTCCACCGGCTCCCCGATGGATGCCGAGCCCGGGATTCGCCGACGATCCAGAGGGATCTGCGGCTGTCGTCCTGCCCCGCCGAGGTCACCAGGTGCCGGCGCCGAGATACACGGCCCGTCGAACTCGCCTCAGGTCGACCTCGATGCACCGTGACCCGCCACACCGTGGTATCCCGCCGACTGGGGGTACCTTGCACATGAAAGTTCTGGGCGCAATACTTCAAAGCATGCGTGCGCTCTCCACTCGCCGTCCCACTCCCGATCCGGCCGCCGTCACCGCGAAAGCCGCCCTGTCGGCCGCGGAACGCCTCGGACTGACCAACCGGCACCTCGCGGCCGTCATCGGCTCGAGTGAGGCGTCCGTGTCGCGCATGCAGCGTGGCCGGGGCGTGGAGCCGGCCAGCAAGGAGGGCGAACTCGCACTCTTATTCGTCCGGCTCTTTCGTTCGCTCGATGCGCTCGTCGGCGGCGATGACGCCAAGGCACGTGCCTGGATCCACGCGATGAACGACCACGTGTGCGGCGTCCCCGTCGATCGTATCCGAACCGTCGAGGGATTGGTCGATGTCGTCCAGTATCTGGATGCAATGCGCGGGCGACTCTGAGCTTCGTCCGCTGCACCTGGAGCCGTGGCGTGTAGTCGAATCGCAGCACGAAGTCTCCACGCGCAAGCTGGTGGACTCGGCGGCGGAGCAGGAACTGCTGGAAACGCTGATCGATGCAGTGAAGCCGCCGACACAGGGCGGAGAGCGACTGCACTATCTGCTCTTTACCCCATTTCGCTATCCGCCGCTGCGGCACGGCTCACGCTTCGGAGCACGACGGGAGCGCGGAATCTGGTATGGTTCGCAGCAGCAGCGCACGGCGTTCGCGGAGGTCGCCTACTACCGCCTGCTTTTTCTCGAGGGGACGCAGGCGGTCTTGCACAGTGTCACGACCGCGCTGACATCCTTCACCGTGCGCATGCGGACGACACGCGGCATCGATCTGACCGCGTCGCCCTTCGATGCGCACCGGCCAGAGATCGCATCCCCGGTGTCCTACACGGCGTCGCAGGCATTAGGACTCGCCATGCGGCAGGCGGGCGTCGAGCTCTTCCGCTTTCCGTCCGCGCGGGACATGGATGGTGGTGCAAATGTGGGCGCGTTCACGCCAGCGGTCTTTCATGCGGCGGCGCCCCAGCACTTTCAGCGATGGCACTGCACCGCGACCCGGCATGCCGTGGACTTCACACGCGGCGACCTGACCGGCACGCGCGAGACCCACCAGTTCGAGCGCGCGCAGTTCCTCATCGACGACCGGCTCCCAGCGCCCGCGCTCTGATGGCGTCCACCGTCACAGCTTCTGCAACACTGTCGGCCCTGCCCACCGCTACGACGATTGACACCGGCAGCGATGATGGACGAACCGTTCCTCTGCGGCAGTTCTCTGCGATCTCTGCGTTCTCCGCGATTGCAGTCGTTCAGCCTCCCAAATCGCGCAGTGACGCGCGGCCGCCACGTCAGATGATGGTATAGGGCTGCGGTCGTTCAACAGCGACAATCGCAGAGGACGCAGAGACACGCAGAGGAGCTCTCGTCGTCCCGATCAGCGCCCGCGGGGCACCAGCACCAACCGGTGTGCCGCCACATGATCCACCGCCTCACGAGAGAACGCCAGCGGGAAGTACTCCCCCCGGCCATACGATTCTACAAGGTTTGCGTAAAACGGGCTGCCCGGCTGACCGGATTGTCCCGGCGCGTTCGTCACGAGTGTGGAATCGAGCTTGCCGAGATCGACGATCTCGCGAAAGGTCGCCCCGACAGCCGCCACGAATCCGGCGCCACCGTGCCGCTCCACCGCCGGGACGTCGTAGGCGCGGACGAGTGCATGCGGTAGCTCGCTCCGATTGATGCGCCCCCAGCGCCATTCCGACGGATCCGTACCCTGCGTCGCGCGGAGCGAATCTACCGCGCGGGCGAGCACCGGCTGGAGCAGCGCCTGACGCTGATCGGAGCCGAGCCCTGGTGCGCGCGACTCGGCGAGCATTGCTCGTGAGGCATGATGATACACTGCCGCGGCAAGGCTCTCGCGCCGGTGCTGCGCGTCCCACGCTGCGAGCGCCTGACGCGCGGCTTCGATGGTGGGATCGGTCGCGGTCCAGCCGCGGAACAGTGCGATGTCCTGCGCGCCCTGCTGCGAATGGGCATCGTGCTGCAAGGCGGCCATGTCAGCCAGCGTGAAGCGGCGCTCCGATGAGAGCACCTCGGCGAGGCGATCGAACCGCACGCGGGAGGGGCCACGCTTGAAGAAGAGTGGCGGGTCGTATCCTTCCGGGTGGATGTCGTGGTTGGCAGTCGCCACCCACCCGCGCGGCGGGTTGAACTCGCGCGGGAGGTCGGCGCGCAACCCCTCCCATTCGTAGCCTCCGGTACCCGGCACGGGCAGACGGCCGTGCCAGTTCGGACGATTCGGCGACGCGGCAGAGGCCTGCCACGCGATGTTGCCGCCCGTGTCGCCGCACACCATGTTCTCGGTCGGCGCGAGGAAGTAGCGCTGCGCATCGAGAAACTCGCGACAATCGTTCAGGGCGTGATAGCGCAGCGCGCTCAGATATCCGGAACTGCCGGGCAGGTGCGCCGTCGTCCGGATCGCGTATGCCTTGTGATGCACGGTATCCGTGTAGAACACCGGCCCGTGCCGCGTGAATCGATGCGTGACGATCACCGGCGCGGCGCCCATCACGCGCACCGTGTCCACCACCCGGCGCATCGGCTCCCATACGCCACGGAACCGAGCCTCGTCGTGGTTGGCGGGGTTGATGTCTTCCACATAGACGTCCGCCTGGTCGGTGCCGACGATCGTCAGGCCCCACGCGATCCGCTCCGTGTGCCCGATCATCACCCCGGGAAGCACGGCCTCTGTCGCACCGGCGACGTTCCACTCCGGCGCGTTGAGATGGACGACATACCGGATGGATGGATTGGCCACCGTGCGGTGCGGATCGTTCGCGACGATCACGTTGCCGCTCGCCGAACGCGCCCCGCTCACTGCCCAGTTGTTGCTGCCGGGCGAGTGCTCCTGCACGCCGAGGTTCTTCGACGGCAGCGCGTCCGCCAGGGCACGGTACTGCGGCAGCAGGGGCGGACGCACGGTGCCGGTGCGGAGCGTCGAGAGCGCGGCGATCACCTCCGGCCCGATGAGCGAGAGGTCGACCCCGTCAGGCACCACGAGCGCGCGGTACGGTGAAGGCATCGCCGCGCGATTCGCGGAGTCCACGCCGACGTCCGCCACGGAGCGCGCGAGCCGAAGCTCGGCCAGCGCATCCCCCGTCGGCATCGCCGTCGTCGTGCGGAGCAGCGCGACTTCCGGAGTCCACGCGCGGGGCGTGATGCCGGTGAGCCGGAACTCGACCGGGAGACGATCGCCCGCCTGCGCGATGAAGGCGTTCACACCCGCCGCGAACGCGGCGAAGATGCGCCGCCCCTCCGGGTGATAGCTCTGCCACTCCCGGTCGTCGAACGGCCCACGGAACTGCACGAGCCGCGCGAGCCGGTCGTGCGCGACGTAGCTCGGACCCATGAACTCCGACAGGGTCCCCTCGAACGTCCGGCGATACATCTCCATCTGCCAAAGCCGATCCTGCGCCTGCACGAAGCCCTGCGCGAAGAACAGATCGTCGAGGTTGCGCGCATAGATGTGCGGCACCCCCCACCGGTCGCGTACGATCTCGACGCTGTCGCGGAGGCCTGCGAGGGCAACACGCCCGTCCAGCTGCGCCAGCGACGAGCGGGCGAGCGTGTCGAAGGTGATGGACGGCTCCTGAGCCTGGAGCGGAGCGCGCGCGGTCAGCGACAGGGCGATGGCGACGGCCGCAGCGAGCGGCAGCGTGCGCGCGCCGCGCGCGAGCGTGCGGCTGACCATGGCGTGGCTTGCGAGGATGCGAAGGGTCATGCCTGAAGAGACAGCATCGGTGAAGCCCGCGCCAGACCGGTGCCGCCGGGAGGCACCCCGCCACGCACCCGTCGCGCCAGCAAGGCCCGGATCTCGATCACGCCGTGAGCGAGCGCAAAGGGCGTGTTCCAGACGAGCGCGACGACCTCAATCAGGCTGTGGGCGTCGATCACCGAGAAGCCGGGGAGCGGAAGCGGCTGCTTCCGTCCCCGCGCGGGTTTCGAGGGTGAGCGCCGTGCCGGCTCTCGTCAGTGCGTGACGCTCAACTGCGCGCTCACCGAATGAACGCGTCGGGAGGTCGCGGATTTCGTGGTGCGTCCGGTGGCCGCTTTCGATCCTTTGGGAGGCATCGGGATGTGCACCTCGCGGTGAGCGGGAGAGGACGAATGTCGGTGGCCGGCGATCGTGGCGGCGGCCGCGCGGCACTAGCACGTCGTCAGGCGCCACGATCGCCGCGACGGATTACGACGTGAGCGCGTGCAAGAGGTCCACCGCCTCACGCAGCGTCGGCAGCCGCTTGCAAAACGCGAAGCGCACGAGCGTCCGTCCACCGGCAGGGCCGTGGAAGAAGCTGGACCCGGGCACGGTCGCGACGCCACGTACCAGTGGGACGCCGCATGCCAGCCGCCGCGCGAAGACGTCGTCCCGCTCGGCCGACAGGGCGCTAAAATCGGCCAAGATGTAGTACGCGCCCGCCGGGCGCGGACAGGTAAACCCGGCCGAGAGGAGGCCGTCGTGCAGCACATCCCGCCGCTCACGGTATCCCGCCAGCAGGCGCTCGTAGTAGTCGGCGCCCAGCCCCTCGATCGCCGCGGCGCACCCTTCCTGTAGCGGCGCGGGTGCGCCGACGGTGAGAAAGTCGTGCACCTTGCGAATCGCCGTCGTCAGGTCCGGCGGCGCCACGATCCAGCCGACGCGCCACCCCGTGACGCTGAACGTCTTCGACGCGCCGCTGATCATGATCGTCCGGTCCCGCATTCCCTCGATCGTCCGCATCGAGCTGTGCTCACCCTCGTAGACCAGGTGCTCGTAGATCTCGTCCGTGATCGCGAGCAGGTCGTGCTCGATGCAGATCGCCGCGAGCCCGTTCAGCTCCGCGCGGCTGAGGACGCGTCCCGTCGGATTGTTCGGCGAATTGATGACGATCGCGCGGGTGCGCGGCGTGACCGCATCGCGCACCCGATCGAGATCGAGCGGCGCGGCGGCGTCCAGCGGGAGCCAGACGGGGGTTGCCCCGCAGAGGATCGCGTCGGGGCCGTAGTTCTCGTAAAACGGCTCGAAGATCAGCACCTCGTCACCCGGATTGATGACGGCCAGCAGCGCCGCGGCCATCGCCTCGGTCGCGCCGCAGGTGACGGTGATCTCGCGCCCCTCATCCACCGGCACGCCGTGCTCGCGTCCGTACTTCTCGGCCAGCGCGACGCGCAGCCGCGGCGTCCCCCAGGTGACCGCGTACTGGTTGACGTCGGCGCGGATCGCCGCGCACGCCGCCTCCTTCAGCAGCTCGGGCGCGTCAAAGTCGGGAAAGCCCTGCGCGAGGTTGAGCGCGCCGGCGTCGGCCGCGACTCGCGTCATCTCGCGGATCACGGACTCCGTGAATCCGTGCGTCCGGAGAGCGGTGCGGGGACTCCGCGCCGGTGGGATCGGGTGTGCGGTCGCGGCCATTGAATTCCTGTCGCGGGTGGAAGCGCGGGTGGTGGCGGTGGCCAACGGCGCGGAAGTGGGGAGGCCCGCGTGCGCTCCGTGCGGTGCACGACGTCGGGCGCACGAGCCGGCACCCGGCGATGCGATGCACGTTACGGTGGCGCGGGCGTCCCCGGCTGACCCGCACCATCCGGTTCCGTCGGTCGGCGACGATCCCACTCGTCGGGCAGCGGCGCCCGCGCCCCCGCCTTGCCTTCCAGCGGATTGACATACAGGCGCTGTGTCGGATACGCCAGATCGATGTCCTGCTCCGCGGCGAACGCGTCGAGCACCGCTTCCCAGATGCTCTGGCTCGACCCACGACGTTGCCGCGGTCGGCACAGGTAGCGCAGCGTCAGGCTCACTCCCGAGTCCTGGACCGACGTGTACACGGCGGGCGTCAGCGTACTGTAGTAGATCAGCACCCGGCGCGACGCCCGCAGCATCGACCGCTTGGCTTCCTCCACGACGTCTCCGGCCTGCGAGGCGGCAATCCCCTCGACCAGCTGCTTTGCCTTGCGCCAGTTACTCTCGAAGGTGATGAGGATCGGGATCTCGTTCCAGATGTACTCGAACTGCGCCGTGTAATTGGCCAGCGACTTACTGAAGACGAACGCGTTCGGGACGTGGATGATGCGCCCCGTGCTCTGGTCCGCGTCCACCCAGTTGCCGATTTCCAGCAGACTGAATTGGAAGATGCGGATGTCGATGACGTCGCCCGCATGGTCGCCGATCTGGACGCGGTCGCCGAGGTCGAAAGGCCGCCGCGTCATGATGAAAACCCACGCCGCCAGATCGGCCACGGGGTCGCGCAGCGCGATCGCGAGACCGGCCGACAGCAGGCCGAGGAAGGTGCCGATGTTGCCCATCCCCTCGAACCAGATCGCCAGGATAAAGATCGTGGCGATGAGGAACGCGACATACGACGACGTCTTCGACCAGCGATAGCGTGCCCGGGCCTCGGCCACCTTCTGGTCTACGGCGCGCAGGAGCAGCCGGCGCAGCACCACCGCCGCGACCACCACGACGATCGAGAGGACGAGGTTGCGCACCGTTCCCGGGCCGCCGATGGAGAGCGGCCCGAGGACCTCGAACCAGCGATCAGCCTGCGCGGCCGCACCGTTCGCGCGCGCGCTGTCGCCGGCCTGGAACGCCGCGGTCGCGAGCATTGACGACATGATGGGGCTGCGGACGGGCCGGCGGACTGGCCAGCCGAATCCGGTTGCCTTACGCCCCCGCGCGCCGCGCGCGGAGATTGCTGCTCGCCAATTCGTCCATCATCTCGGCGAAGCGTGTCCAGCTGATGCGCTTGGCCTCGCGCTGGTTCCGACCGGTCCAGTAGAGCGCCCCTCGGCCGATCTCGAGCTGGCCGAGCTTTCCGTCCCCGCCGCGAATTTCCAGGGTGAGCGCCGTGCCCGCTCTCGTCAGGTGTGTGACGCTCAACTGGGCGCTCACCGCGTGCACGCGTCGGGAGGTCGCGGATTTCGTGGCGCGGCCGGTGGCGGCTTTCGATCCTTTGGGAGGCATCGGGATGTGCACCTCGAGGTGAGCGGGAGAGAAGAATGCCGGTGGCTGGCGATCGGCTCGTGAGCGGCACCGCCCCGTTCGGCATCGCACGCACCGGGCCGCGACGACGGTGGCCGTCGCCGTCGCGCCCCGTGCGGGCGTCGGATTCGCGTCGAACATCACCGAGCGTGCAGTTCGACCCTCCAGCGCCCAGCTCGCCATGCGACCGTCGCTGTGCGCTGCGTCGGGCGGTCGATGTTGTGGCTCGGGAAGTTCTGCAGGAAGGTGAGCGTCGTGTCGTTCGTCCACCGCACGTCCGATGGCCCCCACTCATCGGATGTCAGCGCGAGCTCCAGGCGGGCCGCCGCCGGTGTGCGACGCCAGATCTGCAGCACGTTGGGATCGTATCCGGCCACGAGGTCGATATGCGAGGTGGCGAAGCGCGCCTCGTCGGGGGAAAGCAGCGGCGGGCCAGCCACGTCGATCAGCGCGCCGCCCGCGAAGACGAGCAGATACGCGCCGCCCTCGTACCGCGCCCGCTCGACCAGATCCGCGCGGAGCGCGGGAATGTGGCCCTGGTAGCGATGTACGATCCAGCGCTCGCCCTCGTGCAGAACGTCGTCGAGCATCAGTTCGGCGACGCCGGTCGCGTCCCGGAAGGTGAGTCGGCAGCCGTCGCGGACCACCCGGCCGGCCGTGCCGCGGAGGAGGCGTGACTCGGTGCTGTCGCCAACGGCATCGCTGAGTTCGTCCCGATCACACGTGGAGCCGGTATCGGTCGCGGCCGCGTGCGGCACGACGTCCCGCGCCGCGGCGCCCTCCACCGGCGGTGCGGGTAGCGGAGGGGAATCGGGCGGCCAGGGCGCGCGCGCACAGCCGCCTGCGCCGCCGAGCGCGCCAGCGGTGGCCAGAAGCATGGCCCGACGCAGAACGAGCGCGAAAGTCATGAGCGGGGCAGAGCGCGGGGTGAAGCCGTTCGCGCGTTACCCGTAACGAACAGCGGGCCCACCGGAATCAGACCGAAAAGCATGAACAGTTTGGCCGCGAGTGACGCCATGGCGAGAGCCGTCGGGTGGCTGGTCGCCGCGGGGACGGTCCATCTGGGCAAACCGCTGATGCCACCGCCACGGGACCAGCGCCAGGACGACGGTCGTTCCCGCCGGCACCCATCCGAAGCCGACGAACAGTGCGGAAACCGGGATCTGTGGTCCTTATCAGGCATGATTTCGCTTGCCCTCCAGGGTGTCCGGCTCCAACACGGGCTCTGGAATCGGATCCGCTCATCGACCCTCACGCCGCACGAGAACCACGACCGCCGCAGCGAACAGGAGTTCGACAGCCGCCCCTGCGAACGCGCCAGCCGCAATCGACGCGCCGGTTGCGACCACGAGATACGCCGCCATCACCAGCGTCGCGCCACATGCCCAATAGACGCGCATGCCATAGAGCGTCGAGAACGTGAGATACCGCCCGCCGATGAGCAGGAGCATCGCTGGAAAGAACCACTCGATCCGGTAGCGCGACACCGCGTACGCGAGCGGAATCCCGAGCAGAAAGAACACCGTGCCTTCGCGGGCGAGCGGCGCGAGCGGATTCCCCGCGGTGTGCGTTCCGGAGCGCCCGATCGCTTTCGAGAGCAGAACGGCGATCGGATGGATCAGCACCCCGCCGAGGAGCAGCGCCCAGACTGCGCGGTCCGGCGTACTGACGGTTGCGATCACGCCCGCCATAAACCAGACAGTTGCGGAGGCGACGATCCCGGTCGCACCGCCAAAGTATGCACGGCGCATGTCCTGCTGCGCATCGGCGAATGTCATCGGTCGAAGTGGCGAGCTGAATGTGGATCGAACATGCGTCAGGCCCCGCGTCAGGCGTCAGGCATCGCATCCGACATGACGACGTGCCATCCGCCGAGGACGCTCGTCGATGCGCACACCGGCCCGCCGTCCCCCGCTCGCCCTTCGACCTCGGCGTGTAGCATCGCGCCCGGGCACGCCAGCACGGCGCCGATCTGCTCCCGCGTGATGCCGGCGAGCCAGACCTTGGCACGACGCGTCCAACACGATGCCGCGTCGGCCGCGAGCTGGCCGGAGTTGACGTACACGAACCGCGCGCCCACCGCGCCCTGCACGAACGGGCCGAGCAGTCGGATCGGCTCGCGCAGGGTCGGCGCCCTCACGCGGACCGCAAACTCGAAGGTGATCGCGTCCGCTGTGGTGTGAGTGGGCGGCACCAGTTCGGCGTTCGCCGTCGGTCCGTGCTGCACGGCGAACCGAACGCCGAGCGGAGGGCGACGCACCACAATTCGCAGCGGGAGGGCGCCGTTCGCCACCGTTTGTGCTTGCGTCGATGTCCGCATCGCGTCTGACCGCCCTGTCCCGTGTATGAATCAACGCACGAACGGCCGGCTGGAACCTCAGCCGGCCGTTCATTAGTACTGCGCCAGCCCTTAGCGCTGTGCGGCGGCCAGGTCGCGAATCGCCGTGGCCATCATCCGCACGCGTGCGGCATCCGACGCGCCATTCGCGTCGGCGGTCACCTGTGTCGCGAGCGTCGTCAGCGCCGTACGGCGTGCGGCGCCCGACTGGCGTTCGGCCGCGTCTAGCGCGCGCGCGATCGCCGTGGTGCGCGCCGCGGCGAGGCCGTTGTTGCGTACGAGCTGGTCGAGGTACGAGCGAACCACCGGGAAGGCCGCCGGCCAGACGATGCGCGGCTGGCTTTGCGGGTTGAACTGATCCATCTGCACGAGCTTGGCCGCCGCGATCTCGTTCGCGGACAGCTCCGCGGTGGGTACGAGCTCGAGAATGTCGAGGCCGCGGGCCATCTCCGACGAGTAGATGTGGCCGTTGTACCAGTAGGCGCCCCACGAGCCGCCGATCGTGCCGCGCTGGCGGCTCACGGCACCGCTGCCCGCAGCGCCAGCGGCGGGCGGTGCATCGACGGGACCGCGGTCGAAGTAGCCGATCTCGAACGGGCGGTCGGCATCGGTGAAGTCGATGATGTCGACGCCGCCCTGATACCAGCCCTGCACCATGATGTCGCGCCCCGGCACCGGAATGAGCGAGCCGTTATGCGACACGCAGTTCTCCTGAGCGGTCTGCGCAGTCGGGATCTTGAAGTAGGCGCGCTGGGCGAACTTCCGGTCCGGACCGATGGTCAGCGTCGTGTTGCCGCCCATCTCCAGCATGTGCGTCGCCTGACAGTTGGGCGAGGTGCCGCCGCCCCACTCGTCGGTGAAGACGACCTTGGAGCCGTCGTTGCTGAAGACCGCCGTGTGCCAGAGCGAGAAGTTCGTGTCGGCGGCGGCATCGAGCCGCACGGGCCGCTCCGGATTCGAAATGTCGACGAGCAGCCCATAGCTCCCGCAGGCGCCGGCGAGCAGCCCCATCTCGGGGTAGGACGTCACGTCGTGGCAGTTCCGCGGCCCGGCGGAGCGCATGCGCTCCATCGCGGCGCTATCGGCACCGGCCACGGGGCGCGCGGCACGCGTTCCACCACCGCGCGCCGGCGCGGCGCCGAGTCCGGTGAAGATGCGTGCGCCCGTGACCACTGCGGCATCCTGCGGCCGTGCGAGCGGCACCCGGATCACGTCCAGTCGATAGAGCGAGTTCGACTCGTCCGCGGGATCCGTCCCGTTGTTGCAGCCGGCAAGCTCCGTCTCGGGACGCGCGCCCTGGCTGCCCGAGACGTAGAGGTAGACGACGCCGCTGTCGGTCGGATGCGGCACCAGCGTGTGCGTGTGCGATCCCTTGCACGTCTGCACGTTCGTGATCAGCCGTGGCTGGCGCGGATTGGACACGTCATAGACGCGGACACCCGCCATGTGATCGGCCGGGTTCGTCACGCCGCCCTTCGCGCAGTCGTTGCGGTTGCCGGCGCCCTCCGCGGAAATGAAGAGCAGGTTGCCGTAAATCGTCGGATCGCCCTGCGACGTAATGCACTCGACGACCGACACCTTGGTCGGCCGCGCGGGGTTGCTGACGTCCCAGATCGAGAAGCCGGCGAAGTTGCCCTGATAGACGTAATTCCCGCGGAATGCGAGATCGGAATTGACGAAGGTCAGCCCGCTCACGGAGTCGAACTCGGTGGGCTTCGGCGTGGTCGACACGAGGCGCATCGCCTTGAACGCGGTGCCGGCGTCGTGCAGGCCGGGCTTGAGCGCATTGCGCGGGTCGGTGGCGCTCGGGTAGGTCTGGGCCTGCAGCGTCGGCGCGAGGCCAAGTGCGAGGGCGAGGGTCGGCGCGACGACGCGCATGCAGCGGGCAAATCCCATCAGGCGAAGCTCCAGGTGAGGTCTTACCGTGGATCAAGCATTCGGAACATCAGAGCGATCTCGGCGGTCTGCGTCGTCTCCACGTCGTTGGCGAACACGGAGATGTCGACGTCCTGCGCCGCGCGCGGCGCGGCGAGCAGATCGGCGACCATCATCAACGCCCCCTCGTGGTGGCGGATCATCAGGGTCAGGAACTGGCGGTCGAACTCCGTACCCCGCGACGCCTCCAGCGTCACGAGTTGTCCGTCCGTGAGCATCCCCGGCATCGACATCGTGCGCCAGGCCGATCCCTCGGGCGCGAACTGCCCGTGCGCCCAGAGCCACTCCTGCATCAAGACGATCTCCGACGCCTGCGACTGATCGATCTTCTCAGCGAAGCGCAGCAGGCGCGGGTCGGCGCCGCGCGTGGCGGCCAGCCGGGACATCTGAATCGCCTGGCCGTGATGCGCGATCATCCCCTGCATGAAGCGCACGTCAGCCTCGGTAATCAGCGACCCGGCAGCGATCGTGACGGGCGGAAGCCCCTCCATGTGATGATCGTGGTTCATCTCCGGAGCGGCGGACGCCACCGGTGTCGCGGACGTGCGTGGTGCAGCTGTCGACCGGGACGACGCGGCACAGCCGGCCAGCAGCGGGAGGAAGCAGGCGGCCACGAGGCCGCAACGACGAGCCGTAGTCACGAGAAGATGCTCAGCAGAAGGCGGGATCTGGCAGGATCGAAGGCGGTCGCACGCGTACGGTCGTGCGGTACCGACCGGACGAGCGGCCGCGCGCGGTCCACCACTCGTATCATAAGGCATGGGGATCCGCTCGCCACCTCCGCTGGGAGGCTGAACTCGCACCGGGAGTTCTTACCCCGCAGGCGTACTCAGGGACCCATCTGATCGCTCGTGACCTGCGTGAGTCACCGCTCCGCGTCCCGACTGCATCGCGCGAGCCACTCGGCGTCGTGGGTGAGGCCGGACAGGACCGCAAGCGATCGCTTCCTGTTACGTCTCGATCCCGTTTCCGCCTGGTGATACACCGCGACTCATCATCACGTATGCGGTACGGCGAACGGCGCAGACGGGTGCGCGTGCGCGCGATTCATCCCCGGTCATTCGCCGACGCATCCCGCGATGATCGACGCGAGCACCACGCCGCCCATCAGCAATGAGGCCACGGCAAGCCAGCGCAGATGGCGCAGTGCGATCGGAACGGCCTGATGAGCGAACCGTTGATGCCATGACCAGGGAATCACGAACAGACACACCGTGGTGCCGATGAGCACCCAGCCGAACATGGTGAAGGCATACGCATATCGCATCCGAGGCGCTGCCAGCACGAAGCCGACTCCGACCGCCAGTCGGAGGAGGAGCTCGAGGTAGTGTCGTGCCGCAGTCGCCGCGAACCCGGTCAGGAATCGGGTAACACGCGCGGGCGCGAGGAGTGCTACTCCGGCCAGCGCCACGAAGTACACCCCCGTGAGCACCACGAGGAGCTGGGCCACACGCAACAGCATCAGCGACGCTCCGCGGGGAGAATAGGTTGCGCGACGCAGGCGTGTGGCGACGCATGCCGGCGCCTGCCCGGTGAGTGCGCCCTATCGCCGGCATTCATCGTCAGGCAGCGGAGCGTTTCGTGCGTGCGAGACGCGGCCTGCGCCCCCCTGCGCGCGTCGCTCACATCAGGGAGAAGAGTTGCAGCAGCAACCGACCGGCTGGGGCGCGGCTCGACTGGCGGGGGACGGGTGGGTGGTCATCGCGGCATCCAGGTGGTCGAGCGGGAGTCCCGACGTGGGTCGGGTCGGTGGTGTGCCGTCCTGCCACGTCACCCCGCCGCGAGATACCAGACGGCGGCCGCAAGCATCGCACACAGCGGCGTATAGAGCCACGTGTCCAGCGTGGCGAACCGCGTCCCGCGGACGCGCTTGAACAGTCCGACATAGCGGAACTCCCCGATCGCACGGAGCAGCAGCACGCCCCCCAGTCCCCACGCGCCGGACGCATATGTCCACGGGGGCGCCATGTGCGGTATCACGCCGGCGCGGCCTAGCACGAGCAGGGCTGCCGCGCCGAGGGCGAGCGCCATCGCCAGCGTCGCACCAGCGCCTGGCCGGAAGAGCGCCACGTGGCCCGACCTCGCCTCCGCCCTCGATGGCACCGCGGCCGATACGCCCCACTGGCCGCCAGCCGCCCAGTATACATGCACCCCGCAATGGCGAGGAGCACGGCGGCGACGCCGGACGCGAGTGGAACGGCGATCATCCGTACGTTACCAGCGGCGACGTTTCGGGGCCCATCGCCGAATCCGCCCCGCCGCTACACATGCTGATCGACCAGGATCGGGTTTCCGTCCGGATCCACCGCAACGAAGCTGGCAGGTCCGGTCGTGGTTGCGTCCGCCTCCTGCTGCAGCTCTACCCCGCGCGCCTTCAACTGACGTTGCAGTTCGCGGATGTCGGTGTAGCCGAGGACCGGCTGCGCGCTGGTGTCCCACCCGGGATTGAAGGTGAGAATGTTCCGCTCGAACATTCCCTGGAAGAGGCCGATCACATGACTGCCATTTCTCAGAATCAGCCAGTTCTGCGCGGCATCGCCGTGGAACACCTCGAATCCGAACTTCTCGTAGAACGCCCGTGACGCGTCGAGATCCCTGACCGCGAGGGAGACGGAGAATGCACCGAGGTTCATGAGTTCCTCCTGGGGAAGTGGCGGCGACGCCCGAGCGACCACGGTAGAGTCGCCTTTGGATCAGCGCCCGTGCGCGCCCGGCGGGTGCGGGTCGGTGCGGGTCGGTGCGCAGCATATCTGCGCCGGCGAGGAGCGGAGCACAAGGTGTGGTGGGCGGCCTCGTCTCACCAGAGGCCGTCTGGCGGCCGGTCTCGTCTGGCGGCCGCACCTCGGACGCTTCCGCTTCGACGCATAGCACGCCCAGATCAGCGTCGTTGCAAGCAGAACGGCAGCGTTCGGCTGTGCGGGCGAGCTAAGCATCGGGCGCAGAACGGGTATCGGCAACCAGGACTCAGACGGGCCCAGTCGTGAGTTCGAGGCGCCACGCATCAGTCGCGCCGATGCATCAGCCGCGCTGGACCGCCGCATAGAGGGTATGCATTGGGCCCGCCGTGTCATGCGCCCGGACCCGGTGCGTCGTGACTTGGAGTCCGGCGCCGCGCAGCGCAGTCGCGAACTTGGGGTCATCACCCACGGACCAGTAGACGATCGTGCCGCCAGGGCGGAGCGCGGCCACCGTAGCCGCGATCCCGCGGGCTGCATAGAGTCGCGCGTTCTCCGTCATCAGCATACCATCAGGACCGTTGTCGGTATCGAGCATGATCGCATCGAAACTGCCGGGGTTCGCACGAAGCACGTTGGTCACGTCGTCCTGCACGACCCGGACGCGCGGATGGCCCATCGCCTCGACAGAGATACCGTATCGCGGGTCGGCGTTCCAGGCGATAACCTCGGGGACGAATTCCGCCACCACGACCTCGGCGTCATCGCCGAGCTGCTGGAGCGCAGCGCGGAGCGTAAATCCGAGACCGAGCCCGCCGATGAGCACCTGGATCCCCGCGCGCGCCCTGAGCGGAGCGCACGCGACCTCGGCCAGCCGATCCTCGGAGAGGTGCCGCCGAGTGGACATGAGCTCCACGCCATCGGCCCGGATGAGATACGCGCCGTCGTGCCGCGACAGGACGAGACGCGTTCCATCGGGCGTCCGCGCCTCCTCGAGCCGTTCGAAGGGCTTCATCGCGCGAGTCGTAGCGGGTGGATGGATCGCCAGGGCCGAGTGTACGGCGATGGACGGGGGATCACGAAGCGGACTTTTATCATCTGTGAAACGCCCGCGCGACTGTCATACCGGAGCATGAGTCCACCGTTGCCGGCCGTGCTCGTCCTGAGTATAGCCGTCGAGGGAGGTGCGCATCGAGTCGATCAGCTTCGCCATACGTTGCACCGTCGGGAGCACCAGCGGGACAAGGCAGCGGCACGCAGGTGCCGCCATGTATCGTGAGGCACTGCGGCGAACCATCACCCGTCGGTAAACCCATCCCTCGGCTTCTCGTGCAGCTTGCTGTTCCGGGCACCATGCGGGAACCGCCGAATCGGCACCGGCCGCGGTGGGCGCGCATCCTTCGGGGGTGCGCGAGCGGTTCGCTCATGTGAAAGCCGGCTCCGGCGTTCAGACTCTCACCGATCCCCGGAACCCCCTGGCGCCATAATATGACTGCGCACCGTTGTGGTACACGAACACCGTGCCGTACCGGCGATCGGCGAAGAGGGCACCGCCGAGTGCTCTGATGTCACCAGGGGTCGCTATCCAGCTCGACGTCCTCGTGTCGAAGTCACCGACTGTCTGCAGCGCTCGATACTCCTCTTCCGTCAGAAGATCGATGCCCATGGCAACGGCCATATCGATGGCGGTGTTCTCTGGCCTGTGTTCCTTCCGTGACTCAAGCCCTTCGCGGTCGTAACACACGCTTCTGCGGCCGTTCGGACTTTCCGCTGAACAGTCGATGAAGATGTATTCGCCCGTCGTCCCATCGCCCACGACATCCGGTTCACCACCCGTTCGTTCCATCTCGTGCAATGACCACAGCGTGTCGGTACTGGCTTCGAGTCGCGTCCGTATCCTGGCCCAATCGAGATCCGGGTGGCGATTCATATTGCGCTCGAAACGCGCTTTCAGTTCACTGAGCAGCTCTTCACGCTGGTCTGTTTTCAGCTGTCTGGCTCGCGACATCGCTTTTCTGCCCCCTGATTGGGTTGAGTGAGCTCGCCTCTTTCAGCGTCAGGCTGTCAGCGGTTCCGATGCACCATCCCATTGATCCGGATCGGCGCGAACGGGGAGGGACACCCCTTGGAAACAGGATAGTCGGGATAGATCCCCAGTCGCTCGCACCGCAAGGTCGCCGACTACCTCCGGGCCGCCGGCAATCATCACACCAATCTGCGTCCCGGCTTCTTC
>PPFU01001314.1_pt1 | contig 20993 bp, 23 predicted proteins | sample 1535991 | NCBI WGS metagenome assembly PPFU01 (sample SAMN04901290, study PRJNA319586) | Hypolithon metagenome, whole genome shotgun sequencing project. | isolation source: Antarctic Hypolithon | place: Antarctica: Miers Valley | collected 2014
ACTTTTTGCTTTCCAGAAGGATACGCCTTTTTTTATCTCCTACGCTGTACACCAGAAATAGTTATAACTCACGAAAGGGCTTTAGAAAGCTTCAACCGAGCCATAGAACTCAACGATAGCCGGGGTATCATGCCTGGTACAGTCGGGCGCTGGCCCAGGCTACACCAGAGCTAGTTCAGCCTGCAATTGATAGCTTGGAGCGGGCGATCACGCTTAAAGAGAGCTGTCACTATGCCTGGAACTACCGAGGCACCTTACAGATTTCGATGTCGGACTGACTCAACTCATCTTTCCAAGCGTCTACGATGCCCTTGCGAATATGCTGTCCTTCGCCTTTTTGCTTAACGTTATTAATGCTGAGGGCCGTCGTGATGCCCTCAAGCTCTTGGACGGTGATGGGTAGCCCAATGAATTCGAAAATTCTGTTGAGATAGTTAGACGCATCTTGCCTCAGGTCTTCATAGCGTACTCGCAGGACACGATTCTTGCTCCCGTTACTTGTTACTTAAGGAGGAGTCATGCCTGAGTTCTTCACCCAGCTCAACGCCTTGAATCCATTGATTTACCAAATCGGTCGTTGGCTTGCGCGCCCACCGCTGGGTCTTAGCCCGCGCTTGCCAAGAGGCACGAACACCTCTGACGTCTCTAACCACTTCGATAATTTTTGCTTCTGGGAAAGACTCTAAAATGACATCTGCATACTTGAGGTGCATGGGCGTCTTTTCAAGCATTATTTTATCGCTGCTGCCACCCTGGCTATAAAAAGCGGCGTCCAGCATAGATTCGATCAGCCTTTTGACTTTCGCTAGGTCATCGCCCTGTCCGGATCTTGCTGCTTTGATCAATTCTGCGAATTCTTTGCGGTTCCCACAGGTATGCGGGCCAGAATAAGGATCGCTCCGTTCGTAGGCGCGGTAAATGCGAGGAAATCCTGCCTAAATACGGTTGCTATTAAAGCCCGTAAAAATTGGCACCGGGCCATACTGCTTGAAGATTCAAGACTTTAGATTGAGCCGCTGACGCCACTTGAGCTGTTTTAGGTAGGTGAATGGATCGTAGAAAAGCTTGTACAGATGACCTTCTCCATACAGTTTGACAATATCTGAATGTTGAGAAATCATTTCTGACGTCCAGCTAGTACCAGAGCGTGGGCATCCGACAACAAAAACTTTTTTATAAGAAGGTTGGGATTCGCCTTTGATAATCTCTGACATTTGTCCTGACGTTTTTTACATCATACGGTTCATGTGAACGGTTATTGCTCGCATTTGGGGTAGTTAGCAAAAAACATACGTATAAGTGTGCTGAGTATAAATGTCCTAAGTCATATCACCGTTTAGTATGAAAAGGTACTGACTAGACATTGCCTGTGTTGTTGGCCTATGGCTAGAATGCCCACGCTGAAGTTTGATCGCGGCACCCTGGTTTTGCATCCACCGCCGAAGGGTAAGTCCTGGGTGGACTACGCCATTTGGGATGACCGCATTGAGCGGTTTCGAGTGCCTGCGGACAAGTATCGCCCGCTCGTAGAGGCGCTGAGGGCTGAGGGCGTGCGCTTTGAAGACAAGGTGCAAACATTTGATCCGTTAGACCTGAAGGCGAATTTAGAGCTGACGCCGTACGCCCATCAGCAGGAGGCTTTGCAGGCTTGGAAGGAAAATTCTAGGCAAGGGGTGGTGGTGCTGCCAACAGCGGCGGGTAAAACGTACCTGGCGCAAATGGTGATGCACTCTACGCCAAGGCGGACGCTGATTACGGTGCCCACGCTGGATCTGATGCATCAGTGGTATGCAAATTTGGAGGCGGCTTTTCCGGGGGTAGAGGTGGGTCTGCTGGGGGGTGGATCGCGCGATCGCACCCCCATCCTCGTGGCCACCTACGACAGCGCCGCCATCTACGCCGAAGACCTTGGTAACCAGTATGCCTTGCTGATTTGCGACGAGTGCCATCATTTGCCGAGCGACTTTCACCGCAGCATTGCCGAATATTCGATTGCGCCCTATCGACTAGGGCTGACGGCAACACCTGAAAGGTCGGATGGTCGGCACGATGATTTAGAAACGTTGCTCGGTAAAGTCGTGTACCGCAGAACGTCGGAGGAGCTGTCGGGGACGGCGCTAGCGCCTTATCAGGTGGTGCAGCTTAAGGTGAAATTGAGTGAGGGGGAGCGCGATCGCTACAAAAACCTCCAACAGCAGCGCAACGACTTTTTGCAATCGGCCAGAATTTGGCTCAGCAGCCCTGAAGGCTGGCAGCGCTTTGTGCAGGCCAGTGCCCAATCACCCGAGGGCCGCAGGGCAATGCTGGCCCATCGCGAGGCCAAAAACATTGCGCTAGGAACACAAGGCAAGCTCACCCTATTAGAAAAACTGCTAGCACAGCACTATCCTGATCGCACTTTAATTTTCACCAACGACAACGCCACCGTTTACAAAATCTCTCAAGACTTTTTGATTCCCGCAATCACTCACCAAACCCCTGTTAAAGAAAGGCATAACATTCTGCAAAAGTTTCGCAGCGGCGACTATAGCGTCATTGTTGTTTCTCACGTATTAAATGAAGGGGTGGATGTACCCGATGCGCGGGTGGCGATTTTACTCTCAGGCAGTGGCTCGCCAAGAGAATATATTCAGCGATTGGGTCGCGTGTTGCGTAAAGGAAGCAGCGGAAAGATGGCTCTGTTGTATGAGGTAGTAGCTGAGCAGACAAGTGAGGAAGGTGTTTCGCGGCGCAGGCGACAGCAGCCTGAGTCACAGCCAAAACCTGACTTGAAATCTGGCATGGAGCAGCTTTCCCTTGTGCCTGATTCGCCCTCTGCACCTCAAAAGACTCCCTACAAGGTTATCGAGTTTCCAAACACCAGTCGCCGCGCAGCGGAAGAGTCAGCTAAGTGGCCAGAGGGTGGGCCAGAGGGTGGGCCAGAGGACGACTAGAAAGTCTCTAGCGGCGCTCAACTATTCGGTGCTGAGCGCTTCTATGCTTCAGCAAGTCGAAGTTCCATCTGTATATTGCAGCGTTCGTAAGGGGAAGGCTTTCCAACAACTTTCTGAAATCCTAGCTTCTGATATAGGCCAATCGCGGGTTGAAGCACGGTGCTGCTTTCTATGCAGAGCGTTTTGGCACCCAGTGAACGGGCTTTAGCGATCGCAGCTTGCCCCAGCAACCAGCCGATACCCATTCCCCTAGCACTTTCTTCTACCGCCATTTTAGCGAGTTCATACCGATCACTGCTCATCTTGATGAGTGCGCAGGTGCCTACAGCTTCGTGGTCGCGGCAAGCCATAAAAATGTGTCCTCCCGGCTGTAAAATCTTTTTGTTTGGATGCTCTAAAGACTGTTTATCAGCCTCTTCTACAGCAAAATATTGCTCAATCCACGCATAGTTCAAACGCTTAAAGTCATTATGGAACTCTGGCGAGTAATTGACGATTCGAATCTGCCGCTGTTCACGCGCTTTCCTGATATCGCGAACTCGACTAAGCAAGCTCTTATCAGCAAGGACAAACTCAACTTCCTCAATAGCCTTCCATAGGTTGTTTTGAGTTTTTGACAAAAGTTCTTCAACGGCTTGTTCTACATCTACATACTGCTGTTCAATTTTGGGAATTAGCTGTTTGCCCATAGGAGAAAGCACGACTACGTTGACCCTTGCATCGCCAGCGCGCTTTCGAGTGGTGACTAATCCTCTTTTACTCATTTGCTTAACGATTTGACTCACTGAAGGGTGAGAGTGCCCGATAGTTTGCGCAATTTCAGCGATAGACGCTTCTTGTGTATGAGAAAGGACATAAAACACCGGAAAATACTTTGGCTGAATGTCAACTTCGTATAAGTCAAAAATTTTCGATGCGTCTTCTGTCAACCGCCCGCTCAAGCGACGCAACCGACTGCCTAACGCCAATGTGCCGGCCTGCTGATAAAAGTCCATAATAAAAAGCTAGTTACGTAAGTGGTTACGCAATTAATATATCAAAAGGCGGCTATTCAGTAAGCGTCTGGTTAAAAACTAAATAGTCCACAGTGCAGATGGTCATGGTACATCGTTAGAACGTTGGTAAGCATTAGCACCTTTTGCTTGTCAAGGCTGTAGGCATACTCGTTATTCAAGTGGCTTCGAAGCTAGAGCGACCTGAGTTACTTTCCGTCGGGATAAATTAAAAGAACTGGACTCTTGCGATTTTTGCGATAAATTTGGAAGTCGCTATCTAAAGTGAAAACTAGGCTATTGGGATAAAGTTCAGCCGTCCGAACCAGCTCCGCATCTGCTAGAGATGCCGGAACTGACCGGTAGCGAGTGAGTAAAGACATCACTGCTGCAAGTTCTTTGTTCAAGTCGAAGTGAATTTCAACTTGATGCTGGTTTAGAAGCTTCATTAACGTCTCTCGACCAAGTTTTACTCTTTGTAAGAGAAACCAGGCTTCTGATATTACCGCCTCGCAAGTTATTAGAGGTGGCTCAATTTGAGTCACCTGCTCTGTCACCCAAGAATGATAATGATCGCGGCGGTCAATCAAAGCTATCAAAACGCTCGTATCAACGATAACTTGTTGACGTATTACTGCCCATAGCCTTGCATGTAATCTGAATTTGTTGAGAGATCTCCTGGCCCTTCTCCTGCGCCAATAGAAGCCTGAGCGACCTCAAAAAACGATAGGCGAGCCGCTTTAGTTTTTGTAGAACTTGTTTTTCGACGTTTCGCCTCCAGGAATTCCACAAAATCTAGAATCTGCTTTTGATCTTCTTCTGGGAGTGTCTCTACGGTTTGCAAAATTTGCTCAGAGATGGGTGACATAACTATTAGTTTTAGTAGTGTTAAGAGATGGACGAGTGCTTTAACGATGCCAAACTTACTGACCCACTAGATCTTTGAACCAGTCGTCATTCCAAATATCTTCAAAGATTTCGTCGGCGAGGGCTTCTTGTTTGTAGCTAGGCTCTAAGCGGACGGCCTCCTGGAGATTTTCTAAGGCGAGGTCGTTGTCGCGCTGGAGGGCGTAGCAAAGGGCGCGGTTGTAGTAGGCTTTGGCGTAGTTGGGGTTGGCAGCGATCGCCTTGTCAAAACTTTTCAACGCATCGCGATCGCGCCCCAATTTCAGCAGCACATACCCCCGATTGTCCCAGGCCTTAGCCAAATTCGGCTTAAAGCGAACCGCCTTATCAAAAGAAGCAACAGCTTCCTCAAATCGATCTAGCTCGGTGAGTGCAAGACCTCGGTTTAACCAGGCAACCGCGTCGTTGGCCTGAAGGGCAACGGCCTGATCAAACGATTCAAAGGCTTCTTCATGGGCCTGCAAAATGCCAAAGGCGACACCTCTGTTAACCCAGGCTTCGTGATATTCGGGGTTGATGTCGATGGCGCGGTCGAAGGCTGCGATCGCCTCTTCCCTTTTCCGCAACCGGCTCAGCACCATGCCCCGATTCAGCCAGCTCTTCGCATCGGCAGGATCGGCTTCAATCACCTTGTCAAAGGCACTAAGCGCTTCTTCATAGCGACGCTGTTCTCGCAGCAGCAGGCCAGTTTGATACCAGGCTTCGTTGTTATCTGGCGCTAAGCGAGTGACCTCATTAAGGGCAGCTAACGCATCTTCTGGCGTTTTTAGTTCGGTAAGGGCGCGGCTACGGTTGAACCATAAGTCTGCGTTGCTAGGCTGCACTTCAAGCGCCTGATCATAAGCGGCTAGAGCAGCTTCGTATTGTTTATTCTCTAGCTTTTGGTTGCCATCTGCGATGAATTCGTCAGCGGTTAAAAACAGTTCAGGCCGGTTTTCCCTCAGGCGACTGACCTGCTCAGAAATCTCAGAGAGTTGGGTTTGGGCCGTGCTCATAAAGGAGTCGGCTACGTACTCAGGCGTAACGCGGCCTAGCTGCTCCATAATCTGTTGCTTCTCGGCTTCGGCCTCGGCGTTAAGCGCGTTGAGCTTTTCCTGAATTTGTTCTTTTACCTGAGTGACCTCGTTAAGGGCGGATTCCTGGCGATCGCCCATGCTAGCCTGCAACGCCTCTAGCGTTTGTGCAAACTTCTCTTCTATTTGTCCCAACCTTGCCTGCGCTGCCTGCTCACGCTGGGCGGCAGATTTTGCCAGCTCTCCAACTTGCTCGCCGAGTCTGGCGTCAAAGCTGTTGAGCTTTTCGATGATAACGTCGCGCCTGCCGAATACGGTATTGCGTACGCCCGTGAGTTCACCGGTGAAGCTGCCTTCGATTTCTTTGAGCGATCGCAACAAAGCCTGCCGTTCATTACTAATTCCACTTTGCAGCTCATTCAGCTCACGGCCAAACTCTCCCTGCAACTGCTGAACGATGCTCAGCGCCTGGTCTCGCTGTTCGCCTAAGTCGCCCTGTAGCTCGTTTAGCTGGTTAGAGAATTCACGAGAAGCCTCAGTTAACTCGTTGTACAGCTCACTTTTACGGGTGCCTAAGTCACTGCCCAAATTAGAGAGCTGAGCGCGGAACCCGTCAGCGGTCGCCTGTAACTGCATGATGGTATGGCTGCGTTCTTCGCTAACGCCCTCTTGCAGGCCAGAAATTTGCTTTTTGAATTCGCCAGCAACTCTGTCCATGTCGCCGAGGATAGTGCCTTTACGGCCTTCCACATCAGCTTTGAGCGTGGCAAACTGGGTAAGAAAGCCATCCGCCGACTGGCGAAAGCTCTGCATCATATCGGCCTTGCGGCTCTCTACCTCATTGCGAATAGCGTTAAACTGCTGCTGCAAATCTTCTGTAGATCGCTGAATATTTTGCAGCGCGAGTTCCCTATGCCCTAACGCACTGGCTTGAACGTCATCTAGCGCTTTAATCACTTCTTCTTCAGAAAGCTGGAGATTGTTAAGTGCCTGATCGCGCTGCTGTTCAATTTTTGCTCTGGCTTCGGCTTCTACTTCAGAAAGCTTAGGGCCAAATTCGTTACTGGCCTTGACTATAGAAGAAATAACGCGATCTTTTTCAGCAATCGTTTCCGTCTGCATACTGCCAAGCTGATCAGAAAGAACAGACTCTTTACGATCTACTTCGTCGAAAAAGGCCGCTTTACGGCGATCGGTTTCTTCTTTAATCACGCCAACGTGGCGAGAGAATTCAGCCTCGGAGGTGGTGAAGCGCTGTAGAATTCGCTGGCTTTCAACAGCGGTTTCTGTGTTCATGCCTTCTAGCTCTTGCTTAGCCTTGGCCTGTAAGCCAGCGGCAGTTTGCGCAAAGTCTGAAACGGTAGCTTCTAGCTTGCCATTAATATCTTCTAGCTGCTGTTGCCAGCTATGAGCGGTTTGAACCTTAAAGTTGTTGAGTTCTTCTACCAGTTTGTACAAAACGTCTCTTTGGGCAACAACCTCTCTTTGAAAGCTGTTGGAGCGACCTTCTAGCTCGCCCGACAGGTCATCGGCATCTGCCAGAATGCGGTTGAGGCTACGCGTAGCATTGTGCACCTTATTTTCTAGCTCGGTCATCTCGTTGAGCTGGGTGCGCACAATGGTAGCGACTTCATTGACTACCGACTTTCGCAGCGCCCACAGCATGGCAATGCCAACGCCCAGTAACAGCACCAGGGCTCCTAGCATGACGCCCACTAACGTCGTTGCCTGGTCAAGGGCATTTTCAGTAGCTGGCTGAACTACTGTGGATTCGATAGCGCTATTGGGCGGCGCGTTCTGTGCCTGTAGGGTCTGTGCCTGCGCAGTTTCTGAGGATACGAGCATAGAAGGCAGCGTGAGCTTACTGGCTCCTATGACTAGCCAGCCAGTGAGCAGCCCACTGGTTGCCACCAAGCGCCAATTTTTTTGATTCCCCTGCATGGGTGGTAATCCCTTACTGTGGCTGATGTTCGCAGCTTTGCACTTTATTCTACCTGAATCGTCAGGTTAGCAGATAAGAGGTGTATGGGAAAAAAGGCTGTATCTATATAGGGGCTATATTTATAAAGAGACAGCCCCTCTCCCTCATTTTCCGCCCATGACAGATGTTTCAATTGCACAGCACTATCATCAGCGTACAAAATACGACCCTGAGACAATTGCAGCTATGGGCAAAGGCGGACTGGACTGGTCTCAGCAGCCTTTGCCCTATAAGGACTATAAGCTGGGCCACGAGGTGGATCTAAAGCCTTACTTGGAGGATGTACCGGATGCAGAGGATGACTGGCGCTGGTGGCAGCGGCTTTCTCGGCTGCTGGTAGATAGCTATGGGCTGACGGCGAAGGTGATGACGTTCTCGGGGGAGCCGATGTATTTGCGGTCGGCACCGTCGGCGGGGGGGCTGTATCCGGCGGAGGTGTATGTGGTGTCGCGGGGTACCTCTTTGCTACCTGCGGGTTTGTATAATTATCAGGTGCGATCGCACTCACTATGGCGCTTTTGGGACGATCATCCCTGGCAGGCATTGCAGGCAAGCTGCTTCTGGCATCCGGCGCTAGAAACGACGCAGCTAGCAGTTATCGTGAGCGCTATTTTTCAGCGGTCGGCCTGGCGCTATCACGATCGGGCTTATCGACGGGTGTTTTTAGATGCGGGGCATCTGCTGGGGAACTTAGAGGTGGCGGGAACGCTGTGTGACTATCGGCCTCACTTGATTGGGGGCTTTGCAGATGAGCTGGTGAACCGCCTGCTGTATTTAGATGGGGTTTCGGAGAGTGTGATCGCCGTCCTACCTTTAGCGGATCTCTTCCAAGTTGATCAAAACCTATCGCCTGCTCGGTGCGCCTTGCCAAGTTCTATTCATTTTGAAGTGGAGGCGGTGCCGGATGGTGAGCTGCTCGGTTACCTGCATGAGAATTCGGCGATCGCGCCCGATTCTGGCTTTGGACAGCTAGAGCAAAAGCATCCTAATGAACCGCTGCCCCCTACGCTGCAACCATCGCTTCAGCCATCTGTTGAGGGTTCTGATCCGTCAGCGGCGGCTGAGCAGCTAGCGGCTGAGGAAGACGATGCCAAGGCCAGCAAGCCCTCAGCCGATAAGTACAATTTTCCGTTTGGGATTACGGTTTCGACAAAGACTCAGCCGATTCCTTGGGGCGATCGCCTAGAAGACTTAGAAAACACGCTGCTCACCCGCCGCTCCACCCGTCAGTACACCAAAGCGCCGCTGTCCCGCGCTGACCTGTTTACCCTGCTCGACTTTGCCTACCATCCCGAGCACTATCGCTTGCAGGCTTTCGACGCAGCGCCCGACTATTTTGACCTGAGCCTAATTGAAACGTTTGTTGCCGTTTCCAATGTAGAAACGCTGGAGTCTGGCTGCTATTACTACGCGCCGCAGGCTGAGGAGCTACGCCAGATTCGCTTCAATCAGTTTCATCAGGACTTGCACTTTCTTTGCTTAGGGCAGGACTTGGGGCGCGATGCCGGCGTGGTCATTTTTCACACGGCCAACCTAGCGGCGGCGGTGGCAAAATATGGCGACAGAGCCTATCGCTACCTGCATATGGACGCGGGCCATTTGGGTCAACGGCTAAACCTAGCAGCTACTCGCCGGGAACTAGGCGTCAGCGGTATTGCCGGCTTCTTTGACGATCAGGTAAATGAGCTGCTAAGCATTCCTGCCGAAGAAGCCGTTTTGTACATTACGACGGTGGGGCAAAAGCCGAATCGATAGTGGTTAGGCTACTAGCCAGCATAAAAAATCCCCAGCAGCGCCAGGGATTTTTTCAACTTCAACCACCCAATGCTTCAGTGATTAGGTATATCGATAATTGAGTGCTTTGAATGAGCTTACTCAGCCTCAGCCTCAGGCTCAACCATTACATCAGGCTCAGCCATTGCATCAGGCTCAGCAGCATCAGGTGCAATTATTTCCCCAGATGCATCGGGCTCAACTTCGGTTGTGCTAGGGCCACAGCTTGTGAGCGCTGCCATACCAAATACTGAAGTAGCGGCTAAAGCGGCTAGATACTTAACTTTCATTGTGTACTCCTTAAAATTGTGATCTCTTGTATCGAACATGCCAAGGCACGAATGCGACTGTGTATCGCTATGGGTGCAACATTAGACTTTGTAAATATGGCTTGTCAAGCGTCAAAAAACATGAAAACACGCTGAGGCTATGGTGAATAAGGAGAGAGAGATTTATTACTATTTTGTCATTTTCTTTTTCTTCAATCGGCGCTATAGGCGACGTTTTTTGTGAATAGTTTTTTTCTTTTGACCCTTCTTTCGACCCCCTTTTTTTCGAACCAGATGACTGCCCACAGTATCGCTGGCTGAATGACTGATAGCGCCAATTTCTAAACCGATTAAGATGGCCAGCCATTCGTCAAAGTAGTGCTTGAGCAAATAGTTAAAGGTGACGCTGAGGCTTTGCCAGGTGAGCTGGGCATCCCATGCAACATTGAGCACTTCGACAATCACAATGGTGAAAAGGGCAATCCATACGGCCAGATAAATAACGCGAAGCGCGGTGCCGATAATCGGGCCGTGGGAAAGCCAGGAGCGGTGCCTGAGGGCTTTTTGGTAAGGCAACCAAATCCAGCGCAACAGTCCCCATCGTTTGTACTGAATGGAGTAAATATCCAGGTCAGGGCCGAGCATAAAGCCGCCCACTAGGTAAGACAGGCAAATAATGACGGTGAGCGGGAGGCTGTGGGTGAGCCAAACGGCAATTCCAACAACGATGGGCAGACACCAGAGGGTAATGCGGTCGTGGGTGCGGCCTGATGGCATAAGGCTAACAAGAAGATGCGACACCCTACACAGTAATACAAATGTTTTGCTTGAAAAGCGTAAAAATTAGGTTTTACTGCGCTGCTTCTTCTGCTATTATTTTAATCCGGGCGCAGTGAAGTGCCTTTTTGAGAATGATCCGAAAGGACGATTAGCTCAGTTGGTAGAGCGTCTCGTTTACACCGAGAATGTCACAGGTTCGAGTCCTGTATCGTCCATTTGTAGATAGCAGCTTATAATATGTGTGCGTGTCACCTGTACAGAATATGCACACTACTGTAGAACTGGACAATGCCTTAGTGGACGATGCCTTAGTGGACGATGCCTTAGTGGACGATGCCTTAGTGAAAGAGGCGCTGGAGCTAACCCAACTTAAGACGGAGAAAGCGCTGGCTAATCTGGCTATAGAAGAGTTGGTTCGCGCCCGCAAGAAAAAGAATCTGCTAGATCTAGCAGGTAAAATTAAATTACACGAGGGTTACGACCACAAGGCTTTACAGGAAATCCGAAGTGCTGCTCATTGACACCGCCGGGTGGATCAATGTCTTTAGAGATAAGACGGGCCAGCATAAGCAGCGATTAGCTGCGCTGATAGGTGAGCAAACCGTTGTCCTGAGTCGATTCACACAGATGGAGCTTTTGCAGGGATGTCGCGACGATAAAGAGTGGTCATTGCTTCGTGGCTATTTGAACGAACAATAGTATTTAGAGCCGAATGCTAGCACTTGGGAAGCTGCTGCACGCATCTATTACGAGTTGCGACGTCGAGGCTTGACGGTTCGTAGCCCCATTGATTGCTGCATTGCTCAGTCAGCGTTGGAGAACCAGTGTGTGCTGTTACATGACGACAGAGATTTTGAGGCGATCGCCAAAGCTTTTCCTCTACAGCAGCAGCGTTTTCGAGTTCCATAAGTCTTACTCGGGCGGCTCCAGCAAAGTGACGTTCACTAGCGGCGTGACGTTGAAGCCTCGGCTGAGTAGCTCGTTTTGAATTTCGGTGGTGAGGCGTCGGCTGGTGGAGTCGGCGGCGACATTTTGGCCTGTGGGCTGTACGTAGATGTCGCTGAGCAGGGTGTTTTGGCCTTTGATGTTGGCACGGGTGAAGCGGACGTTGGTTTCGACTAGGCTGACGTAGGGGTCGTGGCTGATGACTTCTTGGATGACGGCAACGGCTCTTTGAGACTGGCTGTCGCGGGTGAGGTCGGGTGGGTTGGAGAACTGCCAGCTCAAAAGGATGGCCAGGGCGATCGCAGACAGCCCCAACGCAATCGGAAACACCTGACGTTTGCCCGCTGCATAAACGGCACCCCCCGGCGTGAGTCCATATATTCGAAAGACCGTGGCGCAGGAGAGGTTAATGCCTACTAGCTGTAGCAGCAGCAAAAAAACGCCGCTGATCGCCATGTCTGGCTGACCGATGGCGATCGCCATACCAATCAGCCCAGCCGGTGGAGCCAGCGCTGCTGCCACTAACATGCCAATAGCCGTTCCTGAAACCAAACTGCTGCGCTCAGACTGCACAAGCTGTAAAGCGCCTGCAATTCCCCCTGCTAGCGGTAGGAGCACTGCCGTTGCTGACACTTCGCTGAGTAGAAACCATCTGAATGGTGGCGATGGTTTGCCCAAAGAATAGGCTCAGTGTCCAGGTGACGCCAACGACAACGGCCAGCGCCGCAAAGTAGCGGGCAAGGCTGCGCTTGAGTAGGTTGAAGTCGCCTCGGGCGGAGGCTATGGCCACATTCATCGCTGGCCCTCCAAAAGGCGCAATCAGCATCGCTGCCACCAGCAAAAAAATGCTGTTGGTGTACAGCCCAATCCACACAATCACCCCAGCGATGGCGGCATAGGTTAAAAAACTTGGCCAAGAGCCAATGCTCTGCACCCCCTGCAGGAAAACCTCCAGCGAACTACACGGCTGAACATCGGTCATTTCCTGTGGAATGTCATCACTTGGCAACTGTAAAAACAAAACAGCGCTGGGTGACAAAGAGACTTCAGCCTCGGGGAGTTGTTCTTCTAAGGCGGCAAGTAAATTACCGACTCTGCGGTTGGGCAGTAGCACCGTCACTTGATCTAGAGCGCCATTGAGATCCTGAGCTGAACTCATGGTCTGACTATAGCTGTCACAGTCGGCGGCCATTTTTAAGACCTGTTTGCCGTAGTCCGCTGGAACCACAATCGTAAGCTGACGCATAGGCAGGAGTACTCGAAACTGTTATCTGACTTTTATCTGTCCGACTTTTATTAGAGGCAAAATCGCTCAGACTGCGCTAAAGCTATCAAGATAGGCCGTTTTTTTCATGCCCCAGCGGGCAGAGTCCTAACACATTGGTATGGTGACACTCTGATGTCTTATTAATCTCTTGGCTAAAAAAACTAAAAAATCTTTCGATGAGCGCCTGACTAAGAGACTGCCTCTCCAGTTTTGGATTGTGGCCTCGATTGCGTTTATCAATTCGGTCAGCTTCACGATTATCATTCCGGTGCTGTATATTCTCGATGGCATTACGGGCGGCAACAACTCAGTTGCCCAGGCAGTCGTCAGCGATATTACCTCTCCTGAACAGCGCACGCAGGCATTCGGCATTTACAGCGGGCTCTTTCGCCTGGGTTTTGTCGCAGGGCCACCGCTGAGCTATTTGGCGCAAACGGTGCCACCGATTCCGACAATGTCTTTGTGGGGAATTCCTATTCCAGCGATCTCTTCGTTGGGCATGAGTTTTTTAGTGTCGGCGGCGATCGCTCTCATCGCCGCCCTCATGTGTTTCTTCTTTCTATCTGAAACGTCCACAGAAGCCAACGAGCCTCAGGACAAAAGGCGCAGCGTCACAAACTTCGACTTCACCGGCCTATTCACAGCCTGGGGCCGTCCGGTTGTAGGCCGCATTTTGCTGATGACCTTTCTCAACGGCTTTACGTTTACGATTTTTACCTTTGCCTTTCAGCCATTTTTTATGAACGTGCTGGGTCAAGATGCGAAAAATTTGGCGATCGCCTTCGTCGCCTTCGGCCTGTTAGCCTTTGTCTCTCAAGTTTTTGCCCTAGAGCCCCTACGCAAACGCTTCAGCATTGTGAACGCCGGTTGTCGATTTGTGTGGCGCTTCGTCACTAAGATCTAGAGCCCCTACGCAAACGCTTCAGCATTGTGAACGTCCTCGTTGGATCGCTGATCGCCCGAGGCGTTTTGTTTATGCTAATGCCTGCCCTGCCCAACATCGTCGCCTTCTCCGTGCTGCTCGGCTTTTTTGGCCTAGTGAACGCCTTTCCGATGCCGCTGATAGATTCGATTCTCTCTACCCGCAGCAACCAGCGAGAGCAGGGCGAGGTGTTGGGGCTCAACGCCTCCTACCTCAGTATGTCCAACGCAATTGGCCCAGCAGTTTCTGGCTTGCTGGTCACCTCGTTTGGCTACGCTATGCCCTTTTGGGTGGCAGGCGGACTGACCGTATTAGTCGCCATATTTGCGATTACGCTAAGGACACCGGAGGCGGAGGCTAGGTAGATTATGCTGCTTGTGGAGTGGCTGACAGCTCATGACGCAGCTTTAGATACTTCTGTTGATAAGGTTGCCACTGCTGCCATAGGTCTAGCCGCGAATCTTGAAAAGTAGCTTTGATCGTAGGTAGCTGCTGCGCCCAATCTGGGCCCAACGCATCGGTCAAAAACTGGCTGATGACAATTTGATCTTGCAGTCCGCCCAGGATTTTTTGCATGTCGCGAAACTCTCTAATTTGAGCAGCGTAAGCAGTGCCGTAAATGCCTCGGAAAAATTCTGCCTGGTAGCGGACTCGCTTGACCTGCTTGCGCAAGTCGTGAAGCTGCTCACCTTCTTCGGCTAGCTGCTGATCGAGCTTGGCGAGTGTGATTTTGGCAACCGGAACAATTTGGGTGTCTTTTTTACTGGCTTGCTGACGGGTCGCGACTAGCCAGCCCGGATGCTCCATCAGTGCTGTAATGGGCGCAATGATTTTTTGGGCCGCGCCATAATGAGCTGTTTGCTGAGCGGCAGCCGCAAAAGCAGGCTGCTTTACCCACTGCTTGCATCGGCTGATTAGCTTTTTATAGTCCTTGCTTTTAAGCGATTCTTTAAGCTCAGCGAACGCTTTTTTGCGACGCTTTTTTAGCTGCTTTAGCAAAGTTTGGATAGTTTCTGTTTCGGCTTTATTGAAAGCGCGATCGCCTTTTTCTGCCTTCTCATCGGCCTTTTCAGCGGCCTTTTTCACTTTCTTTTTTGAGCTGCTTGTGCTGTAGTCTGCTAGGGCTTGCTCAAACCACTGCTGCATCACGTCTAAGTCTCTGACGTTGCCCAGCGTTTGCGTAAGATTCTTTAGGGATTTGCTCAGCTTTGAAAGGCCAGATTTTTTACCTTTGCCATTTACTTCAACAATGTCGGCAAAAAGCGCGAGGGCTGAGCGGAGCTTTCTGGTGCCGATGCGCATTTGGTGAAGCGGTTCGGGGTCGGTATCTTTTAGAACGGGCGATCGCAGCTTAGCTATTTGCTTCGACTGCTGATCAATAATGCGATACGCATAGCTGCCCAGAGATATCTCATTAGCATTTTGCTTAGATTTTCCCAGATCCAAGGGCTTTGATTCTGCTGTAGAGGCCTCAGCCTTTATAACGTTGCTCATAATGTGCTCCCTCGTGATACGGACGTTTTGAAAGGCTTTTGTCAACGGTATTTCTCAGTATATGTCAGCGTTGTCCACCAAAAATGCTACCGATATCTATCAGTAAGACTCAGGGGGAAAAAGTTCTTTTAACTCAATGTCTTCCATTTTAACCCATGATTATTTTTTAGTTAATCTTTTGTTAATTTGGCAATAATTTTGGAAGCTTGGCCTAACGCCCTGGTCGGCGAGATGGTTTTGGCAGCTACTTTTGGTGACCTTCGCAGGTTGATATAGTCTGGTGAGACAAGGTTTGACTCAATTTTTAGGTAAACGTGACTTATATAAGTGCCGATAAAGGCCGCACGGGCGACCTGTCAGAGTGGTTTTCGAATGTGCCAAAGGACTTGATTGCTGGAGTGGTGGTGGCTTTGGCGCTGATTCCTGAGGCGATCGCCTTCTCCCGCAAAATTGGTAAGCTAATCATGGTACAAAGCGAGCTAAGCGCCGACAACCATACCCGTACTTACTCCATATACGGGCAGCTATTCTTCGTTTCTGCCAACAACTTCAGAGAAGCGTTTGACATGCATGAAAAAATCGAAAGCATTGTAATCGATCTGTCTCACTCTCACCTATGGGATCAATCAGCCGTGATCGCCATCGACAAAGTAGTGCTCAAGTTCCGCGCTCACGGCTCAACCGTAGAGATTGTCGGCCTGAATGAAGCGAGCGCTACGCTAATGGAGCGACTAGCTATTCATGACAAGCCTGAGGTAATGGAGCTAGCCAGCGGCCACTAATACTCGCGACTAAATCGCAGGTCTCTTTAACTTCTCTTAATTAGAGGTTAACGCTCAAACAATCAACTAACCTTGGTGTCTTAAACTTGGCCAAATACTCTGCCTATTGGACGAGATTTTGAGCTTTAGGAGTTTTCGACGATGACAACGAGCTGTAAGACAACGAGCGATAAAACGTTTTTTAAAAGACCCTTTAGCTTTTCGGGTAAGTTTTTGGGTGTGGCCGCGATCGCTACTACGCTGGGCCTTTCCTCAGCAGTAGCTTTTGCCCAAGGCCGCAACGTGATTTCAATTGACGGATCGAGCACTGTCTTTCCCATCACCGAAGCAGTGGCTGAGGAGTACATGGCAACCAACAGTGGCGCCAACATCAGCGTGGGCGTTTCCGGTACTGGCGGCGGCTTCGAAAAGTTCTGTGCGGGCGAAACGGTCATCTCCAACGCCTCACGCCCTATCAAAGAGGCTGAGATGGAGCTTTGTCAGCAAAATGGCATTGAGTACGTTCCGTTTACGGTAGCGACCGACGCTATCACGGTCGTAATCAACCCTGAGAACACTTGGGCAAGCGAACTCACGACAGAGGAACTCATGAAAATGTGGGAGCCCGCTGCCGAAGGAACCATCACTAAATGGAACCAAGTTAACCCCAGCTTTCCTAACGCACCTTTGAACCTGTACGGCCCCGGTACCGACTCTGGTACGTTTGACTACTTCACTGATGAAATTAACGGTGAAGAAGGAGCTAGTCGCGCTGACTACACCGCCAGTGAAGACGACAACGTGCTGGTGCTGGGCGTTTCTCGCGATAAAAATGCGCTGGGCTATTTCGGCCTGTCCTACTACTTAGAGAACCAGGACAGTCTCAAAGCAGTCGGGATCGAAAGTGAAGATACCAATGGCGTTGCTGTTGTCCCTTCCTTTGAAACCATTGACGAGTACAAGCCCCTGGCTCGTCCAATTTTCATCTACGTGAATACGGCAGCTATGGCAAGCCGCCCAGAAGTGAAGTCATTTGTTGAGTACTACCTCAGCAATGCTGAAGCTATCGTACCTACCGTAGGCTACATTCCTCGCCCTGCCAGCGAATATACAGCGGCTTTAGACAGCCTTTAAACGGCTTCTAAAGATAGTCAACTAACAGTCAATTAACACTCAACTAACAACAGTTAAACGCTCATTCAAGTTGTGCTCGCAAAACCCCACTCATGCCTTGAGGCTACAAACCTGGCTTAACTGCTAGTTTAAGCCTCAAGGTTTTCTCCATGTCAGAAATCTTTTATCAAAACCTTATTCATCACTTTGTTCAATCGCGTAGGTTGAATTTCGCTTAATTCCACTTCGCGCCTCGCGTTTATGCTTCCTTCTATCAAAGAAAAACGGCCTAATCAATCAACTACTCAGCAAATTACTCCATCTAAAGATCTGCCGAGTCAGCCGCCTAATCCCCAACGCATCACTTTCAACAAGGTGATGTACCATCCGCTTACCTGGATAGCCATCGGCCTTCATATTGTGCTGCTGGTTGTGCCTTTGAGCGATCGCGATCGCGCCGATAAAACTTCAGAAACCTCAGAAGAAGTACCTGAAGAAGCCATTCCGATTGACATTTTAAATTTGTCAGATATCGCCACCTCAACCCCACCCCCCGCTGCTGAGTCAACCGCACCGCCACTCTCCGGGCCTGTTACTGCACCTCCCTCTTCGGCGGCACCGGCCCCGAGTTCGGCCCCACCGTCATCAGCCGGAGCATCGGCTGGAGCAGCGACTGCGGCCCCTACAAACTCAGCGCCAGCACCCAGCGCAAATCCGGGAGCAGGAAATCCGGCATCCCCATCAGGCTCCCCGCCGGCCTACGATCCCAGTGGGGATCAAACCATGTTTATTCAAAATTTGGGATTGTTTGGAGCCATTGACACAACCGCACAAACGGGACTGCCACCTGACAAGCTTTTCCGCAAGGGCAATGCTAGTTTCTTTGTATCCAATGGGGCACCGGTTGCTGGTGCCAAGGAAGCTCGGTGGATGAACAAAGCGCCGGCGGCTGTCTTAAACTTGCTAGAGACAAGCTATCAGCCTACTAGCGTGACGATTACGCCGGTAGATCCCTATGGCGAGGAGGCGATGTATGAGGTTAAAACCGCCGCCGGCCAAACGATTATGTATGTCAGCTTAGTGGATATGAAAGCGTCTACCTTGATGGTTATGTGGCCAGAGCAGCCGTAGCTTTATTCGTACTTTTATAATTTATGTTCTCCCCCCATTTGCGCTATGAAGGTTATTCAACTTATTCATCCCATGTTTTTAACGGCAGTGGGGCTGCATATTTCACTGCTGTTTGTGCCGCTAGGAAATGAGCCAGAGTCAGCGCTTGTAGAAGAAGACGTGCCGCTGACTGAATTGGCAAAAGAACCGCAAGAAAAGGCGTCTGACTCGCTGCCTGTGCCTGATTCCGATGTGTTGCTGAATGTTTCTGAAGGAGCCAGTGTTAAGCCTGGGGCGATTGCCAAATCCCCCCCTATAGCCGCCATGGTTCCTCAATCAGCCCCCCAAACGACTCGCCGTATAGTCGCTAGCAGCACTCCCCAAAGCACTCCACAACCTACAAGCAGCAGCGGCGGCTCTGACGTAAGCGCTTCTAGCCCGTCGGGCTCTGCTTTACCCGACCTGACGGCAGGCAACAGCGCTTCACCCACGGCTTCAGGCTCTGCTTTACCTGATTTAGCAGCGAGCAATAATGCTTCCGAAAACAGCGCTTCAGAGAGGGGCTCGCAGGAAAGCGCAAGTACAGAAAATAGCGAGCAAACTACTTCAGAGAATGCGTCAGCAGCCAGTACTGCTTCACTAAGTCAGCTAATTGCCTCGGCCAATGCTGTCATCCCAGCGTCCTTAGCATCGTCTCTCACTGATTTAACAGAAGCGCTGACCTATAGTGCAAAGGGCACGGACGACGAAAGTGCTAAGCAGGCGCTCGATGCTTGGAAAGCTACGATTAGCAAACAGGCGAATGCGGCGAGAATTGAAAGGGTTGAGCCGATATTAAATTCGGATGTAGTGCTAGAGTATCCGATTGAGTCAGCCAGAAGCTTTAAAGGGAAATCCTCTGAAGGAGTCGCCTTGCCAGCGATTAGCTTGTGCCTTGAAAAAGAGCCTCATACTGCTGAGATCGGCCTAGCGTTTGACTCTCAAGGCGCGATAGTAGGCCAGCTAGAACTCATTCGCAGCACAGGCTATGAGGCTTTGAATAAGGAGATTATGGCGCGGCTTGTTGAGCCTAATAGCTTTCCAGCAAACCATGAGTCTAAGGCTTATCTCTACGATGTAACCGTTGATTACGATCCGGAATCTTGCGTGAGTCTTGAGTCCTTAAAGCAGTAGCTTTAGCTTTCTACAGCATTTTACAAGCCAGTGCGATCGGTCAAAATTTCGTAGCCCGTTTCTGTGACCAGTACGGTGTGCTCCCACTGGGCTGAGAGGCGTCTGTCTAGGGTGACGACTGTCCAGCGATCGCTCAACGTCCGAGTATGCTTCGACCCCTCATTCAAAATCGGCTCAATCGCCAGCGTCATCCCTGGCTTCAGCATCACATTCGGCGTCCGATTCGTTCGATAGTTAAACACAGCAGGCTCTTCGTGCAGGTTACGCCCCACCCCATGCCCCGTAAAATCTTCCACCACCGAAAACTTATTTGCCTTAATCGAGTCCTCAATAGCGCCCGCAATATCCATCAGCGTATTGCCCGCCTTCACCTGCTCAATGCCCGCATATAAAGCCGCCTCAGCCGCCTCAATCAGGCGCTCGGCATCCGGCTTTATTTTGCCGACCGCGATCGTGACGCAGGAATCGCCATGGAATCCTTCATAAAAAGCGCCTGTATCCACTTTCACCACGTCCCCAGCCTTAATCACTTTGCGCTTGCGAGGAATGCCATGCACCACTTCATTGTTTATGCTGGCGCAAATAGAAGCCGGAAAGCCGTGGTAGCCCTTAAAGCTAGGCGTTGCCCCCAGCTCGCGAATTCGCTTTTCGGCATGGTCATCCAAGTCAGCCGTTGTCATCCCAGCTTCCGTCATCTCACTAATTTCTTTGAGCACAGTGGCGACAATTTTGGACGCCGCGCGCATGGTCTCAATTTCTGAGTCCGACTTTAGCTCAATGCGTCTACCTGCTTTGACATTTAAGGCAGGCGGAAACGAGATTTTAGGCAGCAAATTAGTCAGGAAGTTCATGGTGGTTGAAGCGGGGTCAGTTAACTATCGTAGCTGGTTTCGTAGCTGGTTTTAGCTGGTTTTGTAAGTGAGTTAGCTTTATTCGACTTTCCCTATTCTGTTTCGTTCTTTTTGTTGTACAATCAAACACTGTGCGCTTTTCAATAGGCTGTAATGAACGCTGAAGCAATTATCCGCTCAATCGAAGCGGAACATATTAAAGACGATCTTCCTAAGATCTATGTTGGGGATACGGTTCGCGTAGGTGTGCGAATTGTCGAGGGCGGCAAAGAGCGCGTCCAGCCCTACGAAGGTACCGTAATTGCAATGCGCAATGGCGGCATCAATGAGACGATTACAGTGCGCCGCGTGTTTCAAGGCGTTGGGGTAGAGCGAGTATTTTTAGTACATGCCCCACGGGTTGCTACTATTAAGATCATTCGCCGAGGAAAGGCTCGTCGGGCCAAGCTGTATTATCTGCGCGATCGCGTCGGTAAGGCCACTCGCCTCAAGCAGCGCTTCGACCGCCCCCTGTAATGCCTTGAAGAATGCCTGAAAGGGTGTACTTTCCGCGAGCATTGCGATGCTGCTGTTACAGCCATCATCACAACAGTGATTAGCTAGCTTCAAACGCTAGCTAGTTGCTACAATGTGATAGCTTATGCGTCCTTAGTTCAGTTGGTAGAACGTCGGTCTCCAAAACCGAATGTCGGGGGTTCGAGTCCCTCAGG
>PPFU01001016.1_pt1 | contig 20991 bp, 15 predicted proteins | sample 1535991 | NCBI WGS metagenome assembly PPFU01 (sample SAMN04901290, study PRJNA319586) | Hypolithon metagenome, whole genome shotgun sequencing project. | isolation source: Antarctic Hypolithon | place: Antarctica: Miers Valley | collected 2014
GGCCCCCCCCCCCCCCCCCCCCCCCCCCCCGGAGCCAGCCTTGCGCGGCCTCTACCTGATCACTCCCACATCGGATGACACGACGCGGCTGCTTGAGCGCGTGGCTACCGTATTGCCATACGTGGCCCTGCTGCAGTACCGCGCAAAGGGCCTCTCCGTGAAGCTGCGCGGGGAGCAGGCGCGCGCGCTGTCGTCGATATGTCGCCGCGCCGGTGTCCCCTTTTTCGTCAACGACGATCCAGAACTCGCGACCGCCGTCGGCGCGGATGGCGTCCATGTGGGCGCTGCCGATGCCGCCGTCGCCAGCGCCTTGTCCCGCATGCGCGGTGGCCTTGTAGGCGCCTCCTGCTATGCCGACCTGCAACTCGCGGAGGCCGCCGTCGCTGCGGGCGCCGCCTACGTCGCCTTTGGCGCATTCTTCCCGTCGACGACCAAGCCTGAGGCCATGCGCGCTGAACCGGGGCTGCTGCGCCGCGCTACCCACCTCGGCGTTCCACGGGTGGCGATTGGCGGCATCACGCCCGAGAATGCGGCATCGCTCGTCGCGGCAGGCGCTGACCTCGTCGCGGTGATCAGCGGTGTCTTCGACGCGCAGGACCCGGTGGCGGCGGCGCGCGCCTACCGCGCCTGCTTCTACTGATCCGCGACATCCACCCTCAGGAGCTGCATGGACACGACCCGTTCGCAAGGCCTGTTCGCACGCGCGCAGGTGCTGATGCCCGGCGGCGTCAACTCGCCGGTGCGCGCCTTCAAGTCGGTGGGAGGCGAACCGTTCTTCGCAAACCGTTCCGAGGGCGCCTGGCTGATCGACGTCGACGGCAACCGCTACATCGACTACATCGGCTCGTGGGGGCCGATGGTGGTGGGCCACAACCATCCCGCGGTGCTGGACGCAGTCATGCGCACCGCGCGCGACGGGTTGAGCTTTGGCGTGCCCAACGCGCTCGAAGTCACGATGGCGGAGACGATTACCCGCCTGGTGCCGAGCTGCGAGATGGTGCGGATGGTCAACTCCGGTACCGAGGCCACGCTGTCGGCGATCCGGCTCGCACGCGGCGCGACCGGGCGGTCCGCGATCGTGAAGTTCGAGGGCTGCTACCACGGCCACGGTGACTCGTTCCTGGTGAAAGCAGGCAGCGGGGCATTGACGCTCGGCGTGCCGACATCGCCAGGGGTGCCGGCTGCACTGGCCGACCTGACCCTAACCCTGCCCTACAACGACTTCGACGCCGCGACAGCGTTGTTCGTCGCGCGCGGCGACACGCTGGCCGCGATGATCATCGAGCCCGTCGTCGGCAACGCCAACTGCCTGCCGCCCCGGGACGGTTACCTGCAGCACCTCCGCGAGCTGTGCACGCACCACGGCACGCTGCTGATCTTCGACGAGGTGATGACCGGGTTCCGCGTAGCGCTGGGCGGCGCGCAGGCGCGGTACGGCGTCGTTCCAGAACTCACCACGTTCGGCAAGATCATCGGCGGCGGCATGCCGGTCGGCTGCTACGGCGGGCGCCGCGATCTGCTGTCGCAGATCGCGCCCAGCGGTCCGATCTACCAGGCCGGCACGCTCAGCGGCAACCCGGTGGCGATGGCGGCTGGGCTGGCGGTGCTGGAGCTGGTGCAGGCACCGGGCTTCCACGAGCGCCTGGAGCGGCAGACGCACCGGCTTTGCGACGGCCTGGAGGATGCCGCGCGCGACGCCGGCGTCGCTTTCAGCACGCAGCGCGTCGGCGGCATGTTCGGCCTGTTCTTCAACACCGGCCCGGTGGATACCTACGACCAGGCCATGGCCTGCGACCGCGAGCGGTTCAACCGATTCTTCCACGCGATGCTGTCCCGCGGCGTCTACCTGGCGCCGTCGGCGTTCGAGGCGGGCTTCATCTCTGCCGCGCACGACGACGCGGTGATCGACGCCACGCTCGACGCTGCGCGCGCGGCGTTCCGGGACGCCTCCTAGGTGGACACCGCCGGCGACCCTGGAGCCACGACGATGGCAGCGCCGTCGGGGGGGACGCAGGCGGTGCCGAGCACCTTCGAGCGCGACCTGCAACCGGCCAGTGATCGCGGCTTGCGCCATGCGATGTATCGACTGCTGTTCCACCACGACACCGGCGCCGAACGCAATTTCGACCTGGCACTGATCATCCTGATCCTCGCCAGCGTGCTGGTGGTCCTGCTGGACAGCGTGCCATCGCTGTCGCTCGATTGGCACCGCACGCTGTACATCGCCGAGTGGTGCTTCACGCTGATCTTCACCGCGGAATACGCGCTGCGGCTGTGGGTGGTCCGCCGTCCGGCCCGCTACGCCAGCAGCTTCTTCGGCATCATCGACCTGCTGGCCATCCTGCCCACCTACCTGTCGCTGCTGCTGGTCGGCAGCCAGTACCTGGTGGTGGTGCGGATTCTGCGGCTGCTGCGGATCTTCCGCGTGCTGAAGCTGGTGCAGTACTCCAGCGAGGCCGGGGTGCTGGTCACCGCGATGATGCGCAGCCGGCGCAAGATCTTCGTCTTCGTATTCACACTGCTCACCATCGTGGTGATCTTCGGCGCGCTGATGTACGTGATCGAGGGCCCGCAGAACGGGTTCACCAGCATCCCGACGTCGATGTACTGGGCGATCGTCACCATGGCCACCGTGGGTTTCGGCGATATCGCGCCGGTGACGCCGCTGGGCCGCATGGTGACCTCGGTACTGGTCCTGATCGGCTACAGCATCATCGCGGTTCCGACCGGCATCTATACCGCTGAGCTCGCCAACACGATGCGCCCGCAGCGCCGGCAGGTGCGCTGCCCGGAATGCGCGCTGCCGGAGCACGAGGTGGATGCGTGGTACTGCCGGCGCTGCGGCTGCGGACTGCCGCAGGGCTGATACGGCCGGCTGCAGGGATCCGTCCGCCGCCGTCCCACCATACTGGCGCATGGACCACGACCGTCACTGCGTCCTTCCGCCGGGCTTCCGGCAACCCTCCGGAGCCACCGCATGCGCATCGAGACCCTCGCCATCCACGCCGGCGGCGAAGTCGATGCCGCCACCGGCGCGGTGACGCCGCCGATCCACCTCGCCACCACCTTCCGGCACGGCCCCGCTGCGGAACGCGTCGCCGGCTTCGAGTACCAGCGCGAGGGCGACCCCACCAACGTGCGCCTGCGCGCGGCGCTTGCGGCGATGGAGGGGGGCGCCTCCGCTCTGACTTTTTCCTCGGGCATGGCCGCGATCGACGGGCTGCTGTCGTCGCTGCCCGCCGGCGCGCGCGTCGTGCTGCCGCGGCAGTGCTACAGCGGGCTGCGCGTGCTGGCGGCGGAGTTCCTGCCGGGCCTTGGCATCGCCACGACCGCGATCGACATGACCGACCTCGGCGCGGTAACCGCGGCGTGCGCCGGGGGCGTCGACGTGCTGTGGGCCGAGACGCCATCGAACCCGCTGCTAGAGATCGCCGACATCGCCGCGCTGGCCGCGATCGCGCGCGACCACGGCGCGCTGCTGGCCTGCGACAACACCTTCGCCTCGCCGCTGCTGCAGCGGCCGCTGGCGCTGGGCGCTGACGTGGTGATGCACTCCACCACCAAGTACATCGGCGGCCACAGCGACGTCCTCGGCGGGGCGCTGGTGTTCCGCGACGCTGGCGCGCTGCACGATCGCGTCGCGCGCAGGCTGCACATCACCGGCGCGACGCTGGCGCCGTTCAGTGCCTGGCTGACGCTGCGCGGCTGCCGGTCGCTGCCGGCGCGCATGGCGATGCACTGTGCCAACGCGCGCGCGGTCGCCGACTTCCTGGCCGTGCAGCCACAGGTCGCGGCCGTGCACTACCCCGGCCTGGCGACACATCCGGGCCACGCCGTCGCCACCTGCCAGATGCGCGACTTCGGCGGCATGCTCAGCGTGCAGCTGCGCGGCGGCCGGGACGCGGCACTGGCGGTCGCCGGCGCGCTGCGGCTGTTCACCAACGCCACCTCGCTCGGCGGCTGCGAGTCGCTGGTGGAGCATCGCGCATCGGTCGAGGGCGCCAACCCGGCGTCACCGCAGGACCTGCTGCGACTGTCGGTCGGGCTGGAGCATATCGACGACCTGGTCGCCGACCTGCGGAGCGCCCTCGCAGCAGGCTGAGTTGGCGGCGGGCGTCCCGCCCGGACGGAGGGCCGGCCGCCACGAAGCAGCCCCTGACCAGCACCGGCGAGGGATTGTGATTGGTAATCATTCTCATTATCATGCGGCCTCCCGTCACCGCGCGGCTCCGCTGGAGCCAGCTGCTCCCGAGGTCAGACCCGCATGCATCCCGTTGCCTCCCTCCGCCACTCGGGTTTCCGCGTCATGGCCGCTGCGTCCTGCATGGCCGTCGGCACTGCCGCCGCCGAGCCGGCCGCCGTCACAAACCTCGATGGCGTGGTGGTCACCGCCGCGGGCTACGAGCAGCCCCTGCAGCAGGCACCGGCCAGCATCACCGTGATCGAGGGTGACACGCTCCGCCAGCGCGACGTGCAGAGCCTCGCCGATGCGCTACGCGGCATCGAAGGCGTCGACGTCACCGGCCTGGACGCCCGTGACGGCAAAACCGGCAACCAGTCGATCAGCCTGCGCGGCCTCCCGCGCGACTACACGCTGGTCCTGATCGACGGCGTGCGCCAGAACCCGCGAGCCAACGTGACGCCCAATTCCTTCAACGACAGCCAGTCGGTGTTCATCCCGCCGGTCGCGGCGATCGACCGCATCGAAGTCATCCGCGGCCCGATGTCGTCGCTGTATGGCTCCGACGCGCTGGGTGGCGTGGTCAACATCATCACGCGCATGCCGGGTGAGCGCTGGAAGGGATCCGCCTCGATCGGCCGCGTGTTCCAGGGCGACGGCGATTTCGGCGACGTGTCCACGCTGGACGCGTACCTCGCCGGCCCGGTGGCGGGCGAGTTGCTGTCCGCGCAGCTGCACGCGCGGGTCTACGACCGCGAGCGCTCCGACATCGCCATCCCCGGGGTCGAGCGGCCACGGCCGATCACGTCCGACACCCCGACCATGGGCCAGAACCCGGTCGCAGCGGAGAACTACACCGTCGGCGGACGCCTGCTGCTGACCCCGAGCGACCGCCACGCCATCGGACTGCGGCTCAACCTGACGCGCCAGGACTACGACAATTCGCGCGGCGACATCGGCGCCCTCAGCCGAACCGGCAACCCCGCGTCCAGCGCCTGCAACGCGATCCCGGCGCCCAACCTGTGCCGTGGCTACGACACCACGCTGTCGTTCGACCGCGACCAGGCCACCCTGGACTACACCGGCCGGTTCGACCTCGGCACCTGGAGGACGCAGGTCACCCGCGACGTGCTTGAGACCCGCGGCCGCACGATCCCGCTCGGCAGCGGGCTGGCGCCGGCGGTGGAAGGCACGCCACGGGTGCTGGAACTGTCGACCAACCTGCTCGACAGCAGCTTCGTGTTGCCGCTGGACCGTCACACCGTCACCGTCGGCGGCCAGTACATCGATCCGGAACTCACCGACGGCCTTGCCGGCGGCGGCACGATCAGCGTCAGCCAGCACAGTCTGTTCGTCGAAGACGAGTGGCGCATCGGCGACGCTTTCACGCTGACCGGCGGGCTGCGCTACGACGACAACGAAGCCTTCAGGGGCGAGTGGACGCCGCGGCTGTACGGCGTCTGGCAGGCCAGCGCGCAGTGGACAGTAAAGGGCGGCGTGGGACGCGGCTTCCGTGCGCCCAACGTCGAGCAGTTGACCGACGGGATCATCGGCTTCGGCAACCAGGGCACGGTGCCGATCTTCGGCAACCCCGGCCTCAGCCCGGAAAAAAGCACGAATGTCGAGGCATCAGCGCTGTTCGCCGGGAAGCGGCTGTCGGCCCAGGGCACCGTGTTCCGCACCACCGTCACCGACCTCATCGAATCCGGCACCGGCGCCAACAGTGGGCGCGCCCTCAACATCGGCGAGGCGCGGCTGCAGGGTCTCGAGCTGGCCGCCTCCTTTACGCTCGGCGACGGCCTGTCCGTCGGCGGCAACTACACCTACACCGACAGCGAAGTGACCCGGACCCAGCTGGACACCGGCAATCCGGCGCAGCTCATCGCCAGCCGGCTGGGCGATCCGCTGGTCAGCGTGCCGCGCCACATGGCGAACGCCCGGCTGGTCTGGGCGCCCACGGTGGCACTGAGCACGTTCATCGAAGCCGAGGGCCGCAGCAGTGCCTTCCGTCCGCGCAATTTCCACGAGCCGCAGAACGGCGGCAACGCGCAGGGCCAGGTCGCACCGGGCGTCCGCGACAGCCGCGAGGTCCTCGGCGATTTTCGCGGCTACACGCTGCTCAACCTAGGCGCGAGCTACGAATTCAGCCAGCACCTGACGGTGTCCGGGGCGATCTACAACGTGCTCGGCCGCGAGTTCCAGGATTACCGGGCCTATGCTCGCTGCGGCAACGCCGGCTGCACGAACGCGGCCGGCTCGGCGGTCGCCTTCAGCAACGGCTACAACACGATCCAGGAGCCGCGCCGGGTCTGGCTGTCGCTGACGGCGCGCTTCTAGTCGCGTTTGCCCGCCGACGTCGGCGCGCGGGTCGCGCGGTGCTCAGCCGCCGGCTGGCTCGACGCATGCGCGCCGGTGAGCCGACACCGCCTGTCCCAGCCGCGCCAGCGCGTCCGCCACCTCGGCGTCGCTGATGTTCAGCGGCGGCACGAAGCGCAGCACGTCGGGTCCGGCCTGCAGCAGCAGCAGGCCATGTGCGGCGGCGTGGTCGCAGATGGCGCCGGCCTGCCCGGCATGCGCCGGCGCCAGCACCGCGCCCAGCATGAGCCCGCGCCCGCGGACCTGCGAGAACACGCCGCCATCGCGGTCGATCCGCGCCAGCCCCGCACGCAGCGCGGCCGACTGCCGCGCGACGTTGGCCGCGATGTCCTCGGAGGCCAGCTTGCGCAGCGCCACTCGCGCGACCGCCGCGGCGAGCGGATTGCCGCCGAAGGTGGTGCCGTGGGCGCCGAACTGCATCGTCTCCGCGACCTCGGGGCCAGCGAGCAGTGCGCCGATCGGGAAACCACCGCCCAGCGCCTTGGCCAGCGTCACGATGTCCGGCACCACGCCGTCCTGCCAGTGCGCGAACAGGGTGCCGGTGCGGCCCATGCCGCACTGGATCTCGTCGAGTACCAGCAGGGCGTCGTGGCGGTCGCACAGCGCGCGCACCTCGCGCAGGAACCCGTCGGCGGCGGGCATCACTCCGCCCTCGCCCTGCACGGGTTCGACCAGCACCGCGGCGACGTCGCCCGCGGCCATCGACGCCTCGAGCGCGGCGACGTCGTTGAAGTCGACGTATCGGAAGCCTGGCGGCAGCGGCTCGTAGCCCTCGTGGTACTTCGGCTGCGCGGTCGCGGTGACCGCGGCCAACGTACGGCCGTGGAAGCTGCCGCGGAAGCTGACGATCACGCGCCGTTCGGGCGTGCGCCCCTGCGCCGCGGCGCGCCTGCGCACGAGCTTGATCGCGGCCTCGTTGGCTTCGGCTCCCGAGTTGCACAGGAAGACCCGCTCCGCGAACCGCGATGCCACCACCAGCTCGTCGGCCAGCCGCAGCGGCGGCTCGCTGTGGAAGACGTTGCTGGTGTGCCACAGACGGCCGGCCTGGTCGGCGAGTGCGGCCAGCAGGTCCGGATCGCCGTGGCCGAGCCCGCAGACCGCGATGCCGGCGGACAGGTCGACGTACTCGCGGCCATCCCGGTCCCAGACCCGCGCGCCGAGTCCGCGCTCCAGTACCATCGCGCGCTGGCGGTAGAGCGGCACGTAGCGCCGTGCGCCCAGGGCCAGCAGATCGACGGTGGTCGCCCCGGCGGAGAGTTCGGAAGCGGTGGCGATGGTGCCGAAGGTGGTCATGTCGGTCACATCCGTGGACGCGGTATCCGCGTCAATCAAGGAACAGATCCGGCAGCAGCGGCTGCGCCGGGTCGATGCGGTAGCCGGACAGGTCGTCGACGCCGGCCGCGGCCAGCACCTCGTCATCGATCAGAAATTCGCCGCTGAACCCACGCGCGTCGCGCACCAGCACCGCGTGCGCAGCGTCGGCCATGATCGTCGGGCTGCGGCCGTTGCCCCCGGACACGCCCGGGATCATGTTGAGCGCATCGGTGGAGATCAGCGTCCGCGGCCACAGCGCATTGACCGCGACTCCCTGCGGCCCGAATTCGGCCGCGAGGCCAAGCGTGACGAAGCTCATGCCCATCTTGGCCAGCGTGTAGCCGGTGTGCGGCAGCCACCACTTGGGATCCAGCGACGGCGGCGGCGCCAGCGTCAGCACATGCGGGTTGGGCGCGCGCAGCAGGTGCGGCAGGCAGGCCTGCGCGCACAGGAAGCTGCCGCGCGCGTTGACCTGCTGCATCAGGTCGAAGCGCTTCATCGGCGTGTCGAGCGTGCCGCGCAGCCAGATCGCGCTGGCGTTGTTGACCAGGATGTCGATGCCGCCGAAGGCCTCGACCGTGGCCGCGACCGCGGCCAGCACCTGCTCTTCGTCACGGATGTCGCAGCGCAGGGCCAGCCCGCGACCACCGGCGGCGTCGACGGCAGCAGCGGCGGTGTGGATGGTCCCCGGCAGCCGCGGGTTGGCCACCGACGACTTGGCCGCGATGGCGACATTGGCGCCGTCGCGGGCCGCGCGCTGGGCGATCGCCAGGCCGATGCCGCGCGAGGCGCCGGTGATGAACAGGGTCTTGCCTGCGAGGGTGGTCATGGTGGGCAACCCGGCCGTGGGATCGAGGCCGCCATTGTAGGAGCCGTTGCGCGTCCGGCGCGGCGGCGCACGCGACACGTCGTCGCCGGTCCGCGGGTGCTCAGGCCCGGGGGCCGCGGCCCTCGTTGTCCTCCCAGCGCAGCAGCCGCCGGGTCACGAAGCGGTACACGGGCTTGCCGCTGGCGAACCATGCCTCCCGCACCCAGGAAGTGCGCTTCAGCAGCCGGCGCTCGACCGGCGTGATGCTCCCGGGGCAGTAGGTGCGCTTGTGCTTCAGCAGGTGGCGCAGGTCTTCCCGCGCCAGCAGCCGCAGCCAGCGCGCGCGCGGCGCGCCGCGGACCGCCAGCTGGAAGTCGATCAGCGCCGGACGTCCGTCCTCGCGCACCATCCAGTTGGCTTCCTTGGCGAGGTCATTGTGGGCGACGCCGCGCCGGTGCAGCGCCTGCAGCAGGCGGCGCGCGGCGTGGAAATAGCCGACGTCGCCGTGAGGCGGCCGCAGATGCATCGCCGCGCCGTCAAGGTAGCTGCGGTCGAGGATGCGGCCGTCCCAGCGCAGCAGCCGCGGCGCGTCTTCCATTCCGTCGATCGCGCGAAGCGCACGCGCCTCGCGACGCGCCAGCCACCACGCCGGCAGCCGCAGCCACGTCGGCACGTGGCGCAGGTCGCGACGGATGAAGGCGCTGCCATCGTCGTCGCGCATCAGCGCGATGCGCCCGAAGCTGTCGGCCTTGAGCGCCTGGATTTCGACCGCGTCGTCGCCGTGCATCGCGGCATTGTAGGGGCCGGACGCCGCGCGCCTTGGCAGCCCTGCCCTACAGCGCCATCGCTGAATGCCACCGACCGCCCGCGACGCCACGGCGCAGCGGGCGTCGCGGGAGCGACGCGCACCCCTGCCATACTCCGCCGCGATGACCGCCTGGCTCGAGAACACCGTCGCATGGATCGGCGCGCATCCCGTCGCCGCCGGCTGGGTGATCTTCGCCATCGCGTTCTGCGACGCGGTGATCGTGCTCGGCGCGATCGTCCCCGCGCTGCCGCTGCTGTTCGCGATCGGAGTATTGATCGGACTGGGAGAGATATCGGGGCCGTACGCCGTGGCCTGCGCGGCGCTGGGCGCGTATGCAGGCGACGGCACCAGCTACTGGATCGGGCGTCGCTGGGGCGACCGCCTTCGCGGCGTGTGGCCATTCTCACGCTATCCGTCGCTGCTGGACCGCGGCGAGACGCTGTTCCGGCGCAACGCCGTCAAGAGCATCTTCATCGCGCGATACGTTGGCCCGGTACGGCCCTTCGTCCCTGCGATCGCCGGCATGTCGAAGATGCCGCTGCGGCGCTACCTGCCCGCGAGCGCCGCGGCCGCGGTGAGCTGGGCGCTGCTGTTCCTGGTGCCCGGCTGGCTGCTGGGCGAGGCCTACGACGCAGTGGCCGCGGTCGCCGACCGGCTGGCGATCGTGCTCGCCGCGGTGGCGACGCTCATCGCGTTGACCTGGGCGACCGTGCTCTACACCTACCGCTGGTTCGCAGGGCGCGCCGATGTGCTGCTGGCGCGTGCCCTGAAGTGGACCCGGGCGCATCCGCGGCTGGGCCGCTACGCCGCGGCGCTGATCGATCCCAATCGCCCGGAGTCGGCGTCGCTGGTGCTGCTGGCGGCATGCCTGCTGGCGATCGGCATCGCGTTCTTCGCGCTGCTGGCGACGATGCTGGTGCGCGGTGGCCCGCTGCTGATGGACCTGCGCGTGCACGAGTGGATGTACGAGCTGCGCAATCCCCTGTCGGACCGGCTGATGGCCGCGATCGCGGCGGTCGGCGATCCCACGGTGCTGGTACCCGCCTCCGCGGCCGTACTGGGCTGGCTGGTGTGGCGTCGGCGGTGGATCGCCTCTGCGCACTGGGTCGGCGCGCTGGCGTTCGGGTTGGTGCTGACCACGGTGCTCGGCCTGGCGGTCGACATGCCGCGGCCGCCGACGGCGCTCAGCGGTTTCGGCTTCCCGGCGGTGGGGGTGACGATGGTGACGGTCACCTTCGGCTTTTTCGCAGTGCTGATCGCACGCGAGCTGCCCGGACGGCAGCGGGTCTGGCCCTACCTGGTCGCCGGCGCTACCGCGGCGCTGGTCGGCTTCGCACGGCTGTATCTCGGCGCGCACTGGCTGTCGGACATCGTCGGCGGCGTGCTGCTCGGCATCGTCTGGCTGCTGGGGCTGGGGATCGCCTATCGACGGCACGTGGCGCGGTCGTTTTGGATGCGGCCATTGGCGGCGATTTTCTACGGCGTCTTTGTGGTGGCGGCGCTCTGGCACGCACCGCGGGCGATCGACCCGCTGCTGGCGCGCTTCGCCCCTGCACCGGCGGCGGCCTCGCTGCCGGCCAACGCGTGGTGGGACGGCGACGGCTGGACCACGCTGCCGTCGCAGCGCAACGAGCGCGATGCCAGCCGACGCTGGCCGTTCGACCTGCAGATCGCCGGTGGGCTGGTCCCGGTGCGCGCGGCCCTCGAGGCACGCGGCTGGCGCGTGCAGCCGGAGGCCGGGTGGACGCAGACGCTCGGGCTGCTGGACGACGACACGCCGCCGGGCCGCCAACCGGTGCTGCCGGCGACGGTGGATGCGTCGGCGGAGACGCTGCTGCTGCGGCGTGCGCGCGGCGATGGCCGGCTGCAGGTGCTGCGGCTGTGGCGTGCACCTGTGCAGCTGGGCGACGGCACCCCGCTGTGGCTGGGCACCACGCAGACGATGCGCCACGCCCGGCCGTTCGGGCTCTTCGCCCTCTGGGAGCCACAGGCCGATGATGGTGACGCCTACCTGGCGGTGCAGCGCGACCTTGCAGCCTTCCCGTCGCGCGAGACGCCGCATCCGCGCTCGGGCGTGCCGGTACTGCGCATCCGCAGCGACTAGCGGCGCGGCGACATCGACCTGTCCCCCGGCGTCACGCGATCAGCGACAGCAGGCGCTCCATGCGCGCATGGGGGTCGTCTTCCTGCAGCAGTCCCTGTCGCTGCTCGTCCGACAGCGGCAGGATCTCCGTCAGCCGCCAGCCGACCCACGCCGCGTCGTCGAAGCGCTCCTCGCTGAACTGTCCCGTCCCGGTCTTCTCGACGATGCGCTGCAGCAGCGTCGCCAGCAGCGCGTGCTGCGGCTGCACCGGCAGCGCCGGGTCCGGCGTGCGCCACGCCACCTCACCGACCAGCAGCCCGTTGTCGCGCACCCGGGTCTGCGAGACGTGGAACCGGCGCGCGCCCCGCACGCGCAGGGTCAGCAGGCCGTCATCGCCGGTGCCGAAATCCTCGATCACCGCCTCGGTCCCGACCGCCGCCGGGATCGCCGGAGCGCCGGCCTCGCTGCCCTCGAGCACCAGGCAGATGCCGAACCCCCTGCCGCTGCGTCCGCACTCACGCACCAGGTCGAGGTAGCGCGCCTCGAACACGCGCAGGCCCAGGCGTGCGCCCGGTACCAGCACGGTCTGCAGCGGAAACAGTCCGATCACGTTCTCGTCGTCCATGGCGCCGATGTTAGCGGCGCGGCGTGCATGCGGCGTCCACTGCGTGCGCGGACGCAACGTCCCGCGTTCGCAGACGCGTCAGTCGGCGCTGCGCAGCGCGGCGAGGAACCGACGCGGCGCCGCGTCGAAACCGCCGTTCGACATGAAGACCACATGGTCGCCGTCGCGCGCGATCAACCGCATGGTCGCCACCAGCGCATCGACGTCGGGCACCGCGTGGCCATCGCCGCGCAGCGCCGCGACCACCGCGCCTGCGTCCCACGCCAGCCCCGCGCGCTGCAGGAACACCACCACGTCCGCCACCACCAACGACGGCGCCAGCGCCGCGGCGTGCGCACCCGCGCGCATCGAATGGCTGCGCGGCTCCATCGCGACCACGATCCGGGGCCCTGCGCCGACGCTCGCGCGCAGGCCGGCGAGCGTGGTCGCGATCGCGGTGGGGTGGTGTGCGAAATCATCGTAGACGGTGATGCCGTGCGCCGTGCCCACGACTTCCATCCGCCGCTTGACGCTGCGGAATGCGGCCAGCGCCGGCAGCACTTTCGCGACATCGACGCCCAGCGCCGCGCACGCGGCCAGCGCCGCGAGCGCGTTGAGCACGTTGTGCTCGCCGAGCAGCGCCCAGTGCACCTCGCCGACCGCCTCGCCGCGATGGAGCACCAGGAATGCGCTGCCGTCGGCGGCGATCAGTCGCGCCGACCACTCGAAGGCATCGTCGAACCCGAAGCGCTCGACCGGCGTCCAGCAGCCCATGTCCAGTACCCGCGCCAGATGCGCGTCGGCACCGTTGACGATCAGCCGCCCGCGGCCGGGCACGGTGCGCACCATGTGGTGGAACTGGCGCTCGATGGCCTCGACATCGGGGAAGATGTCGGCGTGGTCGTACTCGAGGTTGTTGAGGATCGCGACCAGCGGCCGATAGTGGACGAACTTGCTGCGCTTGTCGAAGAACGCGGTGTCGTACTCGTCGGCTTCGACAACGAACGGGAACGGCGCCGGATCGCAACTGCCGTCCACGGCCCGGCCCGCCCCCGCGCCGTCCCCTCCGCTGCCGGGGTGCCGACCGAGCCGCGCCGAGACGCCAAAGTCCTCGGCGACGCCACCGATCAGGAACCCGGGCTCGCGTCCGGCGGCGTCCAGCAGGAAGGCGGCGATCGTGCTCGTGGTGGTCTTGCCGTGGGTGCCGGCGACGGCCAGCGTGTCGCGGCCGGGCAGCACGCGCTCCGCCAGCCACTGCGCACCCGAGGTGTAGCGCAGGCCGGTGTCGAGCACGTGTTCGACCGCGGGGTTGCCACGCGACAGCGCGTTGCCCACGACAACCACGTCGACGTCGGCGCCGATGTTGGCGGGTGCGTAGCCCGCCGTCAGCGCGATGCCGAGCGTCTCCAGCTGTATCGACATCGGCGGGTAGATCGCCTGGTCGCTGCCGTCGACGCGGTCGCCGAGCTCGCGCGCCAGCGCGGCCACGCCGCCCATGAACGTCCCGGCGATGCCGAGGATGTGCAGTTCCAAGATCGTCTGACGGGTCAGCAGGCGGCGCGCGCGGGCGTGATCGCCGCGACGATGCGGTCGAACACCTCGTCCAGCGTGCCGACACCGTCGACCGTCGTCAGCTGGTCGTGCGTACGGTAGAAGTCGATCACCGGCGCGGTCTGGGTGTCGTAGACCTCGAGCCGGTAGCGCACGGCCTCGGGCGTGTCGTCGGCCCGGCCTTCGTCGCGGCCGCGGCCGGCCAGGCGCTCGACCAGCAGCTCGTTGTCGACTTCCAGCTGCACCGCGGAATCCATGGGCTGGCCAAGGCGCTGCAGCATCACGTCAAGCGCCGCGGCCTGCGCCAGGTTGCGCGGGTACCCGTCGAGGATGAAGCCGCCGCGGGTGTCGTCGCGCGAGAAACGGTCCTCCAGCATGCCGAGCAGGATCTCGTCGGACACCAGGTCACCGCGCGCCATGACTTCCTTCGCCTGGCGGCCAAGCGAGCTGCCGGCGGCGACCTCGGCCCGCAGCAGGTCCCCGGTGGAGATGTGCGGCACCTGCAGGTGCGTCTTCAGGCGGGACGCCTGCGTGCCCTTGCCGGACCCGGGGGCGCCGAGCAGTACCAGTCGCATCGATTGCTCCAGAAACAGGAAGAAGTCCGATCGCCGGCGGACGCTACACTCCTGCGCATCGCGGCAAATCCCGCGCCAGCTTACCGCAAGCCCCACGCCGGCCCCGGTAGGCGGCTCGCGTCCATCCATCATCTCCCGAGGCAGCCATGGCATCCGGAACCCTGCTCTACGCCCAGTCCGGCGGCGTCACCGCCGTCATCAACGCCACCGCGTCCGCGGTCATCACCGAGGCGCGCGCGCGCAGGGTGCGCGTGCTGGCGGCGCGCAACGGCATCCTGGGCGCGCTGCGCGAGGACCTGATCGACACGTCGAAGGAGTCGATCGCCGCGATCCGCGGGCTGGCGCACACGCCCGGCGGCGCGTTCGGCTCCTGCCGCTACAAGCTGAAGTCGGTCGACGCCGACCGCGCGAAGTACGAGCGCCTGCTGGAGGTACTGCAGGCGCACGACGTGCGCTGGTTCCTCTACAACGGCGGCAACGACTCCGCCGACACCGCGAACAAGGTGTCGAAGCTGGCCGCCGAGTTCGACTACCCGCTGACCTGCATCGGCGTGCCGAAGACCGTCGACAACGACCTCGCGGTGACCGACTGCTGCCCGGGCTTCGGCTCGGCGGCCAAGTACACCGCGGTGTCGGTGCGCGAGGCGGCGCTGGACGTGGCGGCGATGGCCGAGACCTCGACCAAGGTTTTCGTGTACGAGGCGATGGGCCGCCACGCCGGCTGGCTGGCGGCCGCCGCGGGGCTCGCCGGCAAGGGCACGGACGACGCGCCGCACCTGATCCTGTTCCCGGAGCGCGCCTATGACGAGGCCGATTTCCTCGCCCGCGTCGAGAAGATCGTGGCGCGCGTCGGCTACTGCGTGGTCGTCGCCAGCGAAGGCATCCAGACCGCCGACGGGCGCTTCGTCGCCGATGCCGGCGGCGGCAAGGATTCCTTCGGCCACACGCAGCTGGGCGGGGTGGCGTCGTTCCTGGCGGGCCGGGTCAAGGACGCACTGGACATGAAGGTGCACTGGACGCTGCCGGACTACCTGCAGCGATCCGCGCGACACATCGCGTCCAGGACCGACCTCGAGCAGGCACTGGCGGTCGGCAAGGCCGCTGTCAAGCTGGCGCTGGCGGGCCGCAACGCGACCATGCCGGTCATCGTGCGCACGTCGGACAGCCCCTACCGCTGGAAGATCGGCGAGGCGTCGCTGGACAAGGTGGCCAACCACGAGAAGAAGATGCCCGCGGGCTTCATCCGCCGCGACGGCTACGGCATCACCGCCGCGGCGCGTGCCTACCTCGAGCCGCTGATCCGCGGCGAGGCCTATCCCCCGTACGGCCGCGACGGCATCCCGGCGTACGTGACGCTCAAGAATGTCGGCGTGCGGAGGAAGCTGGCGGCCTGGAACGAGGCGGGCTGATGGCGCGACGGCAAGCGCAATCGCAAGGGCGACTCCGGCTGGTTTCGCGAGGGATGCCGGTGGCGGAGAGCTGCTCCGCCTCTCCGTCCGGCCATCCATGGCCGGGTGGTTTCGGATGATCAAGCTGGGTTCGCGGCCGCCCGATAGAGTCGACGCGCTGGGCCAAAAGAAGCGCTGAAACCCCAGCACCCACCGCGCCTCGACGGGGTTCGGGGGTGTCGCGTAAAGGGCACATGGATGTGCCCGCCGGCGAGTTGGCCATGGATGGTCAACCGAGCCGGTAGCGATATCCCCGGACCGCAGCGCGATTGCCCGAGCCCGGGCTCCGGCCTCTACCGACGTTGGCCTCCAAAAGCCCGTCGTCTCGGGGTTCTCTCCAAAGAGTCCAAAGCCCGGGCACAGCGTCGGCTCCCAACGTGAGCGACGCAAACCAGACAACCCATCGCACCTTGGCCCCACAGCCCAGGACCCGGGCCCGGACCCGGACCCGGGCCGAGCGTCGCCCGGCTACCCCTTAACCGCAGCCAGCGCCTTCCACCACCATCTCGGCGGTGAACATCGGCACCGCCGCCATGGTGCCGGTCGCCGCGGCACGCTTGGCTTCGTCGAGATAGATGCGCGCCTGGCCCTGGCCGTCGCGAGTCGGGGCCTGGTCGACCGGATGGCGCCACGCGCGCACGACGGCCTGCTGCGTCGGGCAGTCGGCGCGCGGCACGCGCAGCACGTCGTTGAGGATCCAGCCGGTAGCTGTTGACGGGCGTGCCTGGGCGGCGTCGACGAAGCGTGCGCGTGGCTGGCAGTTGGCGCTGGTGCGCACTGTCGAAACCCGGTACGGGGCGGCCGCGTCGCCGGTGAACAGGCCTTCGATCCGCGTGCAGGCTTCGGGGATCCGGCGCAGCGTATGCGGCGTGCCGATCGCCTGCGGCGTGATCGCGCCGCGCGTGATCTCGGGAGTGGCATCGGCGGTGGCGGGCGTTGCCGCGTGCAACGGGGCCGCGATGGCGATGAGCGCCAAGGCAAGCAGCAGGGTCTGGCGCATCGGTGGAGTCCAGTCGGCGGGGCAGGGCGCGCAGACTCGCACGCGCGCGCTGAACACCCGGTGCGCGGGGCGCCGGAGGCTGTGCGATAGTCCGGCCGGCAACACTTTCGTCTCATCCCTGGGGAGGGATCTCATGCTCGAACAGCAGGCTTTCTGGCTGGCGCTCGTCTGCGCCGGCCTGGCGATCGTGTACGGCGTCGTGTCGGCGCGGTGGATCCTGGCGCAGCCCGCCGGCAATCCGCGCATGCAGGAGATCGCCGCGGCGATCCAGGAGGGCGCGGGCGCGTACCTGCGCCGGCAGTACATGACCATTGCGGTCGTCGGCGTGGTGCTGTTCCTGGTCGTCGGGCTGGTGCCCGCGCTGGGCTGGACCACCGCGGTCGGCTTCGCGATCGGCGCGGTGCTGTCGGGCGTCGCCGGCTTCATCGGCATGTTCGTATCGGTGCGCGCCAACGTGCGCACCACGCAGGCGGCCACCGTCGGCCTCAACGAGGCGCTGGCGGTCAGCTTCCGCGGCGGCGCGGTCACCGGGATGCTGGTGGTGGGCCTGGGCCTGCTCGGCGTCGCCGGCTATTTCATGTATGTGATCGGCGACGGGCGCGACGCGCTCGCGGTCGATGCCGCGCTGCAGCCGATGATCGGGCTCGCCTTCGGCTCGTCGCTGATCTCGATCTTCGCGCGGCTGGGCGGCGGCATCTTCACCAAGGGCGCCGACGTCGGCGCCGACCTGGTGGGCAAGGTCGAAGCCGGCATCCCGGAGGACGACCCGCGCAACCCGGCGGTGATCGCCGACAACGTCGGCGACAACGTCGGCGACTGCGCCGGCATGGCGGCGGACCTGTTCGAAACCTATGCGGTCACCATCATCGCCTCGATGCTCGTCGCCGGCATCGCGTTCGCGACCTACGGCTGGGCCGGCGTGGTGTACCCGCTGGTGCTCGGCGCGGCGGCGATCGTTGCATCGATCGTCGGCACGTTCTTCGTCCGCGTGCGCGACGGCGGCAAGATCATGAACGCGCTGTACCGCGGCTTGGGAGTGTCCGGCGTGCTGGCGGCGATCGCATTCTACTTCATCACCAACAGCATGTTTCCCGCGGGGCTGGCAATGCCGCTGTTCTGGTGCACGCTCGTCGGGCTGGTGCTGACCGCGCTGCTGGTGGTGATCACCGAGTACTACACCGCGACCGAGTACGCGCCGGTGCAGCAGGTCGCCAAAGCGTCGGAGACCGGCCACGGCACCAACGTCATCGCCGGCCTGGCGGTCTCGATGAAGTCGACCGCCGCGCCGGTGCTGGTGGTCGCCGCCGCGATCTGGACCTGCTATGCCATCGCCGGCCTGTACGGGCTGGCGATCGCGGCGACCGCGATGCTGTCGATGGCCGGGATGATCGTCGCGCTCGACGCCTATGGGCCGATCACCGACAACGCCGGCGGCATCGCCGAGATGAGCGGGCTTGACCCCGACGTGCGTCGCACCACCGACGCGCTCGATGCGGTCGGCAACACCACCAAGGCGGTGACCAAGGGGTATGCCATCGGGTCGGCCGGCCTGGCTGCGCTGGTGCTGTTCGCCGACTACGCGCACAAGCTGTCGGTGTCTGGCACACAGGTGAACTTCTCGATCGACAATCCCAATGTCGTCATCGGCCTGCTGATCGGCGGCATGATCCCGTACCTGTTCGGCGCGATGGCGATGCAGGCCGTCGGCCGCGCCGCCGGCGCGGTGGTCGAAGAGGTGCGGCGCCAGTTCCGCGAGATCCCCGGGATCATGGAGGGCACCGGCAAGCCGCAGTACGACCGCGCGGTGGACCTGCTGACCAGGTCCGCGATCCGCGAGATGGTGCTGCCGTCACTGCTGCCGCTGGGCATCCCGGTGATCGTCGGGCTGACGCTGGGCGCCGATGCGCTCGGCGGCCTGCTGATGGGCACCATCGTGACCGGCCTGTTCCTGGCGATCTCGATGTGCACTGGCGGCGGTGCGTGGGACAACGCCAAGAAGTACATCGAGGAAGGCCACCACGGCGGCAAGGGCTCGGAGGCGCACAAGGCCGCGGTCACCGGCGACACCGTCGGTGATCCCTACAAGGACACCGCGGGTCCCGCGGTCAACCCGCTGATCAAGGTCACCAACATCGTGGCACTGCTGCTGGTACCGCTTCTGTAGCGCGCCAGGCAGCCGGCCGCTGCCACGCATGCATCCACGACATCGCCCCGCACCCGCGGGGCGATTTTTTTCGCGCGTCGACCCAGTGAAGCTCCTGACGCAACGGTCGCCACACGGACATCACCCTGCCTGCGGCACCGTGGCGGCTGATCGACCCCTCCATTCATCACGTGCCGTCGCCAACGCCACGCCGGGGTCGTCCACTTTTTTGGGAGGGAGTTCCATGGGACCCATGACCTGGCAACAATCGCTGCAGACGTCGTTCGGCGTTTATCTGCCCAGCATCCTCGGCGCTATCGCGATCTTGCTCATCGGCTGGATCGTAGCCCTGGTGGCCAGCGCCGCCACCCGCCGCGGGCTGGTCGCCCTGCGCGCCAACCAGCGCCTCGCGACCCAGACCGCCACGCCGGTCAACATCGAGGGCATCGCCTCCCGCGTCGTGTTCTGGGCGATCCTGCTGTTCGCGGTGCTCGGCATGTTCAGCGTGCTGCGCGTGGACGGGGTGTCCGGACCACTGTCGACGCTCGCCACCACCGTCATGCTGTACCTGCCCCGGATCCTGCTGGCAGCCGGCCTTGCCGCCCTGGCGTGGCTGGTGGCCACGGTCGTGCGCGGGCTGGTCAACCGGTCGCTGGCGGCGACGCGGCTCGACGAGCGCCTGTCGCAGGAAGCCGACATGCAGCCGCTGTCCAACACCATGGGCAACGTGGCGTACTGGGTCGTGCTGCTGCTGTTCCTGCCGGCAATCGTCGGCGCGCTGCAGATCGACGGGCTGATGGTGCCGCTGACCGCGATGACCTCCCAGTTCCTCGGCATGCTGCCCAATATCTTTGCGGCGGTGCTGATCGGCGTCGCGGGCTGGATCGTGGCGCGCGTGGTGCGGGGGCTGGTGACCAACCTGCTGGCCGCGACCCGTATCGACCACCTCAGCGAGCGTCGCGAGGAAACAAATGGCCTGAAGCTGTCGGAGCTCGGCGGCACCCTCGCCTTCATCCTCGTCATCGTGCCAACCCTGATCGCGGCACTGGACGCGCTGCGCATCGACGCGATCTCCGGCCCTCTCACCCGGATGCTGGACATCTTCCTGACCGCAATCCCCAACGTGCTCGCCGCGACCGCGATCCTGCTGCTGGCGTGGTTCGTCGGCCGCTTCGTCGCCGGACTGGTCACGCGCCTGCTTGCCAATCTCGGCTTCGACCGGATCCCGGAGCGGATCGGGCTGGCGCATGCGTTCGGGCCGTCCCCGGCGCGCGCGTCAACGGCCGGGACCTCGTCGGTCATCATCGACCCGACCATGGCGGAGTCGTACGCGCCAGCCGCCGGCAATGCGGCACCGCCGCCGGCGCTGGACGCGGTCGATGCCGGCAGCCGTGCCGGTGACGCCGCGGCCGCGCACGCGACCACGCAGCACGGCTCGCTGTCGTCGCTCGCGGGCCAGTTGGCGCTGTTTTTCATCATGCTGTTCGCGACCGTCGAGGCCGCGGCACTGCTGGGGTTCGGCGGCGTCCGCGACCTGCTGGAAACGTTCATCGCCTTCGGCGCCGACATCCTGCTCGGACTGGTGATCTTCGTGGTCGGCTACTGGCTGGCCAACATCGCCGCCGACGCGATCCAGCGTGCCAACCGCGACAACGCGGTCGGCCTGTCGCGGATCGCGCGGGTCGCGATCCTCGGGCTGGTGATCGCGATGGGGCTGCGCGCGATGGGCATCGCCGACGAGATCGTCAACCTGGCCTTCGGACTGGTGCTCGGTGCGATCGCGGTTGCGGTCGCGCTCGCGTTCGGCCTCGGCGGCCGACAGGCGGCCGGCGACGTCACCCAGCGCTGGGCACGCCAGTACCTGGACCGGAACCCCGGCAACACGCGCATTGACGACCCACGCTGAGACCAGCGCGCAGCACCATCGATGCCACTGGAGGGCGACGCGCAGGCGTCGCCCTCTTTCTTGTTGCGACGCGCGGGGGACTCCGGTGCGTCGCACCCTGCCGCCGTCAGTGCCACCCGCGAGCACGGCATGGCGGCCGCCGGGGGCGAAGGCGACCTCCAGCGGGACCCCGTCGCCGCCGGCCGATGTCCATCC
>PPFU01006498.1_pt1 | contig 20973 bp, 9 predicted proteins | sample 1535991 | NCBI WGS metagenome assembly PPFU01 (sample SAMN04901290, study PRJNA319586) | Hypolithon metagenome, whole genome shotgun sequencing project. | isolation source: Antarctic Hypolithon | place: Antarctica: Miers Valley | collected 2014
GCGGTTTTCCCGGCACGGCGGGCGATCTGCCCGCCGCTACAGCGCGGAGGCGCGCAGCGTCACCTCGCACGAGGCGGAGCGGCCTTGGTCGTCGAGAGCGAGGATGGTGTGGGTGCCAGGCGCGCCGCGCCACTCGAGCGGCTCGCGCGCGGGGGCGGCGCCGAGAAATTGTTTGTTGGCGAACCAGTAGATGCGGGTCGCATCGGCGTCGGTCTCGGCTCGCAGGGGGAGCGTGCTGCGCTCGTCGCGCAGCGTGTAGCGGAGGCCGGGGCGCGGGGAGAGGATGTGCGGTGCGCGGCCGGAGCGGGCGAGGGTCTCGACCGCGCTCCCGGGCGCGAAGGGCGGGGGGCGGCGGCGCGGCAGGCCGGCGCGGTCGAAGAGGGCCATCAAATCCGCCGGCCAGAACTCGTGCACCTCGCGCCGCACGGGGCGCGAGCCATCGTCGGAGCCGAGCCGAAGGCCGGTGTGCGCATCGACAAAAATCTCGCGATGAATGGCGCACTCGCGCACGGGGGAAACGCCGGGGATGAACCATCCGTTGATCCGCCGCGGACAATGCAGCGTCGGCAGCTCGCCGGAGACCGCGCAGAGCTCCACTTGCCGCAAATTCGCCCCCGTCGGCGGTTCATCGGGCACCGGCTGCACCCGGCCCGCGGCGCGCAGGGCGTCGATGATTTGAAAAAGCAGCGGCCCCGCCGCGCTCCGCCCGATGAAGGCGGGGTTGCCGCGGCCATCGGCGTTCCCGATCCAGACGGCGAGCACGCACCCATCGAAAATCGCGACCGACCACGCATCGCGGAAGCCGTGCGACGTGCCGGTTTTCCACGCGACCGGCGCGCGAGACGCGTCGGCCATGTCGGGCCGCGGGATGCCGGTGAGCATCCGCCGCGTGAGGAACGCCGCCTCCGGGCTGAGCAGGCGCTTTGCCTCGGTGCCGTGCGGGAACGTGCGCTGGATCGGGCGGAGCTGTCCTTCATTGGCGAGGACGGCATAGAGGCGCACCAGGTCTTCCATCGTCACCTCCGCGCCGCCGAGCGGGAGCGCGAGGCCGTAGTGGTTTTCGCCGCGGGAAAGGCGAACGCCGCCGGCGCGCAGAAATCCGTAGAGCGTGGGCCGCCGGAGCTGCGCGGCGAGTGAAACCGCCGGGACATTGCGCGAGCGCATCAGCGCCTCGGCCGCGGTGAGCGGGCCGGCAAACTCGCGGTCGAAATTCTCGGGATCGTAGCCGCCGAAACTGCGCGGCGTGTCGGCGATCATCGTGAGCGGATGGATCAGCCCCTGCTCCATCGCGAGCGCATAGACGAAAGGTTTCAGCGCCGAGCCGGGCGAGCGCGCAGCTTGAGTGGCATCGACCTGCCCGCAGATTGCCGGATCGAAAAAGTCGGCGGAACCGACCTGCGCGAGGACTTCCATCGTGCGCGCGTCGAGGAGCAGCGCGGCGGCGTTCCGGATGCCAAAGTCGCGACGGCGGGCGACATGGCTTTCGATGCGGCGCTCGAGAATTTCCTGACAGGTGAGATCGAGCGTCGTCCGCACGACGCTCTCGCCGCGATGCGACGCGGCGACGCCGGTGGTGAAATGCGGCGCGCGCATGCCACGCGGGCGCATCGCCTGCGGCACCCAATCCCCTTCGAGCGAATCACTTTCCCCCATCCGCGCGAGCAGCCGATGATGCGCCGCGGTGAGCATGGGATTTTCCACGCCGGGCCGGGGAGCGCGCCGCGCGGGGCTCTGCGGAATCACGCTCAGGGTCACCGCCTCCGGGCGCGTGAGGCGCGCAGGTGGCTTCTGGAAAAGGATTTCGCTCGCGGCACCGATGCCTTCGATGTTCCCGCCGTAGGGGGCGAGGTTTAGATAGGCTTCGAGGATTTCGTCCTTCGTGTAATGCCGCTCGCAGCCAAGCGCGCGCCACATCTGGGCGAGCTTGCCGCGCAGACTGCGCGTCCGCATTTCACCGCTCATCCGGGCAAGTTGCATCGTGATGGTCGAAGCACCGGCGCGCGACCGGCCCTGCGTCACGACGCGCCACGCCGCGCGGAGGACGGGGACGGCATTAATGCCGGGATGCGAGCGGAACCAGCGGTCCTCGTGCGCGAGCGTAGCGGCGATCAGCTCGGGCGAGATGTCCGCGAGCGGGGTGAAAACGCGGTATTTGTGATCGCGCGTGAGGCCGAGGTAGAGGAGCCGGCCATCGCGGTCGAGGATGCGCTGGGAGAAATCGATGCCGTCGAGCAAAGGCGGCTTCGGCAAAGACAGCCAGGCGAAGGCGAACAGTCCGCAAAAGGCGGCGAGGATGTGCGGAATTTTTGTCCGCGAAAAACGCGAAAGGACGCTGCAAAAAGAGGCAGCAAATCGGTTTCCGCTTTTTGCGTCCTTTCGCGTTTTCAGCGGACAAATCTCCGGGTTCACTCCGCCAATACGCGGACTCGCCGCCGAATCTTTCGCGGTTATTTTTCCGGCGGATGATCCCGCCCAACCTCCTCCTCGACGCCTACAGCAAGGGCGCGTTCCCCATGGCGATGGACAACGGCGAGATTGGCTGGTTCTCCCCTCACCCGCGCGGCGTCATTCCGCTCGACGGCTTTCTCGTCCCGCACGGGCTCGCGCGCACGCTGCGCAAGGAATTGTTCGAGGTGCGGATCAACACGGCGTTCGAGCGGGTGATGCGCGAGTGCGCGGCGCGCGAGGAGACGTGGATCAATGGCGTGATCCTCGACAGCTACTGCGAGCTGCACCGGCTCGGGCTTGCGCATTCGGTGGAAACATGGCGCGACGGAGAGTTGGCGGGCGGGCTTTATGGCGTGTCGCTCGGGGGCGTGTTTTGTGGCGAGTCGATGTTTCACCACGTCACCGACGCGTCGAAGGTCGCGCTGCATGCGCTGGTCGCGCGGCTGCGGGCGCGGGACTTTCGCCTGCTCGATGTGCAGTGGCTTACGCCGCATTTGTCGCAGTTTGGAGCAGTGGAAATCCCGCGCGCTAAATACATGCGACAGCTAGCGGCATGCGTGGGGCTCGAGCGCCGGTTCGTCTAGCCGGGGGCGAGACGGATCGCGCAGAGCACGCACCACCCGGTCTGATCGCGGTCTGCCCGAGATCGCGACTAGCCAACTGCGATGAAGAGTTTGATGCGACGGTAGCGCCAGTTGGCGAGGAGGTCAGACGGGGAAGCGTGGTCGGCGGACGTGCCGGCAACACCCCCCGAAGCGTCGCCGCCTGCTCGAGCTGTTCGTTGCGAGCCGCCGCGTCACCCGCGTGGTCGAGGTAAAGCCGCTGCCGCCGCGTGTTGAGCCCGACCACGGCCTGCTGCGTCTTCAGCGCGCGGAGCTGCACCCGCGCGTCCTCGTTCGACGCCTCGTCGAGCCCGCGCATCTGGGCCGCCCGGCTGAAGGCCTCGCCGGCCTTCTGCTGCTCGCCACGCTGGAGCAGGTCGTTCGCCCACGCCAGCACCGCGGCCGCCGTCTCAGTCTCCCGCGCGCGCTTGCTCGACGTGGCGCTCGGTATTCCGCGAGCCCGAAGAGCCCGGCGTGCCGCTCATCCTGGAGCGTGAACCCGCCCTCGTGATCCTCGATCTCGTGCCCCGGCGGGACGATCACGCGCCACGTCACGTTTTCCCGCGGCACGCTGAAGCGCGGCGCCGCCAGCGCGATGTCGCCGCGATCCTTCGCCGCGACGGAATAGACGAGCCGCACCATGGCGGGCGCCTTCTCGTCCGACCCGGGCGTGGCGAGGAAAAGCCACGCGCCGCCCTCGCGCACCACCGACGCGCTCTCGGCGTTGACGAGCGTGTTGAACAGCTCCGCACCCTCCGACAGCCACACGCGCATCGTCCCTTTTTCAATGACCTCGGCGGGCGACGCGTCTACCTCTTGAGTTCCAAGAGAAACAACCCTGTCCTTTCTTCGGTGGGATAATATCGATAGGCATTCACAAGCAAAAGATCGCCAGCCACGGCTATAACGTCCACAATGCTCTTGCGCAACTTCTCCGGAAGTTCAATCTTCTCCAAGCTCCGCTTCATGAGGTCGTAATGATACAACTCCGTCTCAGTGACAACTTCAACGTGACGCTCACGAGGTGTGAGAGACACACGCCCGACCAATGCTTTTCCGTCCCCCAACCAACGCCAAGAGTCGATCATTGTTCTGGGATGCTCAGGTGCGGACGTCGGAAGCCGTACGGTTTGCTCATCCGAGGTGTAAGAAACTACAACTTCCGTTCCAAAATCTATCAAGACAGCGCCCCCAGTGGGAGCTTTGCGCGCATCATAAATGGGTTTTGAAGCCTCCAGAATCACCTTTCCAGTTTCGTCAACTATTTTCTTACCCCGTCCGGGGTGGCCGTGAAACGTTGTGACAGATTTTTTAGGTCGAATAGACTCTATTCTTTCAAAGTCCACCGGTACCCTCGTCAACGTTGCGTCCCTCAATGCGAGTCGATAATAGCTCCCGCTCAGTTTAGCAATAACGTCGCCTCCGGGCGTCCACCCAGAGAATATGGCGCCTTTCGGAAGGTCGTGCCTCGTTCCTTCGGTTAAGTTGTAAATCGACAAGCGGCTATACGTGCGCGAAAGAACGAGTTTGGCGTTGTTTGGGAACATATCAATCTCGCCAAGCTGGCCATCGGTGACCGTTGGCGGTACAAAACCACGAACGACGGCAGAAATCCCTTCCTGCTGCGAAGCGGCACATAACTGCTGCTGGTGGATGATGGCAGCAATCAACGGAGCCAGAAAACTAAGGTAGTATCGTGTGTTCATCGTCATGGCTGGTTTTGCAGGTCATCGATTATTGCGTCCGCAAGCGCCTCGGCAATCGCCTCGCGATTCGTCGCAGCATCGCCACCGGTGTTTAGTGCGGCATCAACGTCAGCATGGTCTATCCATTCCATTTCCGCAAGCGCTGCTCGCACTGGACTAAAAGCAGCGCCGTTGTTCCCCAAGGAGGCATCCCGCAACACTCCAGACACGACCACATCATCTTTGATTCCCCTATTCTGCGGAGCCCCGGGGAATCGAATCAACCAGTGCATCGAATATCCGGCTTGCCAAGGCGTGATCTTCTTCGTGGTTGTCATTCCCCCCGGCTGGCCATATCCACATCTCCGGGCCGCGCACGGTCCCGCGCTTCGGGTCGCCCTTGTCGAAAGCATTGGAATGCAGCGACAGAAATATATCCGCGCCTCGTCGACCTCTACGCACTCGGGACTTTGCCGAGTTAAACTCCCCTCCTGGAAGCCTGCGCTCCCAGCCGCACCACCGCCGCCACTCCCGCGAGCGTGAGCAGCACCATCCAGCCACTCGTCCGATCCACGCGCTCGACCCCCAGCTCGAGCGACAGCGGCGCGTCGCCATCGACTTGCAGGCTGCGCGTGAAAGTCACGACGCGACCGCGCAGGGGCAGCGTCACGTCGAGCGCCGCCGGCGCCGGCTCCGCCTCGAGCTGCTGATCCACCAGACGCGCCGCGCACGCGCGGATCGCCGCGTTCTCCTCCGCCGTGTTGCCCATCAGCAGTTGATCGAGCTGCTGCGGATCAAAATTCTCACGACCGCGCATCAGCGGATTCAGCGTCGCCGCCTGCTCGAGCTGCTCGTTGCGCGACGCCGCATCGCCCGCGTGGTCGAGGTAGAGCCGCTGCCGCCGCGTGTTCAGCCCGACCATCGCCTGTTGCGTCCGCAGCGCGCGCAGTTGCACCCGCGCGTCCTCGCCCGACGCCTCGTCGAGCCCGCGCATTTGCGCCGCCCGGCTGAACGCCTCCCCCGCCTTCTCCTGCTCGCCCTTTTGCAGCAGCGCGTTCGCCCGCGCCAGCACCGCGACCGCCTTCGCCGACTCCCGCGCCCGCTCGCTCGTCGCCGCGCTCCGATACTCCTCCAGTCCGTATCCGCCCACCTCCTCCGTGCCCTGCAAAGTGAATCCGCCCTCATGCTCCTCGACCGCAAATCCCGGCGGCACGATCACGCGCCATGTCACATTTTCCAGCGGCACGCTGAATCGCGGCGCGGTCAGCGCCACATCACCGCGCTCCTTATTCACCGCATAGACGAGCCGCACCATCGCCGGCTGCGACTCGTCGCTCCCGGGCGCGACATGGAAAAGCCACGCCTCCCCCTCGCGCACGACTGCCGCGCTCTCGCCATTCACGCTTGTATGATAAAGCTGCGCGCCCTCCGGCAATCGCACCCGCATCGGCCCGCGTTCGATGACTTGGACCGCCAGCTCCACCGCCGTCATCTGCGGACCTTCAGTGGAAAACAGCGTCGTGAAATCCGCCTTCGCCACCCGCAGCTCCAGGGCCTCCGCCGCTTCATGGCGCCGCACCGCGACCGCCAGCGCCCCCTCCGGTTCCGCCACGCGATACGCCAGCGCCGGCACACTTCGGTCGCCCGGATCTTGCAGCGCCGCCGGCACCGCCGCCCAATCCACCCGCTGCCACCCGCGCGGCAAATCCCCCGCCTCGATCTCCAGCCGTCCGCTCCCGCGCACCGCGACCCACAGCGCCGACTGCCGAGCCTCCGCAAACTCCGGCACCGCGACCGCCTCCCGCCCCTCCGCGCGCGCCGACTCCCCCTGCCATTCGATCTCCACATCCGCCTCCCCGATCACCCCGCGCTTGAGCCGGATTTCCCACACATCCGCTTCCTCCCCCGGCACGAAATCGCTCACCGCCGCCCCCGTCGCCCGAACCGTCCGCCGCTGACTTTCGCTCAGGCCCGGCAGCCGCACCCGCAGCGTTTTCACCGACGCATTCTCGATCTTCCACCGCGCGAAAACCCGCGCCAGCGTTTGCCCCTCGCGCAGCGTCGTTTCCAATAGCGCCTGCACCGTCACCCACGGCTCCAACGCCTCGATCCCGATTTTCAGCTCCCAGTTTTCCTGCAAAAGCCGGAACGCCAGCGTGCCCGGTCGCGCGTTTCCCAGCGCCGCCGGATCGAGCTGCGTCGCATTTTCCCGACCCACCGCGCGCAGCCGCAGCCCGCGTTCCGGCACCAGCACGATTTGACCCGTCTGCCGCGTCGCCTCCCGCAGCGAAAAGCGCGGCACACTCCACTCCGCCTGCGCCGCCGGACCCACCCCCGCGAGCGTGATCGCAAACGCCTGCTCCCCGATCGTCCGCCCATTCAAGTGCAGCGTCACCATCCGCTCCGACTCCGTCCAATGACTTAGCGCCGCCCCGCTCACCGCCTCCACCTCCAGCCCCGCCGGCAGCGCGAAGCTCAAACTGAAAACCCCCGCCCGCGTGATCGCCACCCGCAGATCGACCGCCAGCACCAGCCGGTCATCGCCCAGCGAAATCACCTGGCTCGCCGCCACCCGCACCTCCGGCGCGACCGGCGCGACCTTCAGCGTCACGCCGCCGCCCTCTTGCCCGTAGCGCCAGACCTGGTGCAGCACCGCCGTCTTCGGCACCAGATCGCCCGGGAAATCCTCCAGATTCACCGCCGACAAATTCTCCGCACGGACATTCTCCGCCTGCGCGTCGCCGCCGAACCCGAGCGCCAGCGTCCCCACCTCGCCCGCCGCGCCGACGACCCGCAGCGGCGCGAGCGTCATTTCGATGGGCAGCTCCTCCGCGCCCCGCTGCGTCTCGATGGTCATGGAAAAAGTCGCCGTCTGAGCCGGTTCCATCGTCACACTCAGTTGACGCTTCTCCGGATCGAACCTCCACGCCCCCACGCCCTCGCCGCTCACCTCCCCGACCGTGAAACCCTCCGGCACCGCCAGCTCGACCCGCGACACGCGCCCTTGCGCCGGGCGGATCGTCACGCGATGCCGCCCATTCACCACGCCCGGCCCCGGCAGGTAAAGATTCGCGACCTCCGCGAAAAACTGCGTCGCCTCCGCGCTCACGTCGCGCTGTTTCGGCCGGAGCGAAATCACAGGTCGCGCCCCCGGCCCGATGAATAAAGTCGCAACGCTGGTGCCAGAATTCGTCTCTGGAACCTCAATTTTCGCCGCCATCGGCGACGTGAATTCCCACCCCTGCTGATCCAGCTCGACCCTGATCCGCTGCACCGCCGCCGGCCCCGTCGGCGCGACGATCCCCTTCGTCAGGTCCGCGACCGGCAGCTCGAAAGTCGCCCGCGCCGCCAGCTCCCCCTCGCGCTCCGGCACGACGAAATACCCACTCTCGCCCTTGCTCACCCGCAGCCCGTCCGACTCGAATCCCGTCAGCACCGCCGGTGGCCCGAGCAGCAAAATCGCCTCGCCCACCTTCCCTTGCACGCGCAGCTCGATCTCGCCGTAGAGCCGCCCCTCGCGGATTTTCCAAGTCTGCACCATTGACTCCGCCGCGTGCGCTCCTTCCGCGAGCCAGGGCTCGTCTTCCGCCTGCGCCGTCACCGCGAGCAAGAGCAGCGCCGCCGCCTGCACGACCCGCCGACGCCACATCCCGCGGATCCCCGGCAGCAGGATGAAAAGGAACGCCCCCGCCGCGATCAACGCGAAGAACATCGCCCCGCCGCCCCGCTGCCACAGCAATCCCGCGCTCAATAGAACCGCTCCCGCGACCGCCATGCTCGTCCTCTTCGTCAGCAGCGCGAGCGCCAGCAACCCTGCGCCGACAACTCCGGCAATCACGCCCAGCCAAGAAATCATCGCCCGCCAGGCCGGCACATTTGCGACCTCGACCGTGGCGACCTCGCCCGCGGGAATCACCGCCGACGCATATTCAAGATGCCCGTGATTCACCCGCCGCTCATCCGCATTCAGGGCTTCGTCAGCCAGCAACAGCGCCATCAAGCTCGCCGCCAGCGCAGCAAGCAGGCCCAGTGCTTGTTTCCAACCGCGCCGCCGCGCGAGAAATGCGCCACCCGCAACTAGCGCGAGCAACAACATCACCGCCGCGCGTTTCACCGAGATCCACTCGAACCCCGTCTCCGTCAGCACCGGCTGCGTCAGGTTCGCCGAGCCGCCGCGCGGCACGAGCTGCCGCTTCGCGTCGCTGTGCAGCGTCCACTCGCTGATCACCGTCGGCACCAGCAGCTTCGGCGTCGTCAGCGTCAACTTGCCGTCGTCCTTCGCCGCCTGCCCGAGCCGCAGCGACACCTCCACCGGCTCATTCGGATCGAGCCGCGCCGGCAGCGGCACCAGCGTCTCCGCGCCATCGACCCGCGCCGTCACCACGCCGCCATCGACCCGCGCCTCCCACAGTTCCGCCCCCGCCGGCAGTTCCATCCGCAGCGCCTTGCGCCCCCGCGTCTTTACGAAGAAGCGCGCATCCGTCGCCACCTGCCCGTCGCGCGACACCTGGCTCGACAGCTTCGCGAAATCGACGAGTTGATCCACCATCTCCGCCGGCGCGAACCACTCGATTTTGACCGCCATCTCGAACGGCCGCGCCGTGTATTGGTAAGCCGCGAGCGACGGCGCGCTCGACAAAATCCGATACTCCGTCGGCAACTCCAGCGGCTCGAGCTTGAGCAGATTTTTCGCGGCCACGACCTCGTGCCGGAGCTGCAGCGGACTCACCACCTGCAAATATCCGCGCTCACTTTGCACGCCGAGCGGACGCACCTCGCCCGGCTGGATCGTCCCCCCGCGCGCGCTCATCGGCTGCTCGAAAGTCACGAGCAGCGTCGCCGCGCCGAGCACCGGCTGATGCAGCGTCACAATCACTTCGTCGCCTTCCCGCCGCCAGTCGCGCCGCACGTTTTGCCCCACGATGTCGATGTTCCCAAGCGACTCCGGCACCGCGATCCGCCACTCGCTCGCCGGCGCGCCGACTACGAAATAATTGATGAGCACGCTCCCATGCGCCACGCCCTGCGCCAGCGAATAGAGGTGGAAAACGTCCGCCGAGATGCTTTGGCCGAGCGCCTCAATCGTCAACAAAGCAGACCAGCGCTCGTCTTTCAGCCGCCATGCCTGCGCAAGCCCCGCGAGCTGCTTCGGGAAATACGTCAGCGGCGCTTCGGTCATGCCCTCCACCTTCTTCGGAACGGTGCGAAAGCCCGGCGCAGCCACGACGCCGATGTCTCCGCGCACCGACTTCGCCCCCGGATACGCCAGCGCCGGGAGAGCCCACTCGCCCGCCGCCGCCGCCTCGTTTTTCTCCAGCCGCACGCGGAGGAGCTGCCGCCCTTGCACCGCATCCTTGAAAAGAAACTTCAACACGCGCGACTCACCCTCCGCCTCGCTCGCCGCCACGTAATCCGCGACCGCCGCGCCACCCACGCCGACCACCGCGTAATCCGCCGGGATCGCCATCGACCATTCGCGCAGCGGCGCTTCGCGGATGTCCAGCTCGATGTCCGCCGTGATCACGCGATCCGTCTCCGTCAGTTCATACACCACGATCTGCGACACCCCGACCTCCGGCAAAATCTGATCCGCCACCACGCGATAATCGTAAGTCGCCGAGGGAAACCGATAGACGAACACCTGCCGCGACCCCTCCTCTGCCGCGGCACCGGGGAACTGCTCCGGGGCGAGCTGCATCATCCCCTGCGCCTCCGCGATTTCGAGCCGCACGGCCCCGGTGTTCGCGATGCGCACATAGCCGGCGTGGCGCGTCGTCCCCTCCGGCGTGAGCCGCAGCGGCTCCGCGCGCACCGGGAAGGCCCCGAGCGCCGCCTGACTCCGCACCGTCACCGTCCCCTCGTTTTCGAAAGGCCGGCTCAACTGCACCTCCAGCACCCGTTTCCCGCCCTCCGGCACGATTTTCCACCCGAGCACCTGATCCCCCTCGACGCCGAGAATCTCCCCCGGCCCCTCGAGCCCGATGCGCACCGCGCCCAGCTTCCCCTGCAAAATCCGGAACGCGATCTCCGCCGATTGCCGCAGCAGCCCCGAGCCGACCCGCACCTCCGTCGTCTCGTGCGTCGTGAAAAAGAGCGCCCCTTCACCCGCCTCGCGCGCCGGTTTCCACACGAGCTTTGCGCCGCCATCGGCGGGGAGGAACCCGCGCCACACGCCTTCCGTCTCACGCGGCACCACACTCGCCTCTTTTTCAAAAGTAACGTGGGTGAGCCCCGAGATCGTCACCGGCACCACCGCGCCGCCCGGCACTTTGAAGTCGAGCCGCCGCCACCCGCCCTCCTCGCGGATCGCCGCCGCAAATGCCAAGTCGATGGGGAAAATCCCCGCCCGCTCGAAGACCAACTCATACGCGTATTCCTCCCCCGCGCGGACGAGATCGACCCGCCAGCCATCGCCCGCTGGGACTTCCGTGAGCGCCGCGCGTCCCGAAAGCAGGCGGATCTTCGCCTCCGCCTCCCGCACCCGAGCCTCGCCTCGCAGGCGAAAATCCACGCTCCCCGCGTCCGCATTTACGATGCCAGTGAGCTGCACCCCCGCCAGCTCCGCATCCCCCACCGCCGCCCCACTCCGCGCGAGCATCACCTCGAGCGCCGCGTCGCCCGTCGTGAAGAACACGCGCTCCTTATCCTCGCCGAGCGGCACGAACCCGCGCGCCTCCACCGCCCGCGCCTCGACCCCCGCCGCCGGCTCGAGCACTACCCGCGCGGAGAACCCGACCGCATCGCCGGGCGTCAGCGTGAGCACCGCGAGCTTTCCGGGAATCTTCGAGTCAGCGAGCCGCGTCTCGACGGTGAACGTCAGGTCAGACTTGTCCGACACGTCCGACAGCCGCAAATCCAAAAACCGCCTCCCCTCCACCCGCCGCACCGCCCAGTCGCGCAGCCCATCTCCCGCGACGCCCACCACCTCCCCCTCACCCGCGATTCCCAGCGAGACCGTCTCCGCCGCCCCCTGCGCCACGCGTACTTTCAGCGTCATCGTCCCCGTCATTTCCTTCGTCGAAAGCCGCACCACCTGCTCGACATTCGCCGAGAAAAACAGCGGTGCCTTCGCCCGCACCCCGCGCGCCTCCACCAAAATACGCCCCCCCTCCGGCGACACCGTCGCCGACATCTCCGCCGCCTCTGCCGTGACCGGCACCTGCGCGAATGCGTCACCGGTCAGGCACAAAAGAAGCACGCTCAAAATGCGCGATAGCGCCTGTTGTTGGTCTTTCATAAAGTCACTTTTTCATCTCCCGCACCCGCTCGAACATCCCCACCAGTTCCCCCACCCGCCGATCCTCCGCGAAATGCCCACGCAGCCGATTCACCACCGGCGCGAGCGCCTCCAGCTCCACCGGCAACCCACGTAACTTTTCCGCCAGCAGCGCCGCCACCGCCGCGAGCTGCATCGACCGACTCGCCTGATCGAACGCCCGCGCCGCCGCGTCGTAGGGCATCGTCCACGACCGCTCCACCATCCGCCCGCTCGCCGCGTCGCGGAACCGCACGAACACCTCGCCCAGCTCCCCCTCGCCCTCCGGCAGCGTCTCCACCGCATACAACGCCACCCCCGCCTCCTCCGCCGCCAGCTCCGCCGCATCCACCTTGTCATTGCGAAAATCCTCCTCCGCGAGCCGATGTTTCTCGAACCCGATGAGCCGGTATTTCCCCACCCGCGCCGGATTAAAACGGACCTGCACTTTCACATTTTCCGCCGCCGGCCGGAACGCCCCCGCAAGCTGCCGCGCGAACCCCGCATCCGCATCCTCCGGCCGGTCGAGGAAGTAATACCGCCCATCGCCCTTCCGCGTGAGCGCCTCGAGGATCTCATCGTTCAGCCCCGCCGCCCCGACCCCGCACGCGTCGAATGCGATGCCCTGCCGCCGCAGCTTTTCGATCATCGCACCGAGCTGCTCCGGGTCGGCGTTGCCGAGATTCGCCGCGCCGTCGGTCAGCAGCACGATCCGGTTCTGCGCGCCCTCGGCCTTGTTTTTCAAAGCTTTGTCGGCGGCCAGCTTGAGCGCCTCCTCGAGATTCGTGCCCCCCTCGCTTGGCGTGCTTTTCACCAGCTCCACGAGCTTCGCCGCCTCATCCCCCGGCACCGCCTCCGCCAGCAGCCGCGGCGTGCGGGCGAACCCGATGAGCGTCACCGAATCCTTAGGCCCGAGCAGCCAGGCCAGCGCATCCATCGCCCGGCGCACCGACTCCGCACGATCCTCGCGTTCCATCGAGCCCGATGTATCGAGGAGAATCGTGAGCCGCAGCGGCACGCCCGCGCCGCGCCCGGTCGCTGCGACCTTCATCGCGATGCGGACGAGATTCCGCTGCTGGAGCAGCGGATGCGCGCACTGCTCGATGCGGCCAGCGACCTCCTGCCCCGTGCTCGGCGCCGGATCGCCATAGTCGAACGCATTGTAAAACTCCTCCGCCCGGATGCGCTCCGCCTCCGGCAACTCCCCCTTCGCCAGCGCCGCCTGCGCGAGGCGAAACGACACATCGCTCACATGCAGCGAGAAGGTGGAGAAAGGCTGGGTGGCGGCGGCTATTTCGGTTGCCAGACGTTGCTGTTGCGGTTGCTCGAACACCGTTGGGTAATGAAACTCTCGATTGATCTCGATCACCGCATGCTGACCGCTTTTGGTCCCAACGGCCGGCTCGGAATGGTCCGCTTTTGCGAGTCGCGACAGCGCTTCGAGCTTCTGCTTTTCCGCCACATACTCTGCCTTGGTGTTGGCATAGGCGGCCTGAACGTCCTCCGTGCCCGCCGGTTGCGCCGACGGGTCAGACACATTCATTTGGTTGCTCAGTTGCTCCAAGTCACGAGCCATGCGTTCGACCCGCTCCCGGGTCTCTGCGACCTCTGAATCTTTCGCGCTTCCCGCGCCCCCTTCCTTCGCTCCAGGCACTGGTCTGGCTCTTCGCACCGGGCGTGCCCACTGACTGTCCACCTGCCAGATCCCGCGGGAGCGAGTCTCGTCCCGCGCGGAGGCGGTGTAATTCGACCGCGCCTCGTTGACTTTTTCCTGACCCCGCCGCGCGGCGACATTGTAGGGATCGGCCTGCAGGATCTGCTCGTAGCGCTTGAACGCCAAATCGTAGCGACCCAGCTCGTAGAAATCCTCCGCCTCAACGAAGTCCTTCTTCACCGTCTCAGCTTTCTTGTTAGACGGCTCTTGATTCGCCGGAAGCACCGCCTCGCCAGCTCCGAAAAAAAAAAGCAGCTTGTCCACATCAGCATCAGACATCGTTTGTGAACCGCTCCGGACTCCGCTGGATGCGGGCAACTTCCAGTCTGTTCTGTTTTTGTAGAGATACCCCGTCGCCGGAACATCGCCGACTAGCGGGATGTCCCGTGTCGGCGTCTGAATCGGCGAGCCGTAGTCAATTCCTCCGGCAAATTCGACCGGTTCCTTTGCTGGGAGTTGCAGGGTGAATCCATCCATGGACCCTTTGGAAGCGCTTCGCGTTGCCCCGACGGCGAGCCCAGCCGTAGCGGCGACGCCCTCGTCGCCGGAAGTTCCCGCGGCGCCCTCGCCGCGCGGTCTGGAGGCGGGGGCGCCTCCTGAACTATCGGCGATGGGGGCGTCGCCGCTACGTCGGCGCTCTGACTCCAGTTCGTCCGTATTAGCAAACATGCGTGAGTTCTTCACTTCCCCGGATCGGTAGTCAGATTGAATGGCTGCGAGATCCATCTGCGGCGGCGGCGTTGCCGACGATGGAACAGGAACGGAATAGACCGGCCCTTCTTCCGGCGCAGACGCCGCGCTCGAGGCCTCTTCTTGAGCAGCGATCTGCGCCTCGGCGAATCTGGCTTGCGCTTCCATCTGAGAGCTGGTTTTTCGAGATGACTCTTTCACCGCGCTGACGGACGGAAACATCAGTCCCGCGATCAGCGCGACGATCAAGCATGCCGCCGCCAGCGGCAGCCACCGCGTCGCCCGTTTCGGCTTCTCCACAAAAGCCGCCACCTTCCGCTCTGGCCCAGCCTCCACCCCGAGCAACGCCGCCACTTTCAGCCGCCGTTCCGGCGCGAGTCGCAGCGCCGCCGAGCCCTCCGGCCGCGACGCCTCGCGCACCAGCCCGTGCACCGCCTCGATGCGCCGCTTGAACACCCCGAGCTCCGGCCTGGTCTCCACGATGCGAGCCAGCTCCGCCGCCTCGAACGCCGATGCCTCGCCCAGTGCCCAAGCAACAAGCCGAGCCTCGATCTCCGGATCGTTCCAAGTATGCAGCTCGTCGCTCATGACATTAAAATTGCGCGTCGTCCCGCACCCACTCCGCGCGTCGCTGAAAACGTCCGGGAGAATGTCATCCAGCTCGTCGAAAAATCCGGTGGGCCAAAGGCCCAGCATCCCATAGCCCAGGGCAACGCCCTGGGTGTTCGAGGAAATGAGGCGAGCCCTGAAGGGGCGCGATAACCCTGTGTCGCCCTTTCAGGGCTTGATTCGTGGACACTGGTTCCCAGGGCATTGCCCTGGGCTATGGGATTCCCGCACCTTTGGTGCTCCAGAACGGTGCCTACCGCTGCGCGCCCTGCAATCCCGAATCCGCAGTCGCCAATCCGCAATTCCTTCATCCCCTGCTCCCTTCCACGCCCGCCTGCCGCAGCGCGTCCGCGAGGCCCTTTAGCAAATGATGCAGCCGATACCCGACGTTCCCGACCCCGAGCCCGGTGCGCCGGCCGATGTCCGCGTATTTCAGTCCGTCGCTGTATTTCAGCCGGATCAAATCGCGATCCTCCGTCGGCAGTTCCGCGAGGAGCATCCGCACCATCCCGACCGCCTCCATGCGCCCCAGCACCTCGTCGGGCAGGATGTCCTCCGAGGGCGGGTCGTGCGCGCCGGGCGGCTCCTCTCGGCTGTGGTCGCGCAGGTGGTTGAGCGCGAGATTGCGGACGCTGCGATAGAGCCAGGCGCGCGGATTTTCCACCTGCTCCCAGAGCGTATGCAGGCGCAGAAACGCCTCCTGCACGATCTCCTCCGCCACCTCGCGCCGCCGCGTGAGCCCAAGCGCGTAGCGGAGCAGCGGGCTTTCCTCCGCCTCGAAAATCGCCGCGAGGGAAAGCCGCTCCATTGGGAAAAGGACGGGCGCAGGGCGGCACGCCGCGTCAGGCGGCGGCGCGGCGGCTCGCAGGGGGAACGGCTCCATGAGGGTGAGGGCGTGCAAAAGTCATCCTTCCACCCGAGACGACACGCGGCGAGCCGCTTCCTTGGAAAATAATCGGCGCGCGCTAGCCGACCGCGCAGGGGAAGTCGCGCAAGGTCTCCGCGAGCCGCGGACTGAATGGCCGACCGGTGAAGATGTCGGTGGTCTCGCCGGGGAGTTCGACTGCGGTGTCGCCCCAAGCCTCGCCGGTGGCGGGGAAACCGACGCGCGCGGTGAGGCGCGGAACGATGACCACGAGGCGCTTGCCGCCATGCTCGCGCTGGAAGGCGATGACGGAATCGGCATGTTCGCCGGTGATTTTCAGAGGCTCGTAGGTGCCTTGTGCGAACAGCTCGGGCTCGTCACGGCGCAACCGTAACAAGCGGGAGGCGGCGAAGAGCTTGATGCGACCATCGCGCCAGTTGGACAGCAGATCCGCCGGTGAGGCCTCGTCGCCGTCCAGCATTGCGGCGCGGCGGTCGTAATCGACCGGACGCCGGTTGTCGGGATCGACCAGGCTGAAATCCCACGTCTCATTGCCTTGGTAGAAATCGGGCACGCCGGGGACGGTGCATTTAAGCACGGTCTGTGTGAGCGAATTCAACGCGCCGAGCTGCGCGATTTGAGCGGCGACGGGCTCGAACTCCTGGAGGAAGGCGGCACCGGACGCCGGCGTGAGCATTTTCTCGATGAACCGGCCGACGGCCTCGTCCCACGCCTCGTTCGGCTGGATCCAACTGCTGTTCACCTTCGCCTCCTTGATCGCCTTCGTCATGTAAGCCTGGATGCGCCCGATGAACTCGGCCCGCCCGGCTTCGTCCATCGGCTCGAGCGGCCATGCGCCCAGCAAAATCTGGTAGATCAAATACTCCTCGTTCGCATCGGGAGCGAGTTGCCCATCGACTTCGGTCTTTAGTTTTCGCGTCGCTTTTTTCCACGTCTGGAGCGAGCGCCGCCAGAGCGCGGGGATCTCGGAGATGGCGGCGATGCGCATCCGCACGTCCTCGCTCCGCTTCGTGTCGTGCGTCGAGGTGCAGAGCATCGAGTGCGGATGCGATGCGAGGCGCGCGGCGTTCTGCGCGTGGAAATCCGACAGCGGCGCGCCGAAGTGCTGCGGCTCGCCGCCGACTTCATTCAGCGCGACGAGCCGGTTGAAGACGTAGAATGCTGTGTCCTCCAGGCTCTTCGCCATGATCGGCCCGGTGCATTGCTGGAACTTCATCACGAAGCGCACATGCTCCGCGCGATCAGCGTCGTCGATTTCCTCGGGGAATTTGTAGAGCAACAGGTCACGCACGAAGTCGAAGATCGACGCCTCGATGGCGCGGTTGGCCCGCTTCGCATTCCGCGTCGCCTCGCGGATCACGCGCGCCCCCTCCTCACTCACCTCGCTGCCCGAGGTGGCGTAGGTGCGATAGACGGGGAAAAACGCGATCATCTCGCGCAGCGCTGCCGTCAGTGAGTTCAAGGTGTAGTCGCGGTAGCGCCGGTTCTTTTCCGAGAGCCGGTTGAGGATGTGCGCGAGCACGTTCATCTCGCTCGAGAGCGCAAACCGCATGGTTTGCTGTTTCGCCCGATAGACGATCTCGTCGAAGCGCGCCGTGTAGCCGAGGAACTTGTTGTAGCTCTCGGTGATCGCTTTTTCCGCGGAGCGGTCGATGAGGGCGGCGAGGATTTCGTTGGTGAATTCGTAGCCGGTGGTGCCGCTCACCGACCAATCGGCGCGCAGATGCTCGCCGTGCATCAGGATTTTCTCGACGAGCAGATAGAGCCCGTCGGTGCGATCGCCGAGTCCGCAGAGCTCGGCGTAGCGCCGCTGGAGCTGCCCGAGATACTCGCGCGGATTCCAGAGCCCATCGACGTGGTCGATGCGCAGGCCATTGACCGCGCCGGACTTGATCAGCTCGAAGATGAGCCGGTGCGTGGCCTCGAAAACCTCGGGCAACTCGACGCGGATGGCGGCGAGATCGTTGATGTCAAAGAACCGCCGATAGTTGATTTCCTCCGAGGCGACGCGCCAGTAGCTGAGCCGGTAGGGCTGCGCCTCGAGCAGCGCGTCGAAGACATCGAAGCTCCGGCGGTCGCCTGGCCGGCCCTCGATCTGGCGCATCGCCAGCACGATGGCCTCGCCGACCTGTGGGCAATCATTGCAAAGCCGCACGAGCCGGCGTTTGACCACTTCCTTCTCCCGCGCGCGCTCCTCGACCTTGTTTGGCGCGTCGTCGGTGCGGCGCGGGAGATGATCGAGCGCGGTGATGATGCTCTGGATTTCGATGTAGAAATCCTGCGCATACTGCCCGGCGAGCCGCTCCAGTGCTTGATTCAGGATGATGGCGTAGCTGCGCGGGTTGAGCGGCAGGATGTTCTCGTAGTAGCGGAGGAAAAACGCGCCGTCGGTGAACTCCAGCTTCAGCTCCCCTTTTTCGAGCACGCGCCCGTATTGATCGCCGAGGATCGGGAGGAGGACTTTGTTGGTCAGCTCCTCTTTGAGCGGCTGCCAGTCGATGTCGAAATAGGGCGCGAAGGGAGACGCCGGGCCGTTTTCCAGCACGTCCATCCACCATTGGTTCACCGGCTCGCCGATGCCCATGTGGTTCGGCACGATGTCGAGCACCTGGCGCATGTCGTGCGCGTGGAGCTCGGCGATGAAGGCGTCGTATTCCTCGCGCGTACCGATCTCGGCATTGAGCGTATTATGGTCGCCTATATCGTAGCCGTGGGTGCTCCCGGCGCGCGCCTGGAAATAAGGCGACGCATAGACGTGGCTCACTCCGAGCCGGTGGAGATACGGCACGATCGCCTTCGCCTGGTTGAAAGTGAAGCCGCGGTGGAACTGGAGGCGATAGGTGGCGGTCGGGATGCTGGGATGAAGTAAGTCCATGTGGGCGGAGGGATAAACGAAGCGCGCCCGACGGGCGAGCGTGCGGCGCTTGGCACCGGCCCCGCTCCGCGCGAAGGTCGCGCCCATGCACCGCGTCGCCGGCATTGAGACGGAATACGGCTGCCTCGTCTCCGGCCCCGGCGGCTCGGACGCGTGGCCGCAGCGCGCGCGCAATCACCTCTTTCACCAAGCCCGGCTCGGCGCGGTCGATCTGCACTACCGGGACTACGAGGAGCCGCCCGGGAACGGCGGCTTCCTGCGGAACGGCGGCCGTCTTTACCTCGACATGGGCCACCTCGAATACGCCTCCCCGGAGTGCCGCACCTTGCGCGACATGGCGGCCTGCGACCTTGCTGGCGACCTGCTCGCCCAGCACGCGCTCGATGCGATGGGTGCCGCAGATCGTGTCGCTTTCGTCAAAAACAACATCGATCACCACACGGGTGCGACGTTCGGCTGCCACGAGAATTACCTCATGCAGCGCGCCATGCAGTTCACGCCCGCCGTGCTCGGCACGCTGCTCTCATTCCTCTCGACGCGGCAGATTTTCTCCGGCGCGGGGCGCGTGGGACAGGCGTTGCACCCGATGCTGGAGGAGGCTGAGCCGGGTGCCGTGCGCGCGGATTTCCAGCTCAGCCAGCGGGCCGACCACATCGTGAACGACATCTACCAGTGGGTGCAGTTCAACCGGTCGATCATCAACGCGCGCGACGAGCCGCTGGCGGATCATCGCAAATACCGCCGGCTCCACCTGCTCATCGGCGACTCGAATGTGAGCCCTTTCGCGACGGCGCTGAAAGTCGGCACGACCGACTGCCTGCTCACGCTGCTGGAGATGGGGGGGCTGCCTCGCGACGTGATCCTTTTCGACGCCGTGACCAGCGCGCGACAGCTCTCGCGCAGCGGCGATCCGCGTGCGGCGGTCGAGCTGGCCGATGGGCGCACGCGCGGCGCGATCGAGGTGCAGCGGGCTTTCCTGGCGTGCGCGGAGAAAAATCTCGCCGGCCGCGATGAGGAGATGGACTGGGTGCTCGAGAGCTGGGAAGCCGTGCTCGCCGGGCTCGAGAGCGCGCCGGAGTCGCTGCTCGGTGCGGTCGATTGGCTTTCGAAAAAGTGGATGCTCGATGCTTTCCGCGAGAGCGAAGGGCTGGCCTGGGACGACCCGTGGCTGCAAAGCCTCGACCTGGAGTATCACATCGTCGATCCGCGTCGGGGGCTCTTCCACGCGCTCGATCCGGCGCCTCTTTGCGCGGAGTGGAATGCGATCATCCGGCGCGAGGCGTCGATGGACACACCGCCGAGCGACACACGCGCGCGCGGCCGCGGCCTCGCCGTCTCGCGCCTCATCGAGGCCGGCGTCCCCTACGTCATCGACTGGGACTGCGTCGCGCTCGCTCCCGAGCAGGCGCTCGCGATGCCCGATCCTTTCTACGACTACGTGGAGGAGGTGGATGCGCTCCTCGGCTCGGGCTGATCAGCGGCGGGCGAGCCGGACGTCTGCCCACACCGCGAGGGCGAGGACGAGACCGCGGGCGATGTATTTCGCCTCGGGGCTCACGGCGAGGAGCGTCATGCCATTGAGCAGCACGGCCATGATGAGCGCGCCGAGAAGGACGCCGGCCACGGTGCCGCGCCCGCCTTTCAAACTCGTGCCGCCGATGACGCACGCGGCGATGGCATCCAGCTCCATGAGGCTGCCGACGGTTGTCGTGCTAGCGCCGGAGTAGGCGGTCTGGAGGAAGCCGGTGATGGCGACGATGAGGCCCATGATCGTAAACGCGCCGATGGTGACTTTTTCCACCGGCACGCCGCTCACGAGCGCGGCCTCCTCATTTCCGCCGATGGCGTAGAGGTAGCGGCCAAAGGGCGTGTGCCGCGTGACGACGAAGACGACGAACGCCACGGCACCGAGGATGATCGCGGGGAGCGGGACGCCGCGGTAGGCGTTGCAGACGAGGACGAAAAGCACGACGAGCTGCGCGGTGATGAACGTCCGCAGGAACGCCGCCTCGCCATCCGGCTCCGCGCCGGCGTCGCGGAGGCGGCGGTGGCTGGTGAAAGAAGCGAGCGCGAGCGCGAGCACGACGACTCCGGCCAGCGCGAGGCTCCAGGCGGGCGGGAGGTAATAGGTGGTGAGCGCGGAGTAGAGGTTCGCCTCGCCGCCGCGGCTCACGGGGATGGTGGCATTCCCAATGACGAGCCAGTGGAG
>PPFU01006414.1_pt1 | contig 20925 bp, 18 predicted proteins | sample 1535991 | NCBI WGS metagenome assembly PPFU01 (sample SAMN04901290, study PRJNA319586) | Hypolithon metagenome, whole genome shotgun sequencing project. | isolation source: Antarctic Hypolithon | place: Antarctica: Miers Valley | collected 2014
GTCTTACGACAGAAGGGGTGAAAGTTGAACAACAAGGCCATGGCTCTGACCGACCGTTCAGCCGATCGCCTCTTTTTCTGGGGCTTCACTTTTTGTGTTTTTTTAGGCGGTAGTCCAGCCGATTGAGGATGCTGCCCATCGTCTGACGACAGGGCAGGGCTTTTTCGCTGTAGCCTTTCTCGGTTCCCAAGGCATCTAGCACCGCTTGAGCCGTAACTTTCGTATACTTAAAAGTCGTCTTTAGCTTAGGGTCAGCGTGATACGAACCTGCCAACAGCTCATGGATATCCTGCGCTAAGTTTGGCAGCTTCTCTTCTGTCTTGTGGGCCCCTCTTGCCTGATAGTTATCCACACAGGTGATGCCAGTGCGACGCTCCTGTAGTCCTGTTTGCACCGCTTGACGTTTCCAGCCCAGGTATGTTTCTGCTTTCCGCGCTGAGCCACCGAAGTAGTCCTCTGTCGCCTTCGCCATAAAGGCTCGCTTTTTCGGCCCGGTCAATTTCTTCGCCGCATCCTTCAGCGTCGATTTTACTTTCTCGTCGATCTGCACAGCTACACGCATTGCTCAGCCTCTTACCGCGATTTCTTTAGCCATTATAGATGGTACTCTATTTATAAGCACCTCCCTTAGCGCGTCAGATATCCATGTAAACACGGTCTCTTAAGCACCTTTACTCAGTGAATAGCTGTTTCTAATCGGGGTTAGCAAGGTTCCGTAAAGCTGCTCTAGCAAAGTGATATTTTTGCTCAGCGTGTAGCGCTCCAGTACGCGAGTTCTGGCCTTTTTCCCCAGTAGCGCTGCAATGTCCGGGTGCTCACGGAACAGGGGCAGCAGCGTCTTCATTTGGCTGGAGACCTTTTGCGTACTTAAAATAACGCCAGCACCCTGATCTAACACCTCGCCGTCTGCGCCTGCGTCGGTTGCCACGCAAGCTGTTCCACAGGCCATGGCTTCTAGCAGCGACAGCGACAGCCCCTCTACCAATGACGGCAAAATGAAGCAGTCGGCTCCGCGCAAAATTTCAATTCGGCGCTCTTCGCTGGCAACAAAGCCGAGCCACACAATATTACTATCCGAATAAAAGGTTTTAAGAGAGCCTTCTAAAGGCCCGCTGCCGACAATGACAAGCTTGTTACGCGGCCCCATATCAGCGCTTTTCCAGCCTTTTAGCAGCGACTCTACGTTTTTTTCCATGGCAAGCCTGCCCTGATACACATAGAGCTGGTCGGCCCCGAGCTGCTGCTTGATGCTAGAGGGGCCAGGTGCATAGCGACCGATCTCGACCCCGTTCGGAATGACGGCAATGCGCCTGGAGGGAACGCCGAGCTTCATCAGCAGATTTCGCTGGATTTGAGAGAACACAATCACCTTGTCGTAGTGGGCAAGGCGAGGGGCATAGACCTGATAGGCAAAATGTTGCGTGCTAGAGGAGAGGTTGCGACGCTTTTGGTCGAAGGCAGGGTGGAACGTAGCGACTAGGGGAATGCCCAAGCTGTGGCAAATCTCAGGCAGCCTTAGATCTAACGGGGAGAGGATGAGGGAGGCATGTACCAGATCGGGGTTTAGCTTTTGTAAGGTTTCGGCTAATAGTCGCGCGGAGCCCAAGGTCGGGATGGTTAAAATTTGAGACTTGAAGATAAACGGCAGCGAAACTTCTTCATACCCAAACTGGTCATCTGCGGCGGCTTCGGACTGGGCGAAGTGGATAAAGGTCACTCGATGGCCGCGATCTAGCAGCGCATTGGTAATTTCTCTGCCGTAAGTGACGTTGCCACAAAATGGAGATTTTTTCCCAAGCCACACAATATGCATTTATCGGTCACGATGCTTTATAAGGGGGTTTAAAAAGTGCGCAGATTAGCCGCAAATGGGTTAATGCGAGCCGACTGTTCGACCAGATTGTTTCAGGTTGTTCTGTTAGTAGTATATGCGCATGAGCCCTGTGTCTAATGTGGCTTTCGTGAAGCGATCGCTACCCATAAATATGCCTAAAGCCGGATTAAACGACGCTTTTGGGCTCGTTGAGTGAAGCCTTCACCAGCGACCAAGTGAAAAAACCGCCCATGGCGACCAGCATAGCCAGCAGGCCAAATACCGCCCGCAAGCCGATAAAGGTTTCGGCAATACCGGCTAAGGCAAGCGGCAGGCTCAGGGCGATGTTGATGACGTTATTTTGCAGGCCAAATACCTTGCCACGCATATCTTCGGGGGTTTCTTCCTGGATGGTCGTTTGCATGGGGATGCCAACCATTGCGCCAAATAAGCCGAGTCCGCCGATGAGCGCTAAGCTAGGCCAGAGCTGGGCAGGTGCCAGGGAAAGCCCGCTGAGCATGACCGCCATGCCAAGCGATCCGACCAGGCCAAGCTGTGGCCTGGAAAACCGCTGCCCAAACTGACCAATAACCACAGCGCCAATCGCGAGGCCAACGCCGCCTGCTGCGAGCAAAAAACCAAACTGCGACGAGCGCATGGTGGGAATCACCTCTGCTAGCCGAACTGCCAGCACGGCCAGGGCTGCAAACACTGAAAACAATACGATTAGCTGAATGAGGGCAGCGCGAACCTGTACTTGCTTTTGCAGGTAGGCAATGCCTTCTTTGATGTCGTCCCAGGGATGGGGCTGCTCGACGGTGCGATCAATTTTGGCTTCGTGGGTGGTCATGAGCAGGAGAAGAATGCCTGCTATGGCATAGCTCACTCCCACCAGCACTGATTTTCCTAAGCCGCTTCCTTGATCTAACGGTGCGAGCAGCCTATCCGCTAGCGCCAGCACCGGATCTCCAACCGCGAAGCCGATGATGACAGAGGCCATCATGGTCGTGGTGTACAGCGAATTGGCAGGCAGCAAGTTCCGATCTTTGACAATCAAGGGAATCACAGCCTGTTCTGCCGGCGCAAAAAACTGTGTAAGGGTAGAAACCAAAAACGTGACCACCAGCAGAATGTAAAAGCCTACCGGCAGCCCAGCAATGTTCCACCCTTTGGTAGCCCATAGCAGGACGGGCAGAGTGCCAACCAGCAGCCCACGCAATAAGTTGGTGAGCACCAGCACCGGCTTTTTTCGCCACCGGTCTACATATACGCCTGCTAATGAGCCAAACAGCACCGCTGGAATCGTAAAGGCGATCATAATGGCTGACACCCAGCCGCTGATGCTTTGATCGGGTGACTTGAAGCGGGTGGAAATGATCGCAATCATCAGCACCAGGTAAATTTTGTCGGCGATTTGCGAGAAGACCTGGCCGCTCCACAGCGTGAGGAAGTTGCGGTTGCGGAAAACGGGCCACAGCCCTTCTGAAGCCGGTATGGGATTAGTCTCTGAGGGAGAGTGATTGCTGGATTCGCCGCTCTCTAGTTCGCGATCTTTGGGCTCGTGATCTTTGGTCTCATGGCCATTTAGCTCGTTGTCAGCATCAATATTGGGTTCGGAGGTAGGCTCAGACTCGCGCAGCATGGGTTGAGGGGGTAAAGCAGGTGTCTATCAGGGCAGCAGACTTGATGGGCCTGTCGAACTGGTATTGGGCGTACTGTCGGAGAAATTTTTCGATGCGTAGCCACATTAAATGTGGCCCAGATTCTTCTATGGCTGAGTTTACCGCGATTCTGCCCGCTCTTATTGTGCCTGATTGTGAGGCGACGTGTGAGGTCATAATCAGCTCTGGCTTGCTGAGCTGCTGCATCAGGGCAAGCTCTGCCGCGCTTAAGTAGCCGACGATGCCCAGGTTTTGCATGACTTCTTTAGCCACTTTGGCCTGAAGCTCTGTGCGCTGCCTGCTGTGCCACTGCCCGCTCGCCTCTTTGACGCGGACGCGATCGCTCTTGTTCTCTGACTGGTTCTCTGACTGGTTTCCTGATCGCTCTGACGATGGATCTTCTAGAAAGCTGTCTTTTCGCTCGTGCCACTCTCGGTCGATATGTTCTATTTCGCTGAGGCGATCGCGCTCCAATTTGCTGACTTCGGCCAAATCAACTGCGCCCCCAGAAGACACGCTAAAGCCAACGCGCCAGCCGCGATCGCCTAGCTGGGCATTGAGGGGCGACCGCGAAAGGCAGCAGCGAAAAACGTCGGGCGCAACGCCCGCCAAGGCGAGCATATGAAAAGTAGCCTGAGCCAGACAGGGCAAAATGTCGGGCTTAGGTGCTGACTCTAACCGGCTGAGGTGCTCTATTAATAAGTAGTAAAGCTCAGCCTGCGGCTGGTCGGTCAGCGCCTGAGCCAGGGCGATTTCGGCCAGGTACTGACTGGCGGTGAGCTTGGCTAGGTCTTTGCTGAGCCCTGGAAATGACTTTAGCGTTTCGGCCTGAATCATTTTGTCGAGAGATTTGCCTTTGCTGAAGAGCAGGTCGTTGATTACAAACAGCCCAGAGCGACCGGCGAGCCTGGATTTGTGCTTGCGAGCACCAGGGGCGATCGCTCTAATTAGCCCATATTCTTTGGTCAGTACCGTGACGAGCCGGTCAGCTTCACCCATGGGCATGGCCTTGAGGTTAATGCCCATGGCTTTATAGCTGCGCTGTTTCATGAATGAGGGGATAAGTGAGTCGAGGTATAGATCGTATCGCGTCGTCATGCTCTTATGTCTGTTGGGATGTCCGATCTTGTCGGTGCTCAATCCGCGTCTTCGGCTAGCTGCTCTAAAATTTCTACGCCGCGAGAGGTGCCCAGACGGGTTGCGCCTGCTTCTATGAGTGCGATCGCCTGCTCGGGCGTACGAATGCCGCCTGAGGCTTTGATGCCGATGCGATCGCCCCCAATTTTCCGCAGCAGCTTCACATCCTCTGCCGTTGCGCCTCCCTGCCAGCCCGTACTGGTCTTTAAAAACTGTACGCCCGCATCCAGACACACCTCAGCGGCTAGACGCTTTTCATCACGGGTTAGCAGCCCCATCTCCAAAATGGCTTTCACCGGCTGGCCCGTTAGCTCTACAATTGCCGCAATGTCTGAGTGAAGCCGCTTAGTGTCGCCCATTTTCAGCCAGCCCAAGTTAATCACCACGTCTAGCTCGCTGGCCCCATTCTCTACCGCCTCTTGAGCCTCGTATAGTTTGGTTGCAGAGGTCGTCGCGCCGCTGGGAAAGCCAATCACTGTACATACCTTGGGCCGCCTATCGTGCAGCCGCTCTACCGCTGCTGGCACATGCACAGGATAAATACACACGGTGGAAAATCCATAGCGCTCTGCCTCGTCGCATAGCTGTAAAATTTGCTCGGTAGTTGCCGCCGGGGCTAGCAGCGTGTGGTCAATCATCGGGGCCAGATCAATCTCGCGGGCGGTATCCATTCGGCCATTCATAGGCGGACAGTTAAGGGGTGAGGTTTGAGTGATGAATTTACGGAGCTTTTACAGGAAATTACTGAACCTTGACGTCCAGAAAGTTCGTCTTACGCTTATATATTATATGGACAGTCACTTTAACCGGAGTGGCTTTATTATCTCTGACCTGAAGGGAAAATAGCTGATGTAACGGGCAATCTTGATACATCCGCCCGCTTTGTTTTCCTAACGTTTTCTTTGCCCCTACCCTGCTATGGCCGATCCGCTGATTTCAGCTATTATTTGCACCCACAACCGAGAGCAGTATTTGGGTGCGGCTATTGATAGCCTGCTGGCTCAGACGCTCGATAGCTACGAAATTATCGTGGTAGACAACGCTTCTACTGATGGGAGCGCTGATATTGTCAAGGTTCGCTTAGAAGATTCTGGAGAGTCCTCTAAAAATTCCAAGCTGCGCTACGTGTATGAGCCTAAGCTGGGGCTCTCTGTGGCGCGTAATACCGGGGCGAATGAGGCGAAGGGGCAGATTCTGGCCTACTTGGATGATGATGCTGAGGCGAGTCGGGGGTGGCTAGCTGAGCTGGTGAAGGTGTTTGAAGCGCAGGAGAAGGTGGCGATCGCGGGCGGTAAAATCACCCTGATCTGGCCGCCTCAGGCGCAGCCGCCGCGCTGGCTCTCTGATGAGCTGTCGGGTAGCTTGGGCGCTTACGATTTGGGCGATGAGCTGGTGTATATTCAGCAGCCATCACTGACGCCTCGGGGGCTGAACTACGCGGTTCGTAAGCAGTTTTTGCAGGATGTGGGCGGCTTTGATACGCATTTAGGCCGGGTGGGTAAAAATTTGCTCTCTAATGAGGAGCAGCAGCTAACTCGGATGGCGCTTGATCAAGGCTGGCAGGTGGCTTATGTGCCGTCGGCGCTGGTGGCGCATAATGTTGCACCCGCGCGGATGAAGCCGGGCTGGTTTTTGAGCCGTAGCTGGTGGCAGGGGATTAGCGAAAGCTATCGGGAGCAGGCGAGTGGAACGACGGGGCTGTGGCAGTTGCGCGGTGGGGGTGAGCGGCTGGCGCGGGGGGTTTATAAAACGGTGAAGTATATTCATAGGCCGGAGCTGCGGTTTGAAAATTTGGCCTATGCTTATGGGCAGATCGCTTACTTGGGTAGTGTGGTGGGGTATTTGACTAAGGGGCGGGTGCGGCGGTCGGATGGGCTGTCGGGGTGATGGGGGCCGGATCTGCTTTTTGGCCAGATTTGTGGGCTTGGGATGTGTTGGTTGGGGTGGTGGGCATCAGTGGGGTTTTGGTTTTTGAGTAGGGATGGGGGTGCCCACCCTACGGTTTGTCGGTTTATTTGTTTCTGTTCTTTTTACTGATGGTTATGACACCTGCTTCTATTCCCGTTTCTGTGCTCATTCCAGCTAAAAATGAGGAAGAAAATTTGCCCGCTTGTTTGGCTAGCTTGGCTCAGGCGGATGAGGTGTTTATGGTGGATTCTCAAAGTGAGGATCGATCGGTTGAGATTGCTGAAAGCTTGGGGGCTAAGGTTGTTCAGTTTGATTTCAACGGGCGCTGGCCCAAAAAGAAGAACTGGTCGCTTGACAATTTGCCTTTTCGCAATGAGTGGGTGCTAATTGTTGACTGCGATGAGCGAATTACGCCAGAGTCTTGGGCCGAAATTGCCGAGCGGATTAAAAATCCAGATTTGGATGGCTATTACATCAATCGCCGGGTGTTTTTCTTAGGCAAGTGGATTCGCCACGGGGGTAAATATCCTGACTGGAATCTGCGCCTGTTTCGCCATGCCAAGGGCCGCTACGAAAACCTCAACACGGAAGATATTCGCAATACGGGCGATAACGAAGTGCATGAGCACGTCATGATTCCGCATGAAAAAGTGGGCTACCTTCAGAAGGACATGCTGCATGAAGACTTTCGCGACCTGTACCACTGGCTGGCTCGCCACAACCGCTATTCCAACTGGGAGGCGCAGGTGTATTACAACCTGCTTACGGGAATGGGTGACGATGGGACTATCGGCGGCAATCTGTTCGGCGATGCGGTACAGCGCAAGCGATTCCTTAAAAAGATTTGGGTGCGGCTACCCTTCAAGCCGCTGCTGCGTTTCGTGCTGTTCTACTTTTTGCGACTGGGCTTTTTAGATGGCTATGCGGGCTACGTCTATGGCCGGTTGCTCAGCCAGTACGAATACCAAATTGGCGTCAAGCTCTATGAGCTTAAGTTTGGTGGTAGTCTCAATATTCAGCAGCCGAGCCCTGAGCCTGTGCAGGCTCACCTCGCTGAGACTGAAATTCCGGTTGGCAACTAGGAAAAGTAGCTAACCTCAGCAGGCATCAGGACACATAAGGATTGGTTTGAGCGTGAAGGCAGCAGCAGATAATACGTTCGGCAGCATCGGTGCGCCACCCTTTGCAGATCTAAGCCAATACTATCAGCCGGGCTATGATGCTGGCGGTTCACGAGTTGCTATGCTGATCTGGTGGCTGGTGCAGGCGGTTGTTTTTCCACTCACGCTGCACACGGCTCATGGTACTCGCTGTAGGCTATTACGGTGGTTTGGCGCAAAAATTGGCCAGGATGTGATAATTCGGCCTACGGCTCGCTTTACCTATCCCTGGAATATTGAAATCGGCGACTATAGCTGGGTGGGTGACGACGTGGTGTTATACAGTCTGGCTCCGATTAAAGTTGGTCGTCACTGCGTGATTTCGCAAAAAAGCTATCTCTGTACCGGCAGTCATAATATTAGCGACCCTCGCTTTGGCCTAGTTACCGGAGAAATTGTGGTGGAAAACGGAGCATGGGTAGCCACTGACTGCTTTGTGGGGCCAGACGTTCGCATTGGCGCAAATGCAGTGATTGGCACGCGCAGCACAGTACTTCATACGATGCCGCCGGCTCAAGTCTGTCTCGGCACGCCCTGCAAGCCGGTCAAGCCCAGACCGATGGCTGATGCTTAGGCTGATCGACCGCACGCTTAAAACCGTCACGGATGGTGAAAAGATATTGAACTACGTTTTGCTGGGCGTGATTCCTCACTTTGAGCTGCCGCGTGGCTACGAGCTAGCCGAGGATTCTGCTGAGGAAGACGGCCTGTCTTCTCGCCGGATTATCACGCTGGAGAGCCGCTATCCTATTTTGTCGAGTGCTTACCAGATGCTGCCAGCCAACCTGCGCTTCATTAGCTCTGATGAAAAGCTCAAGGCGATCGCCCGTCAGCGACCTATGCAGGGCGTATACTTAATTGATCATCCTGTAAATCCTGGCCTGAAAGAATCTGTATCGGCCTTTGCCTTCAAGGTAAAAAATCTGGTGCGGCCTCTGGGCTTGGCGCAGCTAGGACTGCCCTGCTTGCTCACAGGCACAGGTGTGGCGCTTCTCTGGTCAGGGATGACAACGGTGAATCTGTCCAGCGGTTCGATTGTTGAAGATATGAAGCTGGGGTTTGACCTGGCGATCGCGGGAACGCCGCCTGCGCTATGCCCAAGTGTGACGGTGGTCAGGCCGCTGCCGCCCAGTGACGCGACTGCTAAGGTTCAGCGCACGCGGTGGGAGCATGGTCACTTGCAGCTCATTACGCGCGCACCAATTTACATTTTTGGAAGATTCCGGTGTATCTCAAGTTTCTGACCAAGCCTCAAGTAGAGTGGATACGTATGCATCGTCAGGTGCAGCGCGATAAATAAGCGTAAAATTTAGTTCGTGACCTAAAGTAATTTCCCCAGACCTTATGGAGTACCTCGCTGGCGATGACGCGCTCAAGGGGCTACCGTTGCTACTCGCTGGGCCAATTCTGCGGCGCACTGAAGTAGATACCGTAACCGTATGGGTTGCCCTAAAGCAGCCTTGCCAGGTAACGCTGCAAGTGCTTCAGACGCAAGCGGCAGGCCACCAAATCGACCGCTGCGTTTTACAAGGTAGCCGAGAAACGACCGCCCTTGGCCAGCATCTTCATGTGGTGGCTGTGAGCGCCCGATGTTTGAATGGCGAGCTGCTAAAGGAAAATCGCATCTATGCCTACGATCTTCAGTTCACTGCCGACAAGCCTTACGATTTATCGGCGGCCTTAGCTCATGGCGATCGCGCTGCTCAAACAGAACCCTATGAGCCAGACTCTTCTGAGACACTTAGCTACTTTACTCACCAAAAGCCTACCTTTCTCCTACCGCCTGAGCAGCTAAGCGATTTAAAAATAGCCCATGGATCATGCCGTAAGCCTCACGGGGCCGGATTTGACGCGCTGCCTATTTTAGACTGTCTGCTTGAAGAGACGGCTAGCGAGCCTAAAGCACGGCCCCATCAGCTATTTTTAACGGGCGACCAAATTTATGGAGACGACGTTGCCGATCCTTTGTTGTGGTTAGCCACGGCTTTGGGCGATACCTTATTAGGCTGGGAAGAGCCGCTGCCCACCAGCAAAGATCATAAGGATAGCCAACACCGCGCTAGCCGTACCGACCAAGCCTCTCCCAAAGAGTTGCCGGCTGGTCAGCGGGCCGATTGGGCCATCCGTCGGGCTGGGCTCACCGCTGGGCTCGGCAGTAAGCGCGATCGCACTACCAGCCATCTGTTCAGCTTTGGTGAATATTGCGCAGCCTATCTATTAGCCTACTCTCCTGCCTGCTGGCCCGTCCATCTCCCCATGGGCAAGGAGGTCACCCAGGGCCGCAAGGCCATCCGCAGATGGAATAAAGACAGACGCCACATGGAGCAGTTTTTGCACACGCTCTGGAAAGTGCGCCGCCTGATGGCCAATATTGCGACCTACACCATTTTTGACGACCACGACGTAAGCGACGACTGGAATCTTAATCAGGCGTGGTGCTTGCGTGTGCTAGGGCAGCCTTTAGGTCATCGCACCGTGCAAAATGCCCTGCTGGCCTATGCTGTTTTTCAAGCCTGGGGTAACACCCCCCAACAGTTTGAAGCGGGTGAGGTCGGTGCGGCGCTTTTGTCTGCGGTTCAGCAATGGTCTCGCTCAGCCGGGCAAGATCAGGGGGCGGATGAGGCGATCGCCGCCCATTTAGGACTCCCGCCTGCCGATCCGCACACGGGGCTACCTCAGTTCATTCCCGATCAAAACGTCTGGGTTCTCCAGCGCGCTGAAAAATCTCTCACTTGGCACTACACAATTCGCAGTGCCTGCCATGAAGTCATTGTGCTAGATACCCGCACCCGGCGAGGCTATCCGATAGATGGCCCAACGATTGCCCCGCCCATGCTGCTGTGCCCGTCAGCTTTTCACCAACAGCTCACTATCCCACTGTCACAAGCTTTACATCGATCAAACTACGCCACCTTTGTGGTTGCCCCTACCAATGTGTTTGGGATGAGAGTTCTCGACTGGATTCAGCAATGGCACCTCGACCAGCGCAAAGTCTTTACCGCGGACGTGGGCGACTCCTGGAACTTTCATGACGAAGCCTTAGCGACGCTCCTAACCACCCTATTCCGGTATCGCCAAAACGTAGTTGTTCTTTCTGGAGACATTCACTACAGCTCCGCGCTTCGAGCGAATTACAACAATTTTGCCTCGGGCGAGCAGGCAACGCTGGTGCAGCTTACCGCTAGCGCCATTAAAAACGAAGAGCTGTTAACCCAAATACTGCATACCCGACTCAAGCAATGGCTGCTGCCCGAACGGCCTCGTACATGGGTAGGCTGGTTATCGCCGCCGAACATGGTAGAGCTGCCGAGTGATAAACAGCAATCCTCATCCCATAAACGACCTCATCGGCCACCCGACTGGCAGTGCCAAATGAATTGGCTCAGGCGGCAGCGTGCCCAGCCTGCTGAGATGAAAGTTAATCTCTCTGAGCTGGTGCCACCACGGGCCAGATCGCGACATCGGGTGATCAAATGGCTCAGATTTTGGAATGCTCGTTGGTTCCAAGAAGGCAGAGAAGTCGTGGGCATTAACAACATTGCGCTGGTTTACTTTCAGTCCCAAGATTCACTAGAAAGGCCACCAGAAAGAGCATCAGATATCTCAACAAAACTGACCGTCGCCCAAGACCATTATTGGTTCTCGCCCTGGCTACCAACTCAGGTAGTTCGCAACCGGTTTGAGTAAGCCCATTTTGTACTGTAGTTAGGACGTCATAGGTAAGCTAATCGTTGAATATTCGCTTGAGCCGGTTATGAAAGCAATTTCAGCTACTCACAGGGCTTTCTAGCAAGATTCTCAAGTGCTACCTTTGTCATCCTGCCCCACAGACAGGATGAAATTGCCTGCTTCATTATTGCCCGCAGCTATAGCAGGCTAGAGCAACCACAGGTGACGACCAATGCCGAACGGTTGCAACAAATCGTACTGCAAGAAATCGATGAGCTAAGCACACTTACTGAGGATTGGGCTGGTAGACGGCTCGTAGGTAATACCTACGAGTATGTGCAGGATAGCAATGCGCTGTATACAACAGAAAATTTGCAGGTGGATAGCTTTGCAAGCCTATCACTTGATTTTTTAGTCATTTTCGATCTGAATAATCAGCCTGCTGTTGCAGGAGTGATTGATCCTGAAGCTCAGCAGGTCGCCTCTTGGGCCTTTCAGATGTCATTACCTTAACGGCATTTCTAGAGCTTGAATAGCTTTTCGCCAAAATGAGAATTGCTGGTTGGCAAAGCAACCGTCAAATGCCGGCAAGGAAGGCTGTCATGAGAAGACTGTTATGAAGAGTAACGATGACCGCGACACGACGAAGAACGAGCGCAGACCAGGAGGGATGAGTGAGCAGCGGCACCAGCGGATACGTCTGGAGATTTCGCGGGAGGCGGCGCGTTTGTTCTGGGAGCAAGGTGTCGCTGCTACAAGCGGTGAGCAAATCGCAGCCGCGGTAGGCCTCTCGGTGCGCACCATCTGGCGGTACTTCCGCAACAAGGGGAGCTGTGCCGAGCCTGTCTTGGCGCAGGATGTCGAGGAGTTTGTGGCGGTGTTGCGCCGCTGGCCTCGGGAGGTCTCCCTCGCAGATCACCTCGTCGAGTGGGCGGTGAGTCGCCCCCAGGATCCCGATCAGCAGGGGCGTGGTTTAAAACGGCCTAATTTGGGCTGCGAGTGTGACCTAAATTTGGCCGTTTTTAAACCACGCCGAGATAGGCGATTTCTGATAAAAGGGGAATCCTTTTAAGTGACCTTTCCTATGATGATCGCTACCGATATGTCTGAGCTAGATCAAATAGAAGCGCGTCCCACATCTGGCGAGATATTAAGGGCACGAGCAGGTGCCGAAAGTAAAGCGATCACAACCCAGAACGCACTCATTAAGATTACGAATGAAATTCGGAGATCGCTCGATTTTTCAGTGATTTGTGAAACAGTCACCAAAGAAATGCTGCGTCTATTGAAAGCCGATAGAGTCGCTATCTATCAGTTCGATCTAGATTGGAGTGGGCGCTTTGTCTTCGAGGCAGTCGGTTCAGAGTGGATATCGCTAGTCAAAGCGCAACAAAACAACGACCTGATTGCCAAAAACGTCAGCGACTGTAGTGTCAGATTACTCAATACGCACAAAACAGCCGATACACATTTACAGGTCACCTATGGCGGCTCTTTTGTACAAGGGGAGATCTTTCGAGTCTGTGAAGACATTCAAAATGCTGGCTTTAGCGACTGTTACGTAGACGTTTTGAAGAGCTATCAGGCCCGTTCCTATGTCATTATTGCGGTCTATTTAGACAACCAGCTCTGGGGCCTTTTAGCCGCTTACCAGAATGTCTGCCCTAGAAAATGGGAAGAAACTGAGGTGCAACTGTTGGTTCAAGTCGCTGAGCAACTCGGTATCGCGCTGAAACAGGCAGAATATGTACAAACTATTCAAGCACAAACCACTGAACTTAATGAGACACTACAGCGGCTGAAAAAGTCTCAAGCTCAGCTTGTTCAAAATGAAAAAATGGCCAGTTTAGGTCAGCTGGTTGCAGGCGTTGCACACGAGATTAATAACCCGATCAATTTTATATATGCCAACCTGTCCTATGTCGAAAACTATATGAACGATTTATTGACGCTAGTTCGGCTAAAACCGGAGAGTAGGGCAACAACAGATAGTGAAGCTATTCTAAAGCACGATAGTGGGATTGACCTTGAATTTATCCTTGAAGACTTACCTAAAACGATAGCCTCTATGCATTTAGGCTCTGCTCGCATTCGTGATATCGTGCAGTCTTTGCGTAATTTCTCCCGATTAGATGAATCTGGACTGAAGCGAATTGACCTGCACGAAGGGATTGAAAGTACGTTAGTTATGATCAATCACCAGCTAGCGGCTAGTCGCAACCATCCTGAAATACAAGTTATTAAGGACTATGGCGATATTTCGACTGTAGAATGTAACCCAGCCCAGATTAATCAAGTACTTCTGGCCGTTCTGACCAATGCTATCGAGAGTCTAAAAGAAGCCCACCGAGTAGAGAAGGTAGAGCCTGACTGTTTTAGCCAGCGGCCTCAGCTTTGGATAAGCACTCAAATGAATGCACAGAACCAAGTGGTAATCCGCATTCAAGACAATGGTTTGGGTATAAGAGAAAGTCACCAATCGAAGTTGTTTGACCACTTCTTTACGACTAAACCTGTCGGTAAAGGGACTGGATTAGGGTTAGCGATCTCACGGCAAATTGTTGAAGATAACCACGGCGGAACGCTCAGCCTAGATACGCATTGGGAGCAGGGGGCCGCATTCATCATTCAGTTACCAGTCAGCCGTTAGGTAGACCCCGCAGGGCTAGTAAATGCGGGTTGGCGTAAAGATAGACGAGAAGGTAAAGACGACGTTGAAGGATGCGGCCCAGAAATTGACAGGTGCTAAGAAACGAGCCTTCATGGCAAAGGCAACTGAAGACTACTTCGCTGGCTCAGCGCGGAAAGCCGAAACATACCTGGGCTGGAAGCGCCAAACGGTACAAAAAGGGCTTCCCGAGAAACGAACGGGCATCATCTGCCTCGATAACTATCAGGCCAGAGGCCGTAAAAAGACGGAGGAAAAGTTGCCTGGACTCGCCGCCGATATCCACGAGTTCCTGGAGGGGAGCTGTCAAGCCGATCCAAAACTAAAGACGACTTTTCGGTATACGAAAGTGACGGCGAATGCAGTATTAGAGGCGTTGGATAGCCGAGAAAGGTTACGCCGAAACAGAATTGCCCTGTCGTCAGACGATGGGCAATGTGCTCAATCGGCTAGACTACCGTCTAAAAAAACACAAAAGGTAAAACCGCTTAAAAAGATACCTGAACCCGATGCTATCTTTGAGCGCGTTGCTGAGGCTAATCAAGCCGCCGACAGCGATGCCAAGGTGCTGCGCCTTTCAATTGATAGCAAAGCAAAGGTTAGGATTGGAAATCTATCGAGACGGGGCAAAGCGCGTACGCTCGAAGCGAAACAAGCTGATGACCATGACGACCATTGGGACGCGGTGCTGGTGACTTAGATGGCGGCTCTGCGGTCAGAAGCAATCGAGAGCAGTTTATTAAACGCATGGCTCAGTTCTCTAAAGCCACTGGCCTGAGGGTGCGGCTGATTTACTATCCGCCCTATCACAGCAAGTATAATCCCATTGAACGGTGCTGGGCAGCCTTGGAGAATTCTTGGAACGGCACCCTGCTCACTACCATTAAAGAGGCACTCCAATGGGCAGCCAAGATGACCTGGAACGGCTTTGAGCCTTTAGTTCACTTAGTCGAAGGGGTCTATGAAAAGAAGATAACTGTTCCCAAAGATGAGCTAGAAACTTACCAACAACAATGGCAACGCTCGGCACAACTGCCTCAAGGGGACGTGACGATTGTTCCTTTGTAAACGGTACTTTATTTATTTGCGACTCCCTTAAGCCTTTTCTTTCACTTTTCTATAGTAAGTGATTATGGTCTACTGATACCGAATTTAAAGCATTAAAAGCTAATGGTCTAATTCTGCTTATTAGCTTTTGAAAACTACAACAAATAAAAATGCGTCAGTCCTCTACTGCTGGCCGAATTGCTGGCCGAGCGCAAAAAGAATAAGTTAAGTTTTAGCTGATGTAGCGTTCGTCACCAAAGCCCTGTTCTAGGGTAGAGAAGCAATAGCTTGGAGGACAACGCTATGACAATCCTCAGTATTTTTAAGCCCAATCTAAAGCTCTGGTGGAAGAACACAAAACAGAACCTTATCGGCTGGGAAGTTCTGCTGCTATTCGCTATCGGCCTGACTGTCTTACTCGTTATTATGGGTATGATGCCCTATCCCTTAGTCAATCGCTGAGGTTCGACTGTTTGATGATTGTTCTTCATAAGAAACTCATCTTTTAACTTTAGGCTGAGAACAGCATTGGAGAAAAAGATGCTTTTGACTAAGAGGATTGAGCCTAAAGCCCAAGACGAGATAACATATACGATTGAACCGGGGGACAGTTTTCCCTTAGGCGCTACTGTACGAGATGGAGGAATTAATTTTTGTCTGTATGCACCAGGTGCGATCGCCCTCGAACTTTTGCTCTTCGACCCACCTGAATCACCAGAGCCACAGGCCACGTTTCACCTAGATCCTTTTAAGAATCGAACTTCTCACTACTGGCATATCTTTGTTGTGGGTGTCCGTGCCGGTCAAGGCTATGCCTACCGAGTCGATGGCCCTTTCGATCCAAGCAGTGGCCTTCGGTTCAACCGCAACAAAGTGCTGCTCGACCCCTATGCACGCACGGTAGTCGGCTGGCAAAACTATTCGCGTCTGGCTGCGAGTCACCCATTCGACAACTGTGCTCAGGCACTTAGAGGAATCGCCATCAATTTACAGGCGTACGATTGGGAAGGTGATCTGCATCCTAAAACTACCTACGCCGAAACAGTTATTTATGAGCTGCATGTGGGCGGGTTTACCCAGCATCCTAATTCGGGTATCTCTGCTGAAAAACGAGGTACCTATGCAGGTCTCACTGAAAAGATTCCTTACCTTAAGTCATTAGGCATTACAGCCGTAGAGCTGATGCCTGTGCAGGAATTTGATCCTAGCGATGCGCCTGAAGGTCTCTTAAACTATTGGGGCTATAGCCCGGTTGCCTTCTTCGCTCCGCACCAGGGCTATAGCTCACGCACCGATAGTTTGGGCGTTGTCGATGAGTTTCGAGATATGGTAAAAGCCCTACATCGAGAAGGGATTGAGGTGATTTTGGATGTGGTGTTTAACCATACTGCTGAAGGCGATCATAAGGGGCCGACGCTGTCACTTCGAGGGCTCAGCAATGAAGACTATTACATTCTTAAAGAAGAGGATAAAACCTACTACAAAAACTACAGTGGCTGTGGCAACACGATTAAAAACTCTGCAATTATTGGCTACCTGATTTTTGACTGCCTGCGGTATTGGGTGTCAGAAATGCACGTTGATGGCTTTCGGTTTGATCTCGCGTCGGTACTTTCTCGCGATGCCAAGGGTAATCCTTCAGAAGATCCGCCCTTGGTTTGGATGATTAATACTGATCCTGTATTAGCCGGTACTAAAATCATTGCTGAGGCTTGGGATGCAGGCGGACTGTATCAGGTGGGGAGCTTTGCAGGCGATCGCTTTGCCGAGTGGAATGGGCCTTTTCGCGATGAGGTGCGGCGGTTTATCAAGGGCGATCGCAACATGGCGAAAGCCATTGCCCATCGCATTGAAGGCAGCCCTGACCTTTATCCGCACCTGAATCGAGGCCCGAACTACAGTATTAATTTTGTGACCTGTCATGATGGATTTACGCTGTCGGACTGGGTGAGCTACAGCGAAAAACACAATGAGGCTAACGGGGAGGAGAGTCTTGACGGCGCGGGCGAAAACTGGAGCTGGAACTGTGGCGTAGAAGGCCCAACGGACAACCCAGACATTCTAGCCCTGCGGCTAAAGCAGGCGAAAAATGCGTTGACCCTATGGGCCTTATCTCAGGGGACGCCGATGCTGTTGATGGGAGATGAGGTGTTGCGATCGCAAAACGGAAACAACAACGCCTACTGCCAAAACAATGAGACTAGCTGGTTTGATTGGGCGAGCCTTCTCTCGCAAAAAGACTTTCTTCGCTTCGTGCAGAAACTGATTAAATTCGTTCAATCGCTGCATGTTTTCAAGCATGATAAGCCGCTTATTGTTACACCACAATCCATCATCGAACCGGCCATTAGCTGGCATGGTGTTCGGCTAGGCCAGCCCGACTGGAGCGAAGAATCTCACAGCTTAGCGTTTACACTTGGCTATCGACAACATGATGAGCTGCTGCATGTCATATTCAACGCCTATTGGGAGCCGCTCACTTTTGAGCTACCACCCCTCGCTCGGGGGCAGTGTTGGAAACGCATTATCAACACTGCCTTATCTGGAGCAGAAGACTTTTGCCCATTAGAGACGGCACCTAAAATTAAACAGCCTTTTTATCGGGTAGCAGCCCGCTCTTCAGTGATATTAATGGCCGAGAGATTCAAAGTCTACTGATGATGAAGGTCTGTAATGTGCGATCGCCTCATCTGCTTTTTGTTTGATCTCGGGCGAGGAATGAAGATAATTCAAAAAATCATACGAAGCTGTGCTGAAATAGTTGCGGCTTCCTGCTTCATATCTTCAATCACCTGCCAGGCAACATCGCATTCTTGCTGGGTTTGGGCTTCAGCGTCATCAATGATGCAGGTGTGTTGCATCCCCTCTTAAATGCGTCTTGAGAGGCTACGCCATCGCACCCGCCTTGCTCGCAGCTCCCCTACTATCTTTGTGTATTTTTGCTATTGTCTTTTTTGTTTGCGCACAGCTCTCTCACTTTTGGGCCGCATACTCAATATAAATGGAGCGCATAGATAGAAAAGCTTCAGAGGCTTAGGGGTTTTTGATGGACATAACACCGCTGCTGAGAATACTTGTTGCTAAAAATATTGCTAAAAATATTGCTAAAAATATTGCTAAAAATATTGCTAAAAATATTGCTAAAAAACAAGCTGCTGAGAAGCGAGTCGCTAGGAAGGGCGTGGGTGACGAAAGAATAGGGTGATGCGACCTCATAATTTCCTCACTTTTTTTTGCAACACTGGCAGCAGGAACGATTCAACAGTTCCACTGATAGCACAGCCGATAGTAAGACCGATAGTAAGGGAGCAGAGATGCAAAGGAGAACGCCTGACTTTATAACAACCTTTACCGCTGGCGTTGCCATCTATCACCACGACGGAAGTGACTCACAGGATCTCTGTCGGACAGCCGATAAAGCCTTATATGAAGCTAAAGCAGCGAGTCGTAATCAAATTTGTCTGATAGAGTAGCCAGTAGAGTAATGAGTCAAAGGCTCAGGTGATGCGATCCGCGCTCACATGAGATCCTTACAATTCAAAGATACGTTGGGAAGTCTAAGTTAAACGAGATGCAGGTGGATACTTCAAATGCAGGCAGATCCGCTTTCCTCAAACGCGATTTCTTTGAACCCTATGGTCGTACCTGTAGCGGTAACGGTGCCGCCTGAGACGCTAATAGAAGATGCGATCGCCCGCATGAATGAAGCGCAATCAAGCTATGTACTGATTACCCAGCAGCAGCGCCCTATCGGCATTTTTACAGAACGAGACTTAGTTAAACTGATTGCCTCAGCGCAGCCCACCACAGGCGAGCCGATCTCAACGGTCATGACCTCATTGGTTAGAACACTTCGTGCCACTGACGTAAAAGACGCTTTCAGTCTTTCTCAGCAAATGCAACAGCATCGGCTGCGCCGTCTGCCGGTTGTGAACGAAGGCGGGCAGCTCGTTGGCATCGTCACAAAAGAAAGCCTGCGAAAGACCCTGACGCTCTCTACGCTGCTCAGGCTCAAAGTCGTTGAAGAGGTCATGGAAACCCAGGTTATTTGCGCGAATCTCTCGGAAATGGTCAGACAAATCGCCTGTAAAATGGATACTCATCAGGTGAGCTGCGTGGTCATTGTAGACGACGAGGCGCGTCCGGTTGGCATCATTACTGAACGCGATATCATCCAATTTAAGGCGTTGGGTTTGGCACTGGATCAAACGCAAGTCCAGACGGTGATGAGCACGCCACTGCTACCCGTTTATCCCAAAGACTCGCTCTGGAAAACTCATCAGATGATGAACCAGCACCGGGTTCGGCGCTTTGTGGTGTGTACCTTTGAGGGCGATCTGGCGGGCCTGATTACTCAAAGTAATTTTGTGCAAGCGCTGAATCCGGCTGAAGTTCATCAGATAATTGAGCTGTTGCAACAGGAGGCTGAGCAGCTACGTACTGAGAACCAGGCTCTGTTGGAAGCGCGTAATCGTGAGCTACAGGCAAAGCAGACGGTTTTGACTGAAAAGTTGACAGCCGAGCAAGCAGAACATCAAAAAGCGGATGCCCACATTCGATTTCAAGCAGGGCTGCTAAATGTGGTTGCCCAAACCGTGATTGCCACTGACCGAGAAGGTCGAATTCTCTATTGGAATCACTACGCCCAAACCCTTCATGGCTGGTCAGCCGAAGAGATGTTGGGACGATCTATTTTAGAAATTATGCTCGACGCCGAAGCTCAAGCGGGCGCTGTTGATCTGATAAATCGGTTGCAGCGTGGAGAGTCTTGGTCTGGAGAGTTTTTAGCCAGTCGGCGAGATGGCACCCAGTTTCCAGCATGGGCGGTACTTTCTCCGATTTTTGACGATCAAGGTACTATGACTGGCATCGTGGGCATCTCAGATGATATTAGCGATCGCAAGTGCTTAGAGACCGAACGCACACAAGCGGCCACGGCGCTACAGCGAGCCTACCACCAGCTCGATCAAAGTCACGAAGCGCTAGAATCTCGGGTGGCCTCACGTACTGCTGAGCTGCGTCAGGCAGAGCATCGCTGGCGCACACTATTAGAGAATGTTCAACTGGCGGTGATCGGGCTCGACAGCAGCGGAAAAACCACCTATGCCAATTCCTTTTTTCTTGAGTTGACAGGCTATACCGCTGACGAAGTGATCGATACAGACTGGCTTAGTCGTTTTATTCCATCTCCAGAACATCCCGAAATTAGTGACTATTTTCAGCAGCTACACGGTCTCAGAGAGATTCCCCTGCAATATCAAAATACCATCCTGACTAAGTCAGGCGAAGAGCGCGTTATCGTTTGGAACAATACGGTGCTACGGGATTTGCAAAATAACATTACGGGCACTATGAGCATTGGTAAAGATATTACCGAACGCTTTGCCATTGACCGGATGAAAGGCGAATTTGTAGCGATGATGAGCCACGAACTGCGCACGCCGCTGACGGCCCTTCACGGTGGCGTGAAGCTGCTCAGTCAGGGTATCGTTCCGAGCCACTCGAAGCAGGGCAAACAATTGTTGCAGGTCGTAACTGAAAGCTCCCAGCGCTTAGTCAGGCTAGTAGGTGACATTTTGGAACTCGAACGCTTAGAGTCAGGGAGACATTTACTCCATAAGCAGTGGATGAACACGCACACGGTGACTCGCCAGGTCACAGGTGCATTTCAATTGATGGCCAACCAAGCCAATATTTCTCTTGAAGTGTCTGACCCAGGTATTGACCTGATGGCTGATAGCGATCGCCTCCATCAGGTACTCACTAACTTAATGGACAATGCCATTAAGTTCTCCCCCGCTAGCTCCACAATTAAGCTAACTGTCGATACTTGGGCTGTCGATACTTGGGCTGTCGATACTT
>PPFU01003681.1_pt1 | contig 20905 bp, 18 predicted proteins | sample 1535991 | NCBI WGS metagenome assembly PPFU01 (sample SAMN04901290, study PRJNA319586) | Hypolithon metagenome, whole genome shotgun sequencing project. | isolation source: Antarctic Hypolithon | place: Antarctica: Miers Valley | collected 2014
TGGTAGAGCACACCCTTCACACGGGTGGGGTCGCAGGTTCAATCCCTGCCGCGCCCACCATCTTTTCAAGTACTTAGCTTGTGAGCTGGCCTCATCCATGAAAATAACGTGGAGAAGAGGGGTGAATGCACGACCCCGCGGCATCGGACGACCCGGGATGCGCTGCTCGCACGAAACCAGCCCACAGCATGCGGTTGTTGACCACGCTGTCTCCGCGGTGGCGGCTTCGCCCCCAGTTTCTCTCATGGTGCGAAACTTATTCAGTCTTCCAAACTTGCCATTTGCTCAGACCACGCCCTTCGCCCCTCTTGGTGCATATCCAAGGCAACTAGAGTCCGGCGGCACCGGCTGACACTGCCAAACCCGGGCAGTCGCACTCAGCGTAGCGGAGGCTCGTCGAAGCTGCGCAGTTTGCGGCTGTGCAGGCTGTCACCCTGCTTGCTGAGGATGCCGAGTGTCTCAATGCCGATCCGCAGATGCTGGTTGATCGAACGTTCGTAAAAGGCGTTGGCTTGCCCGGGCAGTTTGAGCTCACCGTGAAGCGGCTTGTCCGATACGCACAGCAACGTGCCGTAAGGGACGCGGAAGCGGTAGCCCTGCGCCGCCACGGTGGCCGATTCCATGTCGATCGCCACTGCCCGGCTCTGGTTGAAGCGCTGTGCGGAGCGCGTGTAGTGCAGTTCCCAATTGCGATCGTCGGTGGTCACCACGGTGCCCGTCCGCAGGCGCTGCTTGAGCAGGGTCTCGCTCTCCCCGGTCACTTCCAGCGCGGCGGCAAACAGGGCGGTCTGCACCTCCGCAATGGGCGGAATGGGGATTTCAGGCGGCAGCATGGGGTTGAGCACATTGTCGTCGCGCAGATAGGCGTGGGCGAGCACGTAGTCGCCGATCGCCTGGCTGGGGCGCAGGCCACCGCAATGGCCGATCATCAGCCACACCTCGGGCCGCAGCACGGCGATATGGTCGCAAATGGTCTTGGCATTGGATGGCCCCACGCCGATGTTCACGAGAGTAATCCCCCGCCGCTCGGGCGCCATCAGGTGGTAGGCAGGCATCTGATGTTTGCGCCACGAGCCGCCGACGACGCGCTCCTCGGAACCGCTGAGATCACCGCTGCCAAAGGACACGCCGGGCGCGGATAGGCCGGTAAATTCCGATTGGCCGGAACGCAGCGTGGCGAGCGCCCAGTCGACGAACTCGTCCACATACCTATTGTAATTCGTGAACAGCACAAAGCGCTGGAAATGAGCAGGCGGCGTGCCGGTATAATGCCGGAGGCGCGCCAGACTGAAATCGGTGCGCGGCGCGTCAAACAAGGCCAGCGGGCGGGTGCTCCGCACGCCCTGGATCCACGCCCCGTCCGCCAGTTCGTCACCGATGCGGGCCAGTTCGGGGATCGGAAAGTGGCGCGCCAGTTCGCTGGGAGCGATGCCGGTGAAGTCGATCCCGGTGCCTTCGAGCTCGTATGGGTAGGGGATCTCGTCGCGCGAGCGGCCCACCGTGACGTCCACATGGTAATCGCGCACGAGATGCTTGAGTTGCTCGGTCAGATAGGAGCGGAACAGCACCGGCGCAGCAATCGAGGTGGCATAAACGCCCGGCTGCTTCAGGCGCGCAAAGGCCCGGTCGATCGCCGGATCGGCGCCGCGCCCGGCATAGGCGACCCGCAGTTGCGGATAGGTGAAGCTGCCCGCCTCACGCAGCGCCGGATCGGGCGCTGTGCCCCCCTCGGCGAAGGCACGGAGCGCCTCGCGCAGATTGCCAGCGGATGTGGCGTAGATCGCCTCGAGTTCGTCGAGAATGGCAGGAATTTGAGCAAGGCTGGTGGACAAGATTTCCTCATTTCGGCGGCGGGGAATGGGGCGGCCCCGCCATAGCGTGCGAGAGACGCACTGACCATGGAACGCAATGACCCGCACCTGGTTCTCGCCGCCCGCTCAGCCGAATTTCGCAGTCGCCGGCATCTGGCGCGACACGGATGAGTGGGGCCCGCCTACGGCATGGTCATGGCGGACGCGGGCATCCACGTTGCGGAAGTGCACGATCGCATGCCGGTAATCTTGCAGCGGCAGGACTGGGTGGACCGGCTCGCCGGAGTGCCGAGCGCGGCAAAGCTGCTTTGTCGGTCCTATCCTGAGTTGATTGTGGTGAAGCGCACGACCGATGCCTGGGCGCGGGCTGAACCGCATCGGTTTGAAGCTTGGGTAAATTTCTCGGTCGCAATCGGCGCTGATTCGGGCGGTTTCTGACCGGAGTAGAACAGCGGGATCATCAATCGGCTGCAAATCTGAATGTGCATTGCACGCGTCCGATGTCCCACCCTACACACGGGTGGGTTCGCAGGTTCAATCCCTACCGCGCCCCCGTTTCCGCAGACGAAATCATCAGGGGGATGATTTCGCACGAAAACTCCCGAGCGACAGCGAAGGGGTGCCGCCAGTCGGAAGCATCGATGGGCCTCCCCGCGCTCCGCGCCAGCCACCTCACCCGAGCGCCGCCGACTGCTCCTCCATCGCAATGCCGAAGCTGCGCACATAGTCGCCCAACTCAGCCAGCACCCGCTCTGGCGTGAGGCCGAACTGTTCGAGGTTGTAATCGTGCGGCCGACGTTTGAGCCCCGCCGCGCGCTCCTGATAGGCTACCATCGCCGGCAGCGCGGGCGCCAGATCGAGGCCGAGGAACCGATAGATTCTCGCCATCGCACCCTGCCAATCCCGCTCCATCTCCTCGTAATGGATGTCGATCTGCCGCTCGGGAGCGATCTGGGCCCGCGCGGCGCGCATCCGGTCCACCTGCAGCCGGGTCTTGCACAGCCACTCCCGGCCGATGCGGGCGGGGGCGGCGTGGTCGGAATAGATGATCGTCTGGTTCCAGGCCAGGGAGGCGGCGCTGCCCACCACTGCCAGCGGATCGCGGTGGGTGAAGATCAGCCGCGCATCGGAAAACACCCTCAGCAGCGCGGGCAGGTCGAGCATGTGCTGCGGCGTCTTGAGCACCCACGGCCGCAGCGAGGAGGCCTGCTGCGACCAGCCGATCAGCCGCAGCAGCCGCGCCATCTGCGCATAGGCGGGCGTCGCATCCTGCGCTTCGCACCAGCGGCCATAATCGGGCACCCACCACTGCGCCTCGTGCTTCATGCCCCAAAAGCTGCTGACCAGCAGGCCCAGCTCCTCCTCCGGCTCCAGCGGCCCCGTGGGGTGGATCGTCAGAGTGCGCGGGTTGGCCAGCCGCGCCACCTTCATGATCCGTTCCGCCAAGGTCACCCGAAAATCGGGCCCACCGAAGGTGAAGCCGGGGCGCAGCACCGGGCTGATCGTCTCGAAGCTGCGCAGATGGTTGAACCGATGGTCGGCCGAAAGCAGCCGGTGGATGCGCGTGGTGCCCGAGCGCATCGGCCCGATCACGATCACCGGGCGCGGCAGCGGGCGGGCAAGGATCTCGGGATAATCCTTGAACCATTGCTCGGCCCACAACCGGTCAACCAGCACCTTGACGCATTGCTGCATGGCCGACCATTCGCCCGCGGCGTTCAGCCGCGCCTGGCGGTGGACGGCATCGAGCAGCACCTCCAGCGGGCGCTCGAACCACGGGTCGCCGAAATCGTCCAGCCCGGCATGTGCGCGCGCCTGTGCCATCAGCGCGCCCTTCTCGAGCACCGGCGGGCGCATCAGCCCCAGCGCACGAGCGCTGCCCAGTCCGGCGTTCAGGATGTCAATAAAGCGGGTGCGGCGCGGCGGGCAAGGCTGGTGTTCGGTCAAGGTTCTTTCGCCTGGTGGCCGCTGCTTCTGCTCTGCTCAACGCTCGACATGACGATTTTGTTGCAGCGGGCCAAGGCATTGCCCCCCGAGGCGCTCCGTGGTGGTACAGCCGCTAGCGACTGGACAGCCACCCGGCCGGCACGGCATAGGCCGCGCCCATGCACGACCTGCGCCTGATCCGGGAGAATCCCGAAGCCTTCGACGCAGCCCTTGCGCGCCGCGGCATGGACCCCGTCGCCCCGCAGTTGCTGGCACTGGACGAACAGCGCCGCGCGCTGGCCACCCGGATGCAGGAGGCGCAAGGCCGCCGCAACGAGGCCTCGACTGCGATCGGCCATGCGATGGCACAAAAAGACACGGCCGCCGCCGAGACGCTGAAGGCGGAAGTGGCCACCATCAAGCAGCAGCTGCCCGCGCTGGAGGAGGAGGAGCGCACCGTCGCCGCCGATCTAGACGCGCTGCTGGCCGCACTCCCCAACCTCCCGGCCGAAGACGTGCCCCTCGGCGCCGATGAGAGCGCCAATGTTGAAATCGCCCGCTGGGGCGAGCCGCCCGCCTTCGCCTTCACCCCGAAGGAACACGCCGATCTCGGCCCCCCGCTGGGGCTCGATTTCGAGGCCGGCGCGGCGATGTCCGGCGCCCGCTTCACCTTCCTGCGCGGGCCCATGGCCCGGCTGCACCGCGCACTGGGCCAGTTCATGCTCGATCACCAGACGGGCCGGCGCGGCTACACCGAATGCGCGCCCCCGCTGCTGGTTCGCGACGAGGCGGTGTACGGCACCGGCCAGCTGCCCAAGTTCGCGGACGATTTGTTCCGCACCGGTGATGGACGCTGGCTGATCCCCACCGCCGAGGTCAGCCTCACCAATTCAGTGCGCGAGCAGATCCTCGGCGATTTCGCGCAGCCCATCCGCCTTACCGCGCTCACCCCCTGCTTCCGCTCCGAGGCCGGGGCGGCCGGGCGCGACACGCGCGGCTTCATCCGCCAACATCAATTCGAGAAGGTGGAGCTGGTCAGCATCTGCCGCCCCGAAGACCACGCGGCCGAGCACGCGCATATGGTGGAAAGCGCCACCGGCGTGCTGGAGGCGCTCGAACTGCCCTTTCGCCGCATGCTGCTGTGCACCGGCGACATGGGCGCCACCGCCCGCCGAACCTTCGATCTCGAAGTGTGGCTCCCCGGGCAGGGCACCTATCGCGAGATCAGCTCGATCAGCTGGTGCGGCGATTACCAGGCCCGCCGGATGAACGCGCGCTACCGGCCAGAGGCCCAGAAAGGCACTGCCTTCGTCCACACGCTTAACGGCTCGGGCCTCGCGGTCGGGCGCACGCTGGTGGCGGTGCTGGAGAACTTCCAGCAGGCCGATGGCAGCGTCAAAGTGCCCCGGGCACTGGCCCCTTACATGGGCGGCCTCGAACTGCTCGAGCCGCAGGTATAACGCGGCCCCCGCCCGCAACGGAGACTGAATGCGCATCCTCCTCACCAATGACGATGGCATCCACGCTCCCGGCCTCGCGCTGCTGGAGCGGATCGCCGCCGAACTGTCGGACGATGTCTGGGTCTGCGCACCGGCGGTGGAGCAATCGGGCACCGGCCATTCGCTGACGCTGCACCTGCCCGTGCGCCTGCAGGAGCACGGGCATCGCCGCTTCGCCGTCGCCGGCACGCCGACCGACGCGGTGAACCTTGCCCTGCGCAAACTGTTCGACGACAAAATGCCGGACCTCGTCATCTCCGGCATCAACCATGGCGAAAATCTGGGCGACGACGTCACCTATTCGGGCACCATATCCGCCGCGATGGAGGCGGCGCTGGCCGGCATTCCGGCGATCGCGCTCAGCCAGGCGCTGCGGGCGGGCGGGCACGGCTTCGCCGCCGCCGAGGGCTGGGCCGCCAGGGTGCTCGCCCCGCTGGTCGGCCGGCAGGTGGCACGGCGCACCGTCACCAACATCAACTTCCCCCCGCTCCCGGCCGATGCGGTGAAGGGCGTGCGGGTGGCGCGGCAGGGCTTCCACGATTACGCTCGCGGCAGCCTGGTCGAGAGCACCGATCCGCGCGGGCGCCCCTATTACTGGTTCGGGCTGGAGGATATCGAGCACTCGCCCGATCACGGCACCGATCTGGAGGCGGTGGCCGATGGCTATATCGCCGTCACCCCGCTCTCGCTCGATCTCACGCATTACGGCTCGCTCGGCGCGTTGGCCGGGGCCTACGAATGAGCGCACCCGCCCTTCGCGCGGGGCAGTGAGGCGTGGCCCGCCGCTCGCACTCCGAGCGCAAATCCAGGCTGCTGCGCGAGCGCAATTTTACCCCGCTGCGGCGGGCGGTGGGCGTGCCCGTCTGGGCCGATCTGGGCCTGCGGCTCGGCGCCGCACTGGTGCTGATCCTGATCGTGGTGCTGATCCACTGGTCCCACCGTGACGGGCTGATCGATCATCACGATGGCGAGATCACCTTTCTCGACGTGGTCTATTTCACCATGATCTCCATCACCACCACCGGCTTTGGCGATATCGCCCCGATCAGCCCCGGTGCGCGGATGGTGGAGGCGGTGATCGTCACCCCCATCCGCATCGCCGTGCTCTTCATCTTCGTGGGCGCGGCCTATAGTTTCATCATCAAGCGAAGCTGGGAGAAATGGCGCATGGCGCGTATTCAGGAGCAGCTGTCGGACCATCTGGTCGTGCTCGGCTACGGTGTCTCCGGCTCGGAGGCAGTAAGCGAACTGATCGCCCGCGGAACCGATCCCACCTGCATCGTGGTGATGGATCAGGACGAGAAACGGTTGAGCCACGCCGAGGCGCTGGGCTGCAACGTGATCAAGGCCGATGCCGCACGCGACGAGGATCTGCTGGCCGTGCGCATCCGGCAGGCCAAGACGGTGCTGGTCTCGGCGGGGCGCGACGATAGTTCGATCCTGATCGTGCTCACCGTGCGCCACCTCGCGCCCGATGTGCCGATCAGCGTGGTGGTGCGCGCGGCCGATAACGAGCCGCTCGCCCGGCAGGCGGGGGCGGACAACGTCATCAACCCGGTGCGCTTCACCGGCCTGCTGCTGGCGGGCAGCGCGCAAGGGGCGCATATTTCGGACTATCTGGCGGATCTCGCTTCGGTCTCCGGGCGCGTCCAGCTGGTCGAGCGTCCGGTGCTGCCCGAAGAGATCGGCCGCGGCCTCAACAATCTTGCCACCGGCGGGCACGGCCTCAGGGTGTATCGCAATGGCAGCGCGTCGGGTTTCTGGGAGGAGGAGGCCGGCGTGCTGCAGGCCGGCGACATCATTGTCGAGATCAGGCCAACGCCCGAAGGGGCGGACGATTCCGCACCCGGGCTCCATGCCGGGCGGCGGCGGTGGACGGACTAGCCCAGCGCCGCGAACATTCCGCCCATTGCCAGATAGGCCAGCACCCAGAAGCCGTAATCCGCCCAGGCCACGCTCAGCGGCAACTCGCGCCGCATATAGGCGATGAACAGCGCCGGCCCGGCAAAGGCCAGCGCCAGCCCGCCCGACATCATCGCATAGAGCCAAGGTTTTTCCTCCAGCGTCGCCGCGCCGACCCGCGCGAACATGTGCCCCATCATCGCCGCGGTCACCGCCAGCAGCAGCGCGGCCACCGCATGGCGACCGAAATCGCGAACCGGCAGCGCGCGCCCTCCGTAAAAAGCGACGCCCAGCAGCGCGGCCACCAGCCAGGCGGCGAGAACGGCAATCCAGTTGACAGGGCCCATGCGCACGCCACCTAGCGTGCACGCGCCATTTCGTGTAGGGGCCGCAGCCGATCATGACAGTCCAGCTCGCCCCCAACGCCCTCGTCGGCGCGCAACAGCGCGTGGATCCAAAGCGCGTGGGTCTCGTCAGCCTCGGCTGCCCCAAGGCGCTGGTCGATTCGGAGCGCATCCTCACCCGCCTGCGCGCCGACGGCTATGCGATGAGCCCCGACTATGCCGGCGCCGACGTGGTGGTGGTCAACACCTGCGGCTTTCTCGACAGTGCCAAGGCGGAAAGCCTGGAGGCGATCGGCGAGGCGATTGCCGAAAACGGCCGCGTCATCGTCACCGGCTGCATGGGCGAGGAGGCCGACACCATCCGCGCTCGCTTCCCGCAGGTGCTGGCGGTCACCGGCGCGCACCAATACGAACAGGTGGTGGAGGCGGTGCACGCCGCCGCGCCCCCTTCGCTGGGTCCGTTCGTCGATCTCGTGCCCCGCGCCTATGGCGATAACGGCGGCGTCAAGCTGACCCCGCGCCATTACGGCTATCTCAAGATCTCCGAAGGCTGCAATCACACCTGCGCCTTCTGCATCATCCCGCAAATCCGCGGAAAACTCGCCAGCCGCCGGATCGACGCGGTGCTGCGCGAGGCGGAAAAGCTGGTCGCCGCGGGCACGCGCGAATTGCTGGTGATCAGCCAGGATACCAGCGCCTACGGGGTCGATATCCGCCACGAGCCGCGCGCGTGGAAGGGCCACGAAGTCCGCGCGCACATGACCGATCTCGCCCGCGAGCTGGGCACCCTGCGCACCCCCGAGGGCGCCACACCATGGGTGCGGCTGCACTATGTCTACCCCTATCCGCATGTCGATCAGGTCATCCCGCTGATGGCCGAGGGGCTGCTGACGCCCTATCTGGACATTCCCTTCCAGCACGCCAGCCCAAGGGTGCTGCGCGCCATGCGCCGCCCGGCCAACGAGGCGAAGGTGCTCGAACGCCTCCACAGCTGGCGCGCGATTTGCCCCGAGATCGCCATCCGCTCCAGCTTCGTCGTCGGCTTCCCTGGCGAGACCGAGGAGGATTTCGCCTACCTCCTCCGCTGGCTGGAAGAAGCCCGGCTGGACCGCGTGGGCGCCTTCCGCTTCGAGCCGGTCGAAGGCGCCGCCGCAAACGCCCTGCCCGATCCGGTGCCCGAGGCACTGAAGGAAGAGCGCTATGCCCGGCTGATGGAGCTCACCAGCCGCATCAGCGCCGAAAAACTTGCCGCCAAGATCGGCCGCACCCTGCCAATCATCATCGACGAGGTCGGCGATCCCGATCCGGAGGATGGCAGCATCGGCGCCACCGGCCGCAGCCAGACCGACGCCCCCGAGATCGACGGCCAGGTCCTCCTGCGCGACGTCCCCGCCACCCTCGCCCCAGGCGATTTCGTCGCAGTGCAGGTCGAGGATGCCGACGAGCACGATCTGTTCGGGGTCATCGCCCAACCGCGCCGCTAGCGCAGCGTCCGGAAGGTGATCGAGCGCCGCGTCTGCTCCAGCGGCGCGATCGAATGCTCCCACTCCGTGCGCACCTCGCCCGAAAGACGGTAGAGCGAGCCTCGCGCCAGCGGCACGGAATGGCGCTCGAAGCCGCCCTCCACCCGCCGCCGCAGACGCAGCACCGCGGGCGCCGAAAGCGAGAGGCCGAGCACCTCGTCAAATTGCGGCCGATCGCGATGCCAGCCGATCCCCGCACCCGGATCATAGCGGATCAACAGCGCCTGACTCAGCGCCCCTGCCTCCATCCCCACCAGCCCGGCAAGCCGCTCCCGCAAACCCAGCAGCCAGCCCGGCATCGGCGGAGCCTCCGTCACCCGCCCGCGCTGGTAATCATAGGCCGAGCCGAAACTCGCCGTCAGCCGCTTGCCCTGCCACTGCCCAAAACGGAACGGCTCCAGATGCGCGGCATCGATCCGCTCCGCCAGCGCAGCCTCCTCGACCGCATCGACCGCTTCGCTCACCATCACCAGCCCGGCGGGTCCCGGAGCGTCAGGCGCATCCAGCGCAAACAGGTCGGGTTGCAGCACCATCACTCGCCTCTATAGCACCACCGATGCGACAGGCGCAGACCAGCTTCACCATCCCCACCCACGGCAAAGGCCTGCACGAGGCCACCGCAGAGATTGCCCGCTGGGTCGAAGCCAGCGGCATCGCCACCGGCCTGCTCTCGCTGCTGTGCCGCCACACCAGCGCCGGGCTGCTGATCATGGAGAACGCCGCCCCCGCCGTCCGCCGCGACATCGAGCGCTGGCTCTCCGCCGCCGCCCCTGAAGCCGCCACCTACGAGCATGACGACGAGGGCCCGGACGATATGCCCGCCCACATCCGCACCATGCTCACCGGCGCCACGCTCGCGATCCCGGTGGCCGAGGGACGGATGCTGCTCGGCACCTGGCAGGGCATCTTCCTGGCCGAACACCGCGCCGCGCCCCACCGGCGCACCATCGCGGCGCATCTGCTGGGCGAATAGGATTCTTTTCGCAGCTGCGAAACCGCCCCCCGCCCTGCCGCGTTCGCCCGAAACCATGCCCATCGCCATCGACGCCCGCTTCAGCTTCACCCTGCAGGGCCCAAGCGACGTGCTGCTGCAATTCGAGGCCGCCGCCATCCCGGAACAGGAGATCCTCTCCTGCAGCTGCAAGCTGGCCGATGCCGCGCATCTCGCGCGTATCCCCGCGCAGGACAATATTGGCGAGCGCATCTGGCTGCGCTCCGAAGGGCCCTACCACGTCGAATACAGCGCGCAGGTGGAGGTCCGCCGTCTGCTCGCCGAAATCGCCACGCTCGGCCGCCTGGAGCCCCACGATCTTCCCGGTGAGGCGGTGCAATATCTGTTCGATTCGCGCTACTGCCCGGCCGATCGCTTCCAGCCCTTCGTCGAGGCCGAGTTCGGCCACCTCACGGGCGGCAAGCGGATGATCGCCATGCGCGACTGGATCGCCGAAAATTTCACCTACACCCCCGGCTGCAGCACCGCCACCACCACCGCGCTGGACAGCTTCGTGGAGCGGCGCGGGATCTGCCGCGATTACGCCCACGTGATGATCACCCTCGCCCGCGCCTCGGCGGTGCCCGCGCGCTTTGTCAGCTGCTATGCCCCCGGCGTCGAGCCGCCCGATTTCCACGCCGTGGCCGAGGTGTTCCTGGAGGATGCCACCATCCCCGGCGGCGGCGCCTGGCACATCCTCGATGCCACCGGCATGGCCGATCCGGCCGAGACGGTGAAGATCGGCGTGGGCCGCGATGCCGCCGATGTCAGCTTCATGACCACCTTCGGCCCGGCCGAGTTCGAGGACAAGCTGGTCACGGTCACGAAAGTGGAATGAGCTTTCGCTTGCCGCAGCGCGGGCGGTGCAGCATGGAACCGCCTTCGGAGCGACGGGAGAGGGGGTCAGGATGATCGAGGCCACGGGTCTTCGGGCATGAGCAAGGCCGGCACGCTGCTGCTGTTCGGCGCCACCGGCGATCTGGCCCAACGCATGCTGCTCCCCTCTCTCTGCGCGCTCGATGCGGATGGGCTGCTCGACGAAAAGCTTACCATCCTGGGCACCGCCCGCTCCAAGATGAGCGATGCCGAGTTCCGCAATTTCGCGCGCCAGGCGCTGGAAACCCACCTGCCCGCCAACCGCCGCGCACCCCGCGCCGATTTCCTCAACCGCCTGCACTACCTGCCGATCGACGTCACCACTCCGGCCGGCTTTGCCGATCTGGCCGCCAAGGTGGCTAATCGCGAGGGTGGCGTGGCGATCTTCCTCTCCACCGCGCCCAATCTGTTCGAACCCACCATCGATGGCCTCGCCGAAGCGGGCCTCGCCGGCGCCAATTCGCGGATCAGCCTCGAAAAACCGCTCGGCCACGATCTGGAGTCCAGCCGCCACATCAACGATTCGGTGGCCCGCCACTTCCCCGAGGATCGCATCTTCCGCATCGATCATTATCTCGGCAAGGAGACGGTGCAGAACCTCATCGCGCTGCGCTTTGCCAACATCATGTTCGAGCCGCTGTGGAACGCACAGCATATCGATCATGTGCAGATCACCGTCGCCGAGACCGTCGGCCTCGAGAACCGCGCCGATTTCTACGAAGGCACCGGCGCGCTGCGCGACATGGTGCAGAACCACATGCTCCAGCTGCTCGCGCTGCTGGCGATGGAACCGCCGACCCACTTCGATGCCGGCGCGGTGCGCGACGAGAAGGTGAAGGTGCTGCGCGCGCTGCGCCCCATCGGCCCGGGCGAGAGCGTCACCGGCCAATATCGCGGCGGTGCGGTGGGCGGCAAGATCGTCCCCGGCTACGACGAGGAGCTGGGCCGCGAAAGCGAGGTGGAAACCTTCGTTGCGCTCAAAGCCCATGTCGACAATTGGCGCTGGCACGGCGTGCCGTTCTACCTGCGCACCGGCAAGCGCATGAACCGCCGCGTCAGCGAAGTGGTGATCCAGTTCCGCCCCATCCCGCACTCCATCTTCACGCAGGCGCGCACCCGCCCCAACCGCCTGGTCATCGGCCTCCAGCCGCAGGAAAACATCACCCTCACGCTAATGGCCAAGGTGCCCGGGCTCGATCGCGCGGGGATGAGCCTGCGCCAGGTGCCGCTCGACATCGCGCTGGCCGATGCCTTCTCCAGCCGCGAACGGCGCATCGCCTACGAACGGCTGCTGCTCGATCTGCTCGAATGCGACCAGACCCTGTTCGTCCGCCGCGACGAGGTGGAGGCGCAATGGGCCTGGATCGACGGCATCCGCTCGCAATGGGCACAGGAGGGCCTCACTCCCAAGAGCTACGACGCCGGCAGCTGGGGCCCCAGCGCCGCCATCGCGCTGGCTGAACGCGACGGGGCCAGCTGGAATGAGTGATCCGGCCCGCTCTCCCGCCGCCGCCGAGCCACCCCCACCAGAGAGGTCAGCACGATGAGCCTTCACCCGGTCGTCGAGCAGGTCACCGCCCGCATCGTCGAGCGCTCCACCGACAGCCGCCGGCGCTATCTCGAGCTGATGGAAGCTGAAGGCGAACGCCACCGCGACCGCAACACCGCACTCCCCTGCTCCAACCTCGCGCACGGCTTCGCCGCCATGGGCGAGGACAAGGCCAGCATCGCCACCCGCAGCGGCCCGAACATCGGCGTGGTCACCGCCTATAACGATACCATCTCCTCGCATCAGCCCTATGCCGCCTATCCCCCGCAGATGAAGCTGTGGGCGCGCGAGGTCGGCGCCACCTGCCAGGTCGCCGGCGCCACCCCCGCGATGTGCGATGGTGTCACCCAGGGTACGGACGGCATGGAGCTGTCGCTGTTCAGCCGCGATGTCATCGCGCTCGCCACCGGCGTCAGCCTCAGCCACGTGATGTACGATAGCGTGGCGATGCTGGGCATGTGCGACAAGATCGTGCCCGGCCTGCTGATGGGCGGCTTGCGCTTCGGCTGGCTCCCCCAGCTGTTCATCCCGGCCGGGGTCATGCCCACCGGCATCGCCAACAAGGAAAAGCAGCGCGTCCGCCAACTTTATGCAGAAGGGAAGGCCACCCGCGCCGAATTGCTCGAGAGCGAAGCCGGCAGCTACCATTCGCCCGGCGTGTGCACCTTTTACGGCACTGCCAACACCAACCAGATGATGCTGGAGCTGATGGGCCTGCAGATGCCCGGCTCACCGTTCCTCAATCCCGGCACGCCATTGCGGCAGGCGCTCACCCGGGCGGCCGTGCACCGCGCCGCCGCGATCACCCGCGAGGGCGAGGATTACCGCCCGCTGTCGCATTGCGTGGACGAGAAGGCTATGGTCAACGCCATCGCCGGCGTGCTGGCCACCGGCGGCTCCACCAATCACCTGCTGCACATCCCGGCCATCGCCCGCGCCGCCGGTATCATCGTGGATTGGGACGATTTCGCCCAGCTCAGCCACGCGGTGCCGCTGGTGGCGCGGGTCTATCCCAACGGCGCGGCCGATGTGAACCACTTCCACGCCGCCGGCGGGATCGGCTTCGTCATCCGCGAACTGCTCGGCGCCGGCCTGATCCATGGCGACATCATGACCATCATGGCCGGCGGAATGGACGACTATGCCGTCGAACCCTGGCTCGATGGCGAAACCCTTGGCTACCGCGCCATAGGCGAAAGCGGCGACGAGACCGTGCTGCGCCCCGCCGCCAATCCGTTCCAGACCGATGGCGGCATGCGGCTGGTCGAGGGCAACCTCGGCCGCGCCTGCTTCAAGACCAGCGCGGTGGATGAGGAGCGCTGGACCATCGAGGCCCCGGCCCGCGTGTTTCACACCCAGAAGCAGGTCGCCGAAGCCTTTGCCGCGGGCGAGCTGGACCGAGACGTGGTGGTGGTCGTCCGCTTCCAAGGCCCCCGCGCCAACGGAATGCCCGAACTGCACAAGCTCACCCCGGTGCTCGGCGTGCTGCAGGATCGCGGGTTCAAGGTCGCGCTCGTCACCGATGGGCGGATGTCGGGCGCCAGCGGCAAGGTGCCCGCGGCGATCCATTGCAGCCCCGAGGCGCTGGTCGATATAGAGGGCCATTGGGGCCCGTTGGCCTATCTGCGCGATGGAGACGTGGTGCGCCTCTCCGCGCTGGAGGGCACGCTCTCCACCAGCGCCGATCTCTCCAACCGCGACCCGGCCCCCGCGCCCGCACCCGAAAGCGGCACCGCGCGCGAGCTGTTTGCCATGTTCCGCATCGGCGCCGATGCCGCCGAAAAGGGCGGCTCCGCCATGCTCGCTCTGGCCGATCTGTGATGGCCGCAGCATCCAGAAAGTCCGCGCCATGACCGATCTCGTCGCGGTCGATATCGGCGGCACCCACGCCCGCTTCGCGCTCGCCTCGGTGGATGCGGAGAGCACCATCACGCTGGGCGAACCGATCACGCTCAATACCTCGGATCACGCCAGCCTTACCACCGCCTGGGAGGAATTCGAGCGCCGCTGCGGCACCCCGGTCCCGCGCGCCGCGGCGATCGCCATCGCCGGCCCGGTCACCGGCGAGACCGTGCGGATGACCAACAACAGCTGGGTCCTGCGCACCGGCGCCCTAGACGAGCAGCTGGAGCTGGACCGCGTCACCGTGCTTAACGATTTTGCCGCCGTCGCCCACGCGGTCGCCCGCGCGCCGGAAGACCAGCTGCTCAGCATCGCCGGGCCGGACCTGCCGCTGCCGGAAAGCGGCACGATCAGCGTCCTGGGCCCCGGCACGGGCCTGGGCGTCGCCCACTTCCACCGCTTTGCCCTCGCAGACGGACGCACCGGCTACCGCGTGCAGGCGACCGAGGGCGGGCATATCGATTTCGCGCCCGTCGATCATATTGACGACGTGCTGCTCCAGCGCCTGCGCCAGAAGCACCGCCGCGTCTCCATCGAGCGGGTCGTCTCGGGCCCTGGCATCATCGACATATACGCCGCCCTCGCCGCGCTGGAAAAGCGCACCGTGGACGAACAGTCGGATCGCACGATCTGGGAACGCGGCCTCGCCCATGAAGACAGCTTGGCCGTGGCCGCGGTCGATCGCTTCTGCCAGACGCTCGGCAGCGTGGCGGGCGATTACGCGCTGGCCCACGGCGCGGGCGCGGTGGTTATCGCTGGTGGCCTGGGTTACCGCCTGCGCGACATTCTCGGCAGCTCGGGCTTTGCCGAACGGTTCCGCTTCAAGGGCCGCTACGAACAATTGATGGCCGGCCTGCCGGTCAAGCTGATCGTCCATCCGCAGCCGGGCCTCTACGGAGCGGTCGCGGCCTTCCAGGTGGAGCATCTGCAATGAGCGCGATTGAACAGGTGATGCGGATGGCCCCGGTGATCCCGGTGCTGGTAATCGACGAAATTGCAGAGGCCTTGCCCTTCGCCCGCGCGCTGGTTGCAGGCGGCCTTCGGGTACTCGAAGTCACCTTGCGCACCCCTTGTGCCCTCGATGCAATTCGCGAAATGAAGCAGGTGGAAGGCGCCGTGGTGGGCGCCGGCACCGTCACCAACCAGCACCAGCTGGACGATGCGCTGAAGGCCGGCGCCGAATTCATCGTCTCGCCCGGCCTCACCAAGCCGCTTGCCCAGGCCGCCATCGAGGCCGAGGTGCCGTTCCTCCCCGGCACCGCCACCGCCGGCGACATCATGCGCGGGCTCGATCTGGGCCTCACCCATTTCAAGTTCTTCCCCGCCATGGCGGCGGGCGGCATCCCCGCGCTGAAGGCGCTCGCCGCCCCCTTTGGCCAGGTGCAATTCTGCCCGACCGGCGGCATCACCCTCGAAAATGCGCTCGAATGGCTCGCACTCGGCCCGGTGCTGTGCGTCGGCGGCAGCTGGGTCGCGCCCAAGGGCGGCTCGCCCAGGAATATCGAGCTGCTCGCGCGCGAGGCCGCGCAGCTGGCGCGATGAAAACCGCCCAATGAAAACAGTCGCCGCGCTGACCGAGCGGCTGCAGCTGCTCCATCGGCAAACGGCCGAAACGCCGCTGTTCAACCCCGTCTTCCAGCTCTCGCTGGACCTCTCGCGGCTGATCGAAAGCGGCGAACTGACGCTCGACGATTGCGCCTCGCTGATCGCCGAGCTCGAATGCGAGGGCCTGCGCGCGCGGGCCGAGCGGCTGCGCGGCCTCGTCGCCCCGGTCGCCCCAGCCGCCAATGCCGATGCGCTAAGCGAGCAACTCACCGAGGAGGATTTCGCCGCCTTTCGCGCCCGCTGGGAGCAACCGCAACTCCACGCCGTGTTCACCGCGCACCCCACTTTCCTGCTCACGCCAGCGCAAAGCGAGGCCGTCGCCGCGGCTGCCGGCAGCGACAGCGCGATCGACGAGACGGTGTGCGCGGTCCCCGGTGAGCGCCCCGACATCACCCTCGCGCACGAGCACGGGCAGGCCATGCGCGCGATGACCCATGCGCAGGACGCGCGCGACCGCATCGTGGCGCAACTGCTCACCCACGCACAGCAGCGCTGGCCCGACGAATGGTGCAGCTTCGCCCCGCTGCCGTTCCGCTTCGCCCATTGGGTCGGCTACGACATGGACGGGCGGACCGACATCACCTGGTCCGCCTCGATCGGCTTTCGCCTGTCCGAAAAGGCCGAGCGGCTGGCGCGCTACCGCGACAGCCTCGAAAGCCTCGATTCCGATCACCCGCTGCTCGCCGAACTGCGCCCGGTCACCGACTATGCCGCCGAACGCGCGCTCGATTTCGCCGGCGACCTTACCGATCCCGTCGCGCTTTCGTTGGCCGCCAACCGCCTCACCGCCAGCGATCCGTGCGGCCTGCTGACACTGCGCCCGCTGATTGAGCACCTCGAAGCCGAGGCCCGCGACGCGCCCCCAGAGCGCGCGATAGGCCTCAAGACCCTCGCCGCCGCCATGCGCGCCGACGGGCTGGGCATGGGCTGGATCCACTTTCGGGTGAACGCCAAGCAGCTGCACAATGCGGTGCGCCGCCGGCTCGACCCGGCGGGCACGCTCGATCTGGCGAGCAAGGGTGCGATGGTCCACCTGCGCAAGGCGATCGCCGAAGTGAAGCCGCTGCGCGCCAATTTCGCAGCGCTGGCGATCGAGAGTTCCACCGCGATCCGCCAGTTCCTGGCGATGGCGCAGATCCTGCGCCACATCGATGCCGATGCGCCGATCCGCATGCTGGTGGCCGAATGCGAGGAGCCCGCCACCGTCCTCGCCGCGCTCTATTTCGCAAAGCTGTTCGGCATCGCCGACCGGGTCGACATCTCGCCCCTGTTCGAGACCGAGACCGCGCTTGAACATGGCGGCCGCTTCCTCGATGCGCTGCTGGCCGAGGAGGAATACCGCGCCTATGCCCGCGACCGCGGCCGGGTGGCGATCCAGACCGGCTTCTCCGATGCCGGGCGCTTCGTCGGCCAGATCGCCGCCAGCCTCGCGATCGAGCGGCTGCAGGGCCGGCTGGCCGAGGCCATGCAGGCGAACGGCCTCGGCGATCTCTCCGCGCTCATCTTCAACACCCATGGCGAGAGCATGGGCCGCGGCGCGCATCCCTCCTCGCTCGAAGACCGGCTCGCCTGGCCGCTCAGCCCGTGGGCGCGGCGGCGCTTCGTGCGCGCCGGGATCACGCTGGAGCCCGAGGTCAGTTTCCAGGGCGGCGATGGCTATCTGTTCTTCGCCACGCCCGAACTGGCGCTGGCCACGCTGACCCGCATCGGCGCCGCCCGCCCGGCCGAAACCGACCCCGATGCCCCGGTTGACCCGTTCTACCGCCGCACCGATCTCAGCCTCGATTTTTACCGCGCGATCCGCCACCACCAGCGCGATCACCTCGAAAGCCGCACCTATCCCCGCGCGGTGACCGCCTTCGGCCTTGGCCTGCTCAATGCCACCGGCAGCCGCGTCTCCCGCCGCCAGTCCGATGTCAGCGCGGATCGCGAGATGTCGCTGCGCCAGATCCGCGCGATCCCGCACAATGCCATCCTCCAGCAGCTGGGCTACCCGGTGAACGTGATCGCCGGCATCGGCAGCGCAGCCGATGGCAGCGAGGAAGAACTGGCCGCGCTGCTGACCGAGAGCGCGCGTGGCCGCCAGCTGATCCGCCTCGCCCGCGCGGCGCATTCGCTCGCCAGCATCAAGACGGTCGCCGCCTATGGCGAGCTGTTCAACTCGGCCTATTGGGCCAGCCGCACCTATCGCGGGGTGGAAGAACACCTTGCCGGCCCCTGCGGCGCGCTGGCCGCCCATCTGAACAATGACGATCGGGTGGGTGTCTTCCGCCGGCTCGCCTCGCGGCTGCGGGTGGATGCGCTCAAGTTTCACCGGCTGCTGGCGCTGATCCCGGAAGAGGCGGCATCGCACGACGTCCGCCAGGAGCGCGAGGAGGTGCGCCGCGCGATCGGCGCCTGCCAGGCGCTACGGCTGGCGCTGTTCCAGCACATGTTCCTGCTGGCGGTGTCGATCCCCGCCTTCAGCCGCGCCAACGACATCACCCGCGACGACGTGCTGGAGATGGTCTTCACCCTGCGGATCGACGAAGCCCTCGCGCAACTGCGCCGCGCCTACCCCATCAGCTTCCCCAAGCTGAGCGACTTCTTCCTCACTGAGCCCGCCGATTACCCGAACGGCGGCGACGAAGGGTATGCCGCGATCCGCCGCGAATTCATCGATCCGATCGAGCGCGCCCACCAGTTGAGCCTGCGGATCGGCACCGCCATCGCCAACCAGTTCGGCGCCCACGGCTGATCCGCCGCAGTCAGGCGCGGCGCGGCGGCTCCGGCGCGAACAGCCAGCGCTCACCCCTGACGGTAGCGAGCACGCCGCCCAGAGTACCGCCCTCCCCCCGTTCGAGCCGATCAACGAGGTGCGCCACCTCGCCACCGCGCGGCACGCGCCGTGGCTCCTTCGCCAACTCGCGGATAATCCGCTCGACAATCCGCAGGCGAATCAAACGCGGCGCCAGCGGCTTGAAAGCGAAGCCCTCGCCCTCCGGGCTGACACACCGCTCCCACAGCAACACAGCGAACTCCGCCAGCGCCTCGTCCGCCTCTGCCAGATGGCTCGCCGAGGCGGCCATCGCTAGCGGGTCCAGCCAATCGGCCGCGGCCAGCGCCGTGCGGATCCGCACCCGGTCGAACCGGGCATCATCGTTGCTCGGATCATGCACGACCGGCACACCCGCCGCGGCGATTACTAAGGCCAGCTCCGCCCGCCGGAAGCCGAGCAGCGGCCGAACCAGCGGCAGCGTGCAGGCAGGCGGATCGAGCCAGCCGCTCTCGCGCACGCCCACAAGGCCGGCGATCCCGCTGCCGCGGTTGAGCCGCATCAGCAGCGTTTCGGCCTGGTCATCGGCATGGTGGGCGGTGGCAAGGGCGCGCAGGCCACGCCGCTCCACCCATTCGCGCATCGCGCCATAGCGCGCTATGCGGGCCGCCGCCTGCCGATTGCCCGGACCGACCTTGACCCTCAGCACATCGCAGGCAATGGCGCGCTCGGCGCAGGCGCGCTCCACCAGCGCGCATTCCGCCGCCGCCTCAGGCCGCACACCGTGATCGACCGTGGCCACCGCGAACCCTCCCGGGACCGCCGCCTGGGCCAGCAGCAGCATGGCCATCGAATCCGGCCCGCCCGAAACGGCGAGGCCGATCGGCTCGCCCGCAGGCAACAGCCGCTCCAGCGTGCCGGCGAACCGCCTTACGAGGTCCGCCGGCAGCGGCCCGTCAGCTGCAGGTGACCCGGCCGCGGTTGCGGTCATACTGGTCCCTCAGCCGCCCGGTGGCGAGCGCCGGATAGGTATCCCCGAACTCGGCCAGCGCGATGCAGGCGCGGTTGGTATCGTTGATCGTGCTCATCGCTTCGGCCAGATAGAGCAGGCTGTCCGGCGCCCGGGCCGCCTGCCGATTGCTCTGGTAATTCTCGAAAAAATGCGTCGCCGCCTCGCGCGGCTGGTTGTTGTCGAGATAGGCGCGACCCAGGAGATTGCGCCCGAAGGTCACGCGCGAATGGCTGGGGAAGCGCTGGAGGAACAGCGCCAGCTGCTGCTGCGCCTCGGGGTAGAAGCGCGCTTCCCACAGGCGGAAGCCGTAGGTGTATTCGTCGTCGCCCGCATCGGCGGTGGCTGGCTTGGCGATTGCGCGCACCGCGGCGAGGCGCTCGGCGGAAGGGGCCGGCGTGGGGGCCGCGGTGGCGGCGGGCGGCGCGATGACCCCCGTCGGCGCTCCCGTTGCTCCGCGGGTCGCGGCGCCAGCGTCGCCGGCGGCACCACTCGGGATCGGCTGGAAAAACGGCTGCGGCTCGGGCGTCGCTTCGAGCGCCTGTAGCCGCTCTTCCAGCTGGCCGAGCTGGAAGGCGCCCTCCTCACTGCGTGCGGTCAGCCGGGCCAGCTGGCTCTCGATCGTGTCAAGCCGGGCGAGCACGTCTGTCAGGGCCCCGCTCGAAGGCGTGCCGGTGGGCTGCGCCTGCGGCGGGGTCTGCCCGGCGACCACCTCGGGCGGAAAATAGCGCCCGTCCCCGCCGGGGAACACCGCCCGCTGCAACGCGCGCAGCTCGGCCTCCACCCGGCGCAGCCGCGCCTCCTGATCCTGCGCCGCCGCCGGTATCGCCAGCACGCCGAGGCCAACTGCGCCCGCCAGCAACACGCTGAGCCCCTTGGCTCTTGCCACTCGGCCGCTGGTCATGCTCCGCCCGCTCACACCCGATCCTCTCACGCCCGATCCTCTCATTCCTGTCCTGCAACCCGGCTGGCGACCAGCGCGAGAACCGGGCCTGAACGGCGCCAAAGTGCCCCAGAAGGTCGCCCCGGCCGGTCGCCCATACGATCGCTGCAGCCAACTTGTCGAGCCGCGCGGGCCTTCAAGTTGTGGGCGACGCCGCCGCGCCGGGCCCGCCCGCATCCGCACTGCCGGTTCCCGCCCTTGCCAGCAGCGCCGCGGCGCTGACCGGCACTTCGCTCACCGTCTCCAGCGCGCGGGAGATCGGCGGCACCG
>PPFU01002592.1_pt1 | contig 20749 bp, 17 predicted proteins | sample 1535991 | NCBI WGS metagenome assembly PPFU01 (sample SAMN04901290, study PRJNA319586) | Hypolithon metagenome, whole genome shotgun sequencing project. | isolation source: Antarctic Hypolithon | place: Antarctica: Miers Valley | collected 2014
CTCCCCCCACCCCTCCCCGGCGTCGGAGCCGTCGCCCCCTCCCTCGACGAGGCCCGCCACCTCATCCGCGAAGCCATCGAGTTCCACCTCGAAGGCCTCCGCCAAAACGGCACCACCCCCCCCACCCCAACCGCCACCTTCGAGCAGGTGGAGGTGGCGGCTTGAGAATGGGTTCTGACGGTTGGCGGAGGATTGCCGCTCAACGCTACGGCCGCCTGGTCAAAGCGGCCAGAAACCGTCGCAGCTTCGTCACGCCTCTACTTCAGGCGCCGCCTCACGGACGTCCGATCCCATCTCGATGAAGGCTCGCCACTCTCCATCAATCAGGCGGACGCGGAGATAGAAGGTACGCCGTTGGCCCGCTTCCAATGCGACATAAGTGGGGCATCGAGCATCCACCAGGCGGTTTATCGGCGACTCGTAATAAACGGAGAGTTTGTCCTCACCGACCAGATACTCTCCCTTGGATGCCGACTCGACAGTAATCACCGCGCGCAGGAGGTGTTCGGATTCATTGATCTCGCTGTAGATGTCCACGGATTCCACGGTCCCCGTGAAGACCGCGGTCGATTGCTCCGCCCGCTCCTCGTCGGTCCACGAAACCTCGTCGGCGAGTGACGGCGAGACGACCATCGACAGGAGAAGCAGCAGCGAGAGGCAGGCGTAATGGATGGGGTGGTTCATGGGGGGGCGTTCTCTCGAAGGATTGAGTTGATGGATCAGATGAAAGAGATATCCCGGAGTTTAATGGGTCCGACGCGGACACGTTGGGCTGCGGCGTCGGATCGGTCGGTGGCGTCATAAGATCGAGCTCGGGGCTTTTATGGCGTTGGCATCAATGTGAATCGTTCTGATACTTTAGAATCCTCAACTGTCGCGTGTGCGCGTTTTAACTCCTTGCCGTGAACGTAGATCTCGCTTCGATTCGGGCCAGCCGGATCTGTCCCAGGCTCCCCCACCCTAAGAATCCACGAGTCAATCTTCTTGCTTTTCAGAAATTCAACGAATGCGGGAGCAGTCAATTCTGAGCAGCTGACTAAAAACGCATAACCATCAGGCTTCGCCGCGGCGGCGGCGTCTCCAGCACCGGCCTGCTCTGCCTTTTCGTGCGGCGAATCGCCAAACTGCTCCGACAACTTCCCGACGACGCCTTCTCGGACCTGAACATGTGCGATCCCCTCCGGACGGGGAATACTCACGAGCACCCACGACGAATACTTCATCCCCTCGGGTGGCATACGTTCGTTGAATTTAACGCCCGTGTCGTTCAGGTCCAGGTAGTAGTACGGACTGTCGGGTCGTGATCGGTGTGAAACGCCATCACAAAACGCGGTGGCCAGATCGTCACTGAACCCCACCACATAAACGCGATTTCCATCGAAGGGGAGTTTGAGACCATCCACGGGGAGGCGGTACCGCTCAAGAAACTCGCCGTATCCCTCGGCATCCCAGATGACGGCCGAGTAGAGCCGGTCCCCGCTGTCTCGCTCGAAATGATGGCCCGACGCGATCTGCTCGAACTCGACCTCCAGATTTCTCGCCTGCTCCTGCCGCTGGTCGAGCAACCACCGCGTCCACTTCAGCAGGCCCCGTTCGAGTCCTTCCGGGTCCTGTCCCTCGATTGACACTTCGACGCCGGTGATGGTCGAGAGTGTCTGCGCCAGGGTGCGATGGATGATCCCATGGATTGTCGCGTTCTCGCTGCCCGCTTCGTGAACCGCCATGTAGTGACCGTAGATGAACAGGAACGGCACCGCGTTTTCGCTACGCAGCCGCCCCAACGCGAGTAGCGCCCTGATCTGGACATCCTCGCTGGGATGGACCAGGCACGCCTGCAGTGACCATTCCGCCTTCTCCTTTTCGAGTATGTCGACCGCCTCGAAACACTCGTTGTTGTCCCGCCGTGGATTGAGTCGCTCGAATGCCCGTCGAACCCGCTCCTCATTCATTTCCTCGACAATGTGACCCCGCATGGCCGTCGAGAGCGACGGCAAGGCGGGATACACCGCCTCCGGCCGAAGCGGAGTGGTCGCGGGCGTGATCAGGTCCTGGGGCGAGGGCTCCCCGAGAGGCTCGGGCTGGGCAGGAGCGACTTGTGCAATGGCGGCGACGCAGGCGGCGAATAGAAAGGCGATGAAGAGTTTGCTTCTCATACCGGATCAGACGCATGAGCTGCGTCGATGTTCCTGCTCGATTCCAAAAGCTTTTCAAAGCGTCCCTCTATCCGTCTCTTCCTCTTCAATCTTCTGCATCCTGTGATCCTGTCGATGCATTCTCTTCGTCTTCGTCATCGAGGAACAGCGTCGGCGGTTGTCGGCGGGGGTGTTCGCCGTAGGCTTCGACGATGCGTTGGACGAGGGTGTGGCGGACGATGTCGCTTCCCGTCAGCGTGACCATGGCGACGCCGGGGGTGTGGCGGAGTCGGCGGGCGGCGTCGATGAGGCCGGACTCGCGGGGGTCTTCGAGGTCGATCTGGCTGGTGTCGCCCGTGACGACCATCTTGCTGCCGTGGCCGAGCCTCGTAAGGAACATCAGCATCTGGGCGCGGGTGGTATTTTGAGCCTCATCCAAGATAATGCAGGCGTCGTTGAGGGTTCGGCCCCGCATGAAGGCGAGGGGGACGATCTCGATGAGGTCGGCGGCCATGAATCGGGTGATCTGCTCGAACTCCATCATGTCGTGCAGGGCGTCGAGCAGGGGGCGGAGGTAGGGGTTGACCTTGTCCTGCATGGAGCCGGGGAGGAAGCCGAGCTTTTCACCCGCTTCGACGGCTGGGCGGACGAGGACGAGCTTGCGGACCTCGCCGCGTTTCAACATATTGACGGCGGCGGCGGTGGCGACGTAGGTCTTGCCGGTGCCGGCGGGGCCGATGCAAAGGGTGAGGTCGTGTTGCTGGATGGCGTCGAGGTAGGCGCGTTGGCCGTCGGTCATGGGGCGGACGCGCTTGGAGCCGAGGTAGACGTCCATGCCGCCGCCGCCCGCCCGCATCGAGCCGCGGTCTTCTTCATGATGCGTAGAAAGGTTGGGGACGTGCGGGCTAGGCTCGGGGTCGGAGGCGAGCTCGGCGATGGTGTCGAGGACGGCCTGATGGGAGAGCGGTCGGCCGTGGCGGGTGGCCTCGGCGAGGCGTTCGACGACACGGGCGGCGCGTGCGACGGCGGCGTCATCGCCGGTGATGCGGAGGTGCTCCCCCCGGGCGGCGAGGCGGACACCGAAGGCCTCACGGATGACCTTGAGGTTGCGTTCTTCCGGGCCTGTGATGCCCAGGCGGGGGGGGCCGGCGGGTAGGGTGAAGGTGCGTTCCAAGGGCGTGATCGTAGCCGCTGGGTTGCTCGAGTTTTGACCGGACGACCGGATCGGCCGGATTGACGGGATGAAAACTCGAAGCATTGTTATTCTTCTCATTCTGCTCTACTGATCCGGTCTATCCCGGCCGATCCCGTTATCCGGTCAAGAAGCCAATGCCTAGAACCTTCACCCTCGACCGCCGCACAAGTGAGACGGATATCTCGCTCACGCTGAATCTGGATGAGGCCACGCCCTCTCGGATCGAGACGGGGGTTGGTTTTTTCGACCACATGCTCACGCACATCGCCAAGCACGGGCGACTCGGGCTTAGGGTGCGGGCAAAGGGGGACACACACATCGACGACCACCACACGGTGGAGGATGTGGGGCTGGTGTTGGGGCAGGCGCTCCGGGAAGCTTTGGGGGACAAGCGGGGGATCGAGCGTTATGGGTATGCGGTCGTGCCGATGGATGAGGCGCAGGCTCGGGTGGCGGTGGACCTGTCGGGTCGACCGGCGTTGATCTTTCATGTGGAGTTCCAGGGGTTCGGGCGGGACCCGGCGAAGATCGGGACATTTGATGTGCAGCTGGTGCGGGAGTTTTTCCAGGCGGTGGCGAACTCGGCGGCGATGAATCTTCATATTGAAGTGCCTTGGGGGGAGAACAATCACCACATCGCGGAGGCGATCTTCAAGGCGTTCGGGCGTGCGGTGCGGGTGGCGGTGGCGGTGACGGGGGAGGGGGTGCCCAGCACGAAGGGGTCGCTGTAGAGGGGTTTATGACGCGGCAAGTTGCGGCGCTTTGTAGGTCGCGGCCGTGCTAACATGCGGCCCCGGACCTCGTGCCTCAGAATCGCCATGACCCATCCCACCGCTTCCGCCGTCACCCCCACCGATCCCTTCAAAGCGCGGGCCACGCTTGACACGCCCCTGGGCGAGCGGACGATTTACAAGCTCCACGCGCTGCGTGGCATCGGCGAGGTGGACCGCCTGCCCTACTGCATCAAGGTGCTGCTCGAGGCGTGCCTCCGCCATCTCGACGGCTTCATCGTCACCGAGGAACACATCAAAGCGCTGGCCTCTTACGACGCTAAGAATGTCGCGGAGCAGGAGATCCCCTTCATGCCCGGCCGCGTGGTGCTGCAGGACTTCACGGGCGTGCCCGCGGTCGTCGACCTGGCGGCCATGCGGGAGGGGATCGTCCGCATGACCGGCGACAAGGCCAATGCCACCAAGGTGAACCCGCTGGTCCCGTGCGACCTGGTGATCGACCACAGCGTGCAGGTGGATGCCTTCGCCAGCGGGATGGCGCTGACGATCAACAAGGAAAAGGAGTTTGAGCGGAACGCCGAGCGGTACGCCTTTCTCAAGTGGGGCCAGTCCGCGTTCAACAACTTCCGCGTGGTGCCCCCCGCAACGGGGATCGTGCACCAGGTGAATCTTGAATATTTGGCGAAAGTAGTCTGGGATGAGGGCGACAGGGGCCAAGGGGAAGGCAGCGAAAAATCATCTTCCCCCTCGGCCCCTGGGCCCGTTGGCACCTCGGCCCCCTCCCTCTTCCCCGATTCGCTCGTTGGCACCGACTCGCACACCACCATGATCAACGGCCTGGGCGTCGTCGGCTGGGGCGTCGGGGGGATCGAGGCCGAGGCCGTCATGCTCGGCCAGCCCGTCTACATGCTCATCCCCGAAGTGGTCGGCTTCGAGATCACCGGCCGACTCCCCGAGGGCGCCACCGCCACCGACCTCGTCCTCACCATCACCCAGATGCTCCGCGAGCACGGCGTGGTCTCCAAGTTCGTCGAGTTCTTCGGCTCGGGCCTCGACCACATGCCCCTGGCCACCCGCGCCACCATCGCCAACATGGCTCCCGAGTACGGCGCGACCATCGGCTTCTTCCCCGTCGATCAACACACGCTGGATTACCTCCAACTCACCGCCCGCGATGAGAAACATATTCAGGCGGTCGAGCAATACTGCAAGGAACAGGGCCTCTGGCGGGACGAAACGCGGAAGATCACCTACACCAGCACGCTCTCGCTGGACCTGAGCGAGGTCGAGCCCTGCCTCGCCGGCCCCAAGCGGCCGCAGGATAGGATCGTGCTTTCGGACATGAAGCGGCAGTGGCGGCACGACCTTCAACATACTTTCGACGTGGACACCACCACGCTCGTCGACAACCCCGTCGGCGGGTGGACCGCCGAGGGCGGCGAACCCGCGGGTCAGGTGGGCAACCACCCCCACCCGGGTGACGCCCAGCCGATCCGGGACGACGCGGGCGACACACTCACCGCCGTCGCCGACCCGGACAACGACCCGGCCGCCATGCTCGATACCGCCGCGGCCGCCCGCGTCGAGCTTGACGGCGAGACCTTCACACTCCGCCACGGCTCGGTCGTCATTGCCGCGATCACCAGCTGCACCAACACCAGCAACCCCTCCGTCATGGTCGCGGCCGGCCTCGTCGCTCGAGCCGCGCATCAGAGGGGCCTCACCCGCAAGCCGTGGGTCAAGACGTCGCTCGCGCCGGGCTCGACCGTGGTCACCGAATACCTCGATAAGGCGGGTCTCACCGAGGACCTCAACGCCCTGGGCTTCCACCTCGTCGGGTACGGCTGCACGACCTGCATCGGTAACTCCGGGCCGCTGCAGGAGCCGATTTCCAAGGCGATCAACGAGCACGACATCGTCGCCGCCTCCGTGCTCAGCGGCAACCGCAACTTCGAGGGCCGCATCAACCCCGATGTGCAGGCGAACTACCTCGCCTCGCCCCCGCTGGTCGTCGCGTACGCGCTGGTGGGTACGGTCGACATCGACCTGACCACGCAGCCGCTGGGCCGCGATTCCGACGGGAACGATGTCTACCTCCGGGACCTCTGGCCCTCGCAGCAGGAGGTGCAGGAGACGATCGCCGAGGCGGTCACCCGCGAGCAGTTCGACCGTCAATATTCGGATGTGTTCAAGGGTTCGTCCGAGTGGCAGGCGGTGAAGGTGACGGGGGATGTGCTCTATGAATGGGACGCGGACTCGACGTATGTTCAGGAGCCCCCCTTCTTCATAGGCCTCGAGCCCGACCCAAAGCCGATCCAGCCTATTAAGAACGCCCGCTGCCTCGTGATGGTTGGCGACAGCGTGACCACGGACCACATCTCCCCCGCCGGCGCCATCAAAAAGGACAGCCCCGCGGGGAAATACCTTCAGGACAATGGTGTGCCCGTGAGTATGTTCAACAGCTACGGCTCGCGTCGAGGCAACGACCGCGTGATGGTCCGCGGCACGTTCGCCAATACCCGCGTCAAGAACCTGCTCGCCCCCGGCACCTCCGGCGGGATGACCACCTACCTGGGCCCCGCCGACACCGCCGCCCTCGCGTCCGACGACGCCGACTCCGCCCCCTTCGCCTCCATCCCCGGCGAGACGGGCAACCCTCACACACCCCCCCCCACCACCACCGTCACGCCTCACCAGGCCGCCGAGGGCGAGCGAGTCAAGAGCGTCCCCGACTCGGGTATCACCCAACGGCAGGGCCCGAGCAACGCCCCCACCCTCGAAGACCCCGACAAGGCCCGTCAGGGTGCCCAGCCCGAGGAGCAGCCCGGCCACAAGCCCGCGCGACCCAAGGGTGGGCGACCCAAGGGCGAGGCCGGCCCGCATGAGGGCACCGACGGGCACACGGGCGATGAGCAAGACCACGACGAGCCCGCCGGTGCCGGCGGCTACGACAACGCCGACCCCCGCGCCACCGACCCCAAGGCCGCCCCCGCGCCCCCCCACGCCCCGAACTCGCCCGATGCCGAGCCGGGCGATCCGGATCAGCCCGTCAAGGACCACCGCGACTCCGCCTCCGCCTCCGCCTCCCCCTCCGCCTCCGCCTCCGCCTCCGCACCGGGCATGGCGAATGACCTGCCCGATGGCCCGCAGGACATGCACTCGCCCCAGGTCACCACCATCTTCCAGGCCGCCCGCCTCTACGCCGCCGCCCTCACCAGCGAGCACGAGATCGCCCAGGGCTATGCCCGCTCGGTTCGCGACGGCACGTTCACGCCGCTGATCGTGCTCGCCGGCGAGGACTACGGCATGGGCAGCTCCCGTGACTGGGCCGCCAAGGGCACCTACCTCCTGGGCGTCCGCGCCGTCATCGCCACCGGGTACGAACGCATCCACCGCTCGAACCTCGTAGGCATGGGCGTGCTCCCCCTCCAGTTTGCCAAGGGCGAGACCCGCGAATCCCTGGGCCTCACCGGCCTTGAGGTGTTCACGATCCACACCCCCGAAGACCCCACCCCCGGGCAAGACATCGACGTCACCGCCCAGCACCCCGAAACGGGGAAAAAGAAGCGGTTCACCACCCGCTGCCGCATCGACACCCCCGTCGAAGTCGACTACTACCGCAACGGCGGCATCCTCCACACGGTGCTGCGAAAGATGGCCAGCGAAGGCTGATTATAGATAGCCCGGCCGTCTCGGCCGGGCACCCGAAGTGGATTGCGTTAAGTACAGCAGTTTGATTTGATTTTCCGCCACCCGCTCCGCTACCGAATCCAGAGCCTTGGCGGCACAGGCGTACCGCCAGTGCCACCATGATACGCATTATTAGTAGCAACCCGCGCGTGGGCGTGCTCACCGGATCCCAACCCGCCCGAAAATCCTCCATAATGCGCGTAAAAGCTCGCCGTGGCGGGAAAACGAAGTGATCTGCTTGATCGGCCGGTGCTTCCGCCGCGGCGGACCAACTCCTTGATTAAAACTCGGCCCAGACGCCCGGGCTATATAGAGTCGTTATTCTACTTCGACAATGTAGGTCAGCTCGCCGCTGTTGTCGTCGAGGCGGGCGGTGTCTTCGTTGATCATGGCTTGGAGGGTGCAGTCGGTGGGGGCGGTGAAGGTGATCGATTGACCGATGGGGAAGACGCGGGTGCCGCCCTCGAACCGACCGACGACGGCGAACGACGCGGCGGAGGGGAGGGGGTTGGTTTCGTCGGCGGCCAAATCCGCCACGCCCTCGGGGCCGCTGGTGAAAGCGGGGTCCGACCCGCCGGACCACCGCCCGACGAACGTCATCGTCACCCGCTGGCCCCGCGTGAATCGGCCGACGGTCTGCCACGCCTTGTTGGCGACGATCCGGCTCTGGGGCTCGGCAGCGGGTTGCCCCTCGCCGGGCTCCACGCCCCCGCGATCGAGCAATGGCCCGTCTGAGCCGTCCATGCCTACCTCGTCCGAGGCCTCGACCCCGCCGCCCCGCCCGGGCCCGAGCGGATCGCCCTGCCCAGCCCCCCCACCGCCCCCCGCCCCCTCGATCGCGGCCAGCAACGCCCGCGGCAACGCCGGCACGGGCTCCGACATCGTGCCCAGGTAACCGAGGAACTCCCGCACCGCCACCGCCCCATCCAGGTCCCCCGCCCGTGTGCGGGTGGCCTGGACCGTCATCAGCTCCCGTGTGAGCCGCACGCGGTGCCCCTGGATCGACGTTTGGTACTGCTGCATCGCCGCCTGCACCGCGGCATCAAACCTCGCCTGCTCGTACTCCACTCGGCGGCGATACACATCCACCACCCGCTCACCATCCGGCACGGCCTCCAGCGGCGGCGGCTCGGTGGGCGGCGGCGCATCGTCGCCCTCCTCCTGCGCCAACGCGGGCACCACCAGCATGACCGCCAGCAGGGGGACCAGCAGACCCCACCGCCGCGGGCGGGGCGACGCAACCGACACGGACGATCTCATTGGGACAAGCTGCATGATGGCACAACGATACCGCATCGTCCGAGATTGCGGACCGCTCCACCGCGTGCGATTGTTACCCTAAGCCGATGCTGGTGATCCTGCTGGGCTACCGCGGGTCGGGCAAGACGAGCGTGGGGCGGGCGGTGGCGGATCGCCTGGGGTGCGGCTTCGTGGACTTGGACGACCGCGTCCGTCGCCGATTCGGCGAGCGGAGCGTGGCGGAGATTTGGGCGCGGGAGGGGGAGCCGCGATTTCGCGAGGTGGAGGTGGAGGAGGCGCGGGCGGCGGCGAGGGGGGCGGGCGGTGGCCGGGGCGTGCTCGCGCTGGGGGGTGGGACGCTGATGCAGCCCGAGGCACGGCATTCGATCAAGACGGCGGAGCACGCGGTGCGGGTCTACTTGCGATGCGGGGCGGCCGAGCTGACACGCCGGATCGCGGGCGATGGCGACACCGCGGTGCAGCGGCCCAACCTGACCCGCGGGGGCGACGCCGCGTCAGAGGTGGTCGAGGTGATGCGGGTCCGCGGGCCGGTGTATGAAGCGGTCGCGGATGTGGTGGTCGATGTGGAGGGGCGATCGGTGGAGGAGGTGGTGGCGGAGGTCGTCGTGCGGTGTGAACGGACCATGATGAACGATCACTCCGAGAAGGCTTGAGCGTGATCGCCTGAGGCCGCTTCAGCGACCGTCTCTGAAGATTCCCCATGAAGACGCGGCGGAGCCGCGGCGCTTCATATGGTCAGGAGGTTGGGGTTTAATCGCCGTGATATTCGACGCAGTTGTTTCGGGTTTCACGGACGCGAATGGTGGTGAGTTGGGGGAGTTGGGGTTGGATTCGATCGAAGAGCCACTTGGCGAGCAATTCGGTGGTGGGGTTTTCGAGGCCGGGGATGTCGTTGAGGAGGCTGTGGTCGAGCCTTTCGCGGAGCGGATCGAGGGCGGCCTTGATGTGTTTGAAATCGATGAGGATGCCGGTGGCGGGATCGACCTCGCCGGTGAGGACGACCTCGACGCGGTACGCGTGCCCGTGGGTATTGCGGCAGCGGTGCCCCTCGGGAAAGGAGGGGACATGGTGGGCGGCGTCGAAGTCGAAGGATTTGATGAGGGTGGCGAGCATTGCAGAAGGGGCCGAGGGGTCAAGGGGCCGAGGGGCCGAAGGGCCGCGTGAAGAAAGAGTGGTGGGACGAACAGGGCCTATCTCGTGAATATATGAAGAACCGTAGCGAGCTTCGTCCCTGTTTTTTTTCAGCGGCTTGGCCCCTTTCCTCCCTCGGCCCCTCTCTTCAAACTCCCCTCGCCGCCGGGTCCCAGATGAGTTTGTGGAGCTGGGTTTGGAGGCGTACGGGGAGGTGGTCGTCGAGGATCCAGTGGGCCAGGTCGCGGAGGGGGAGGCCGCGGCCGGGGGGGACGCCCGCGACGTCGGCGCCCGCGGGCGTCTCCTGCACCGCGGACATCAGCACCGCGGCGACGCGGGCGGCGAGGCTGTGTTTCTCAATCACGGCCCGAGCCCATTCATAATCGCCGCGACTGGTCAAGACAAACTTCACCTCATCTCTCTCGTTGAGTTCCTCTATGTTTGGCCAGTGGTTGCGGTGCGATTCGCCCGAGCCCGGCGTTTTGAGGTCCATGATGCGGTGGACACGGGGGTCGCAGGTGCCGATGTCGCAGGCGCCGCTCGTTTCGATCAGCACGGTGAAACCCAGGTCGCACAGGCGGGTCATCAGAGGATGGACGTTGGGCTGGAGGAGGGGTTCGCCGCCGGTGATTTCGACGAGTCGCGTAGGGCTTTGAGGAGCGGGCGAGACAAGTCGCGGCGGCTCTTTTGGAAGGTAGAAACCCTTCACACGCGCGATGATGTCATCGAGCGTGATGCGGTCGCCCTCGTGGAAGGCGTAGGCGGTGTCGCAGTAATGGCAGCGGAGGTGGCAGCCGGTGAGGCGAACGAAGGTGCAGGGCAGGCCGGCGTGGGTGGATTCGCCCTGGATGGAGAGGAAGATTTCGTTGACGCGGAGGGTGGGGGGGCTTTTCGGGTTGGGGGGGGATGCCAAAGGCTTTGGAGGTACCAGACGCTTCGGAGATACCGAACGCTTCGTCGCTGCGTCTCTCGGCGTCGGCGTGGGGGCGGCGTGTTGTTCGACGGCGGCGGTCATGGAGGGGCAAGGGTAGCCAGCAGTTGGGCGATCGTCCTGTGGAGGCCGGGATGCACCGCGTCGGCCGCGATTTCGGTGAGCGGTGCGAGCACGAAGCGGCGGGTGTGCATCCGCGGGTGGGGCACGACGAGGCCTGGCTCGTCGATGATGCGGTCGCCGTAGAGCAACAGGTCCAGGTCCAACTCACGCGGGCCCCAGTGCTCGCGGTGCTCCGGGTCCCCACGGCCGGCGGCGGACTCGATGCGTTGCATCGCATGAACCAGGTCGCGGGGTGCGGCGGTGGTGGCGATTTCAGCGACGGCGTTGAGGAAACGCCCCTGTTCCACGGGGCCGACGGGTGCGGTATCGTAGTAGTTGCTGGCGCGGAGGATGCGGGTGTGGGGGATCGAGTGGATCGCGTAAAGCGCTCCATCGAGGTGAGACGCTCGATCGCCGAGGTTGGAGCCGAGGGCGATGAAGGCGGTGGGCATGGGGTGGCGGGCTTGGGCGTTCGAAGATGCGACAAGTTACGAGGATTTGCTGTGACGGCTTCGTATCAGGGGATGACTAGGTGGGCCCGAGTCGGTCGCCCGCGGCGAGGCCATGGCCGCGGGCAAATTCGTCGGCGGGCATGGTGCGGGTGCCCGGTGCCTGGAGTTGGAGCAGGCGGAGGACGCCATGGGCGGTGGCGACGCGGAGGTCGTCCAGCACGGTGCCGGGCGGCCCCTTGTGTGCATCATCGCCGGGTTCCTCGGCCACGCGTCGCAGCAGGAGCGTGCCCTTGTCCGAGCCGTCGGCGGCCGCCCACGAGACGCGGCAGCCCGGCCAGGGCGTCAGGCCGTGGACCCGCTGGCGAACATGTCGGGCCGGCTGATCGAAGAGCACGGTGCCGTCGGCCTTGGCGAGCTTGGGCGCGGGGGTGGCGGCGGTGTGGTCCTGCGGGAGCGCGTCGAGTTGGCCAAGGCGAAGGTCGTCCAGCACGCCCAGCACCACGTCGGGGCCGATTAGGGCCAGGCGGTCGTGGAGATCACCGGCGGTCTCGCGGGGGTCGATCGCGGTAGCGCGGGTGGCGTAAATCGCGCCCGCGTCCATACGTTGAGCCAGCCCGATGACGCTGACGCCGGTGTGCGACTCTCCGCGGATCATCGCCCAATGGATCGGGGCTGCCCCGCGATATTTGGGCAGCAGCGAGGAGTGGAGGTTGACCGTGAGGCGGCCGCAGGCCTCGATGAGTGCGGGCGAGAGCTTCTGCCCGAACGCGACCACGACCGCGGCGTCGGGCTTGGCTTCCTGGATATGTTCAACAATATCGTCGGCGTTGGCATCCTCGGTGCGGAGGCAGGGGAGGCCGCGCTCATCGCACCATTGGCCGATCGGTGTGGGCGTGGGCTGACGCTTGCGGCCGGCGGGGCGATCGGGCTGCGTGATCGCGAGCCGCACCTCGTGGCGACGGTGAACCGCGTCGAGCGTGGGCAGCCCGAACTCGCCCGAGCCGAAGTAGACGAGGCGGAGCTTGGATGCATTTGAGTCGGCCATGGTCACGCCCCGCCCTTCTCGAGCTCCTTGAGCTTCTTTCGATTGGCGAGGCGGTCCATCGCGGTCATCTGGTCCAAAATCAGTCGGCCGTCGAGGTGGTCGTTTTCATGCTGCCAAATGCGGGCGGCGAGTGCATCGTCGTGGAGTTCGAAGGTCTCACCGTCAAGCCCGACGGCGCGGATCGTAATACCCACCGGCCGGGCAATTTCACAGGTGATTTCGGGGATGCTGAGACAGCCCTCATCGCGAACCTCGGTCTCGGGGGACGGGTCCGAAAGGGTGGGGTTGATGAACACGCGGTCGTCGCCGGGGTCTCCGGTGTCATTGGCGACGAACAGCCGCCAGGGCAGCCCGACCTGCGGCGCCGCCAGCCCGACGCCCGGGGCGGCGTGCATCAGTTCGAGCATCCGCACCGCCACTGCCCGCACATCGGCGTCCGCGGGGTCCACCTCCCGGGCGGGGGCGCGGAGCACCGGGGCCGGGTAGAGCACGATCCTCAGCTTGGCGATGTCCACGGGCATGAGGCGGGATGGTACGGCGGGGGTGCGAGGCGGACAATGCGGACCGTTCCACCTTGACACCCCGAAGACGCCGCACGTCCGGCCTGTTATGATCTCAAGCGAGCGGGACGGCTTGCGGCACCACCAAAGTGCCATCGACGTGTAGAGGGAGTTTCGTGACTGGGGTTTTTCCTTTCCGGAATTCTGCCATGCGTCCCCCCCTCCTATCGCTTCACGTGACCACTGCCGCCGCCCTCCTGATGCCCCTGGCGGCATCCGCGGCACCGCCCCCGCCAACCGACAACCCATTCATGGGGCCGATCCCCCAGGGGCAATTTGCGGCCCACGTCCGCGACTACGCCACCGTGCCCTTCACCGACGGCTCGCCCCGGCTCAACCTCATGCTCCCCGACCCAACCGGCCGCCTCTTCGTCAACGACCAGCGGGGAACGCTCTACAGCGTGCCCGGCCTCGGGTCCACAGGCCAGGAATATCTGGATGTCAAAGACTTGGGCGTCGGCTTCCTCGGCGGCACGGGCGAGCAGGGCTTCCAGAGCTTCGCGTTCCACCCCAACTTCGCCGCCGCCGACCCCTCCACCCCCGGCTACGGCAAGCTCTACCTCGCCTTCTCCGCCAATCGCACCAGCGGCACCCCCGACTTCACCCCCACCTCGGGCGACTCGCACGACAGTGTCCTCCTCGAGCTCACCGCCGCCAATCCGCTCGCCCCCACCTTCACCGGTACAAAGCGCGAAGTGCTCCGCGTGCAGCAGCCCTTCTCCAACCACAACATGGGCCTGGTCGCCTTCAACCCCACCGCGGCCCCAGGCTCCGCAGATTACGGCAACCTCTACATCGCCTTCGGCGACGGCGGCTCGGGCAACGACCCGCAGAACAACGCCCAGAACCTCGCCAACCCCTTCGGCTCCATCCTTCGCATCGACCCGCTGGGCAACAACTCCGCCAACGCAAAGTACGGCAACCCCGCCGACAACCCCTTCGCCGACGACGGCGACACCAGCACCCTTGCCGAGACCTTCGCCTATGGCCTCCGCAACCCTCAACGCTTCTCCTGGGACGCCCAAGGCCCCGGTGCCACCGGCGAGATGTTCATCTCCGACATCGGCCAGGGTGTCATCGAAGAAATCGACCTCGGTCAAAAAGGCGGCAACTACGGCTGGAAGGTCCGCGAAGGCAGCTTCGTCAATGACCAGAACAACAAAGTCTCCGCCCTCCCCGCCGACGACGCTGACAACAACTTCCTCTACCCCATCGCCGAGTACGACCACAACGGCGACATCCCCAACGCCTCGGTCGCCAACCGCGCCGTCGTCGTCGGCTACGTCCCCCGCGGCCCGGGCTTGGGCGACCTGGCGGGCAAGCTGATCTTCAGCGACTTCCCCTCCGGCGTGCTCTTCTATATCGACGCCGACAACCTCCCCGCCATGAAAGCGGGCAGGGCACCCATCCACGAGCTGCTGCTCACCGAAGACGGCATCACCAATGAGCGGCTGATCGACCTCATCCGCGACCAGATCAACAACCCCGGACAGGGCCGAGCCGACACCCGCTTCGGCTATGGCGCCAACGGCGAGGTGTTCATCCTCAACAAGGTCGACGGTGTGATCCGGCAGATCATCCCAGAGCCCGCCACCGCCTCCCTGCTCGCCCTCGCCATCGCTCCGCTCCTGCTCCGCCGCCGCCGCCACTGAGCGGACGCAGCGAAGCGTGGCGCCTTGTCACGCTCTGCCCCCGTTATCATGCGGCCCCATGAAGATTCACGAGTACCAATCCCGCGACCTGCTCCAGAAGTTCGGCGTGCCCGTCCCCCCCGCGGAGGTCGTCGACACCCCCGATCAGGCGGCCGCGGCCTACACGAAGCTGGGCTCCAAGCTCTGCGTCGTCAAGGCCCAGGTCCACGCCGGCGGGCGGGGCAAAGGCGGCGGGGTCAAGCTCGTCCGCTCCGCCGACGAGGCCCGTGACGCCGCCAAGGCCATCCTCGCCAAGCCGCTGGTCACCCCCCAGACCGGACCCGAGGGCGTGCCGGTGAACAAGCTGCTGGTCGCGGCGGGCGTGGACATCGAGAAGGAATATTACATAGCCATCGCCGTCGACCGCGGGGGCGGAACGCCGGTGCTCATCGCCTCCTCCGAGGGCGGCATGGACATCGAACAGGTCGCCCATGACACCCCGGATCGCATCCTCCGCGAGCCCATCGACCCCGTCGCGGGCGTGCATCCCTATGAAGCCCGTAAGGTCGCATTCGCGCTCGGGCTTCAGGGCAAGCAGATCGGGCAGGCGGTCAGGATCATCACCTCGCTCGTGTCACTGTTCCTCCAGACCGATGCGTCTCTGGCGGAGATCAACCCGCTCGTCGTCACCCCCGCCGACGATGCCAACCCCGATGGCAGGCTGCTCGCCATCGACGCCAAGATCGACCTGGATGACAACGCCCTGTTCCGCCACAAGGACCTCCAGGCGCTGCACGACCCGACCGAAGACGACCCCGATGAAGTGCGGGCCCAGGAGCACGGACTCTCCTACATCAGCCTCGACGGCAACATCGGCTGCCTCGTCAACGGGGCCGGCCTCGCCATGGCGACCATGGACATCATCAAGCTCCACGGCGGCGAGCCCGCCAACTTTCTCGACGTCGGCGGGTCGGCCTCCGAAGCCGCCGTCACCGAAGCCTTCCGCATCATCCTCAACGACCCCAAGGTCGAGGGCGTCATGGTGAACATCTTCGGCGGCATCGCCAAGTGCGACACCATCGCCGCCGCCATCATCACCGCCGCCAAAGAGGTCGGCTTCACCGTCCCCCTCGTCGTCCGCCTCGAAGGCACCAACGTCGAACCGGCCCGCAACCTCCTCGAAGGGGCCAAGGGTGATCTCCCCACCATGCAGATCGGCAGCGACCTGACCGACGCTGCGAAAAAAATGACAGCGGCTATCGCGGCTTGAGAACTGCCTCGGACACTTCCAGGATCACCAACCCGAAGTAGCTATCATGATCTACCACGGAACCTATCGGAACGGCGAGGTTGTGATCGACTCCGGCCTTGCAGCCCCCGGAAGTAGCTCGGGTGACGGTGGAGGTAGTTAAAGACTCAGCACCCCCCGTCGAACCTCCAGACGCCCAAAACGATGGCTACTCTTTCAACTGGCTGATGGATAAGTTTGCCGGCTGTTGCCCCGAGCTCCCCGAAGACATGGCTCGTACTCACGACCATTATCTTCACGAGGCTCCGAAGAAATCACAGATCTTTTTGCCGATAGCTTCTACTTCTTTGCGCTCTTGAATCCCTAAGATGCCGCTCATACATCCGCCAGATCAGCTGTAAGGCCACATCAAGGGATCGTGACGACGCGATGGGTGCTGATGGAGGTCGCCGACGGCTTGGCGTCCCGAACGACGTGAACGTATTTCGCCGACCTGTATCACGACCTGCGCAGAGACCCGGTAGTTTCCCTCCTCCCCGCCTCCGACGACCTCGTCACCCGAGGCCTCGGCCTCTACCTCGCCCGACCCGACGAAGCCTGGTCCCTCACCGACGGCACCTCCATCGTGATCATGCGAGACCGCGGCCTGACCCACGCCCTCACCGGCGACCACCACTTCGAGCAGGCGGGGTATCGTGCGGTTCTCGTCCAATAACGACGCACGTCAAAATCGCTCCAAGGTTGAGCGGGGCGGCCTACAGCCCGCTCTTCCGGGCGGCGACGCGCGGCTTGACGATCGAGAGAGTCTTCAATCCGACCAGCCGTTTTCCAGCCAATCTCACACAAGCCGCGATGTGTCAGTGAGCGTTCTCGTTTTGTTCGATCCGAGCCGCGACGCGTTAGCGAGCGTTTTTGCTGAACCGAGCCAATTGTTCGGGCACAGCACCGTAGAAATCCTCGCTCGCTTACGCGTCGCGGATCGGGCCCTCACTCCACCACCTGAAACACCCGCTCCACCGGCTCGGCGGACTTGACCTTTGGGTCCACCGCGGAGCCCCACTGGTAGGCGACGACCTTCACCTCGATGGGATGCTTTGCTCGCTTGGGAATCTCGTTGAGCACGAGTTTTCCATCCTGGATTTCCGCAGGGCCGTAAGCGACGTAGTATCGCACGGGCAGCCCCGAATCGCTCGTTGCCGCCAAGTCCACCGGCCCCGCGTCCCGCTTCATATCCTCAATCTGCGGGAACGTCATCGCCTGTTCCTGGCCCTTGTCGAGCGCTTGCATGTTGCGGCTGATGAGGCCCGCGAACTCGCTGTAGCGGTAGGTGTCGTCGCCCGAGCTGGAGGCGATCCAGCGGGCCTTGCGGACGCTGTTGGCGGGGTTGAGGGCGTCGAAGCGTACCTGAATCCGCCGCTCTTCGGGATCGTCGCTGGCCATCTCGAGCGGGCCGTCGCCTATGACGACGCGGAGGGGAACGTCGGCATGGTCCACGGCTTCACCCGCCATGCCCCACCTGGGGCCGTTGCCGTTGAACTGGCTTGGGTACTTGTCGAGATATTTTGGGTGTACTTCGAAAGTATCCGCGTCCACCCATTTAGGGCTGTTGAAGAACGGCCGCGCGCCGGCGTCCATATAGACTCCGTCCTCCCACCCGACAAACTGGTCCTTCTTGTCAATGCCCTGTTCATAGGCGAGGGTCGCCTCGGCCAGTTCGCGGGTGGGGTGCCAGTTCACGGGGCCGACGCCGACGCGGTCCTTACCATCGTTCACCCCCTCAATCGCTTGCGGCTTATCGCCTTCGCCCCAGGCGAGAGGAGTGATCCACCCCGAGGACGGGTCGAGCCGCTCGAGCGTCGGCGGTACCCGCACCCTATCGGTCGGCCACTCCTCGGGCACCTGCTTTGCTACCGCGGCGATCCACTTCGCCAAATACTCCGCGTTTTTCCCAGAAAAGCTGTAATGCCCCGCGCCGGGCTCAATCAGCAGCGTGCCCAGCGGCACGCCGCCGTTCGCCTTTTTATCGGCGAAGTCGTCGCGGATGTTCTTCCACCCCGCATTTCCCTCCGCGTCCCGCATGACCCCGCCGAACTCGTCGAACTGCCCCGTCATCACGAGCGTGGGTATTTCTGAAGATACCTCCCCCTCGCCCATCCAAGGCACCCCCCCGCGGTACTGCAACAGCGCCAGCGTGCGGTCGGGCATCGCCTTGGCCTTCTCCATCGCCTGGGGCCCGCCCGCGGAGTGCCCCAGCCAGACGATCGGCGCATGGCGGAGCTCTTCATAGCCCGACGCCTTGGCGAAGCGGTCCAGCGTCTCCTGCACATCGAGCCGACCCAGCCCGCTATCGGTGAACACAATCGCCAGCCCCGCCTCGGCCGCGGCGGCGCGGATCGCCGGGTCGCTCACCATCCGCCGCTCCGCCGACGTCAGCCCCGCGATCACCACGCCCTTGACCCCCTCCGCCCCGGGCGGGACCCACAGCCAGACGGTGGAGGTCTGCTCCTTACCCTTGTTTTCAAAGGTATAGTCGAACGCATACTGGAACACCGCCGCACGCGTGGCGGAGATCAAGGTGACCAGGCAGAGTATGACGATGAGAGGGCGGAGCAACAGGCGCATGAGGTGAACCTTCTTATGAGGGGTGAATGCACCACCATCATACTGGAAAATTCACGTTCAACTGTCGGCATTTAGCCGCAGAGTTCGCCCGGCCTTCTCCCGCCGCAAGCGGCGGGGCGAAATCAGGGCATGTCGACGACGGATTGGGGCATGTTTTCGTCGATCAGCAGGGTCATGCGGAGAATCCCCGCGATGGTTGCACCTCGTCTCGCCGGACCGCCTGAAGGGCATACTCAAGTGCCGCCCCGATGTCAGATTCATGCAGGTGCGGATGCTCCCTGAGAAGGTCCGCAAAGGACCAGCCCCCGGCGAGTTATTCGAGAATCAGGTCCACGCCAATCCGCGTGCCGTCGATGCGAGGCTTGCCTACCAGAACCCCGGGCGTGACCGTAATGCGGCCGATCGTAGCGGGATCGCGGGGCGGTGCGGTGGCGGGCATAGGATGTATCCTAGGCTGTATTTGAAAATGGTGGCACAGGCGTCCCGCCTGTGTAGCGGCGGAGCCGCGAGTTTCAAACCCGACGGTCTGCGGCCGATCACAGGCGGGACGCCCGTGTCACGACAAGACTAGCAGGAGCTTTCGGAAACAGCCTAGAAAGGTAGAGGTTTTGAAGCCACTTTATGGCAAATCGGTTTATGCCGGGGCTGCGAGCGGTTGAGGCGGGTCCCGGGAGGAGTTCTGCGAGCGTGGGCACATTTTCGACGCCGGTCTGCCTCACGTCAGCCCCGGCCACGGGTCGCCGCTGTGCTTCTGCGCGGTCTTGAAGGCGTCGCGGAGCTTCTGGACGGCCTGGTCGCGGAGGGGGTTTTTCTCGACCGCCTGCACGTTGATCTGAGCGTTGGTAGGGCTGGTCGTGCCCACGATGGCGGTGTGCACGCCGGGCTGGGCGAGGGTGAACTTGAGCGCGATCTCGGGCCACTCGACCTCGGTATGTCCCGAATAACCCAGGTCCAGCGGCGAAACCTCCATTGCCGCCAGACGGTCGCAGTAGTCGCTGGCGTAGTCCTGGTACATGCCCCGCTGCTGGGAGCGGTGCTTCCACGCGGCGTTGGCGATGGGCCTCTTGGCGATCACGCCCAGGTCCCGCTTCACGCAGGTGGGGAGCACCGCATCGATGTTCGCCTGGTCCGCGATGCTGATGCTCGTCTCGATCACGCTGATCTCGTCAAGCCCCGCGGCATACGCGGCCGCTTCGTTGTCGCCCGAATAACCCACAAAACGCACCTTCCCCGCGTCCCTCGCCCTGACCAGCTCGGCCAAGGCGTCGCTCTTCTCGAGCACCTCCTTCTTGCACGAGTGCAGCAGCATCACATCCAGGTGGTCGGTCTCGAGGAGGCGAAGCGAGCGATCCACGGTGGCGGCGATGACAGTGGGCGACCACGCCTCGCCCGGCAGGTCATCAAACGCTTGGCCGCACTTGGAGACGAGCACAAAGTCATCGCGTCGCCCGCGAAGGATCGGCCCCAGCGCCTTTTCCGAGCCTGGGTAGGCGGCGGCGGTGTCGATAAGGTTCACGCCCTGCGACGCGAGGTAGTCAATGATCGAGCGAAGCTGGTCAAGCTCCTCATCCAGAAACGCCGTAGGGGCCGCCCCAAAGCCCAGGCGGCTGACGGGCAGCCCGGTCTTGCCGAAGGTGATGGTGTCCATAGGGGGAGTGTAAGGGAGAGGGGACTTGGGGTTTGACAAGTGCGATGTCCTATGGCCGATGCGCTATGCCCGGCTTGAGGGCTCAAGCGTCTGGCGGTACGGGTCGATGGGGAGGGGGGGCGTGCCTTTCGATGCCCCCCAACCGGAACATGGCATGCAGCGACTGCGGGTCAGCCAGATTCATGCGGGGCAGCGGTTCGACCGTGCGATGTTCCTGCCCTCGGGGCAAAAGCTGCTCGCGGCCGGGGTGGTGTTGACCCAGCGACACCTCGGCGCGCTCCAGCACGGGGGCGAGCGGGAGGTGGTGCTGGCGGGGTCGGTGGAAGAGGTGGCTGAGGAAGGCGGGGGTGGGAATGGGAATGGTGGGGGT
>PPFU01003468.1_pt1 | contig 20724 bp, 13 predicted proteins | sample 1535991 | NCBI WGS metagenome assembly PPFU01 (sample SAMN04901290, study PRJNA319586) | Hypolithon metagenome, whole genome shotgun sequencing project. | isolation source: Antarctic Hypolithon | place: Antarctica: Miers Valley | collected 2014
GGCGAACGCGGCCTCTGGGCCGCCGAACTGATGAAACTCCGCGAGAAAAACTGCACCGCCGAAGAACTCACCGGCATCCTTGCCGACATCCGCGTCGAGCCCGTGCTCACCGCCCACCCCACCGAGGCAAAGCGCCTCTCCGTCCTCGAGCAGCACCGCGCCCTCTACGCCCTCATCGAGGAGCGCGACCTGCTCGACGACACTCCCAGCGCTCAGCGGGCCTCCTGCAGCCGCATCAAAGCCGCCCTCGAACGCCTCTGGCGCACCGGCGAAATCCTCCTCTCCAAACCGGCCATCGCCGACGAGCGCCGCAACGTCATGCACTACCTGCGCGACGTTTTTCCCGCCGCTCTCCCGCGTCTCGATGAAAGGCTGCGTCTCGCCTGGAGCGACGCCGGCCTCGATCCCGTGCTGCTCGAGGACGACGCGAAACTTCCCCGCCTCCGCTTTGGCACATGGGTCGGAGGCGACCGCGACGGACACCCGGGCGTCACCGCCGCCGTCACCGCCGAGACCCTCACCGATCTGCGCGTGAACGCCCTCGTCGTCCACCATCGCCACCTCACCGCCCTCGCGCAGAAATTGACGCTCTCGCTCTGGATACAAACTCCGCCGGGAGAAATGCTCGAGGCGCAGGATGGTCTCGTCGATGCGCTCGGCCCCGCTTCGCGTCCGATCCTCGCGGCAAATGGCGGCGAGCCGTGGCGGCAGTTCGTCCACCTCATGCTCGCGCGCCTTCCGCTATCCGTCAGCGCCGGACGCGACGCGCAGCTCCGCCACGGCTCCGGTGCCTACGAGACCGCCGATCAGCTCGCCGCCGATCTCGACACCCTCCACGCTTCCCTCGTCTCCGTCGGCGCGCATCGTCTCGCCGAGGTCGATGTCAGTCCCGTGCGCCGCGCCGTGCGCGTCTTCGGATTTCACCTCGCGCATCTCGATATCCGCCAGAACAGCGCGATGCACGACAAGGCCGTCGCCCAGCTCATGTGCGCCGCCGGACTCGACGGCGCAGATTTCGGCGAATGGAGCGAAACCGAGCGCCTCCGTTTTCTCGATCGTGAACTGAAATCCCCGCGTCCCTTTTTGCACGGCAGCGCCAGCGCTGGAGCCGAGGCAGACGTGGTCCTCAGCGCCCTGCGCACCGTCGCGGATCATGTGGGAAAACACGGCACCGGCGGCATCGGCGCGCTTGTCGTGAGCATGACGCGACGCCTCTCCGATCTGCTCGCCGTCTATCTCCTCGCCCGCGAGGCCGGACTCACGCATCTGCTGCCCGGCGGGTTGGCGTGCCGGCTGTCCGTCGTGCCCCTGTTCGAGACCATCGACGATCTCGAGCGCGCGCCGGAGATCCTCGCCGCCTTCCTCGAGCATCCCGTCACTCGCGGAAGTCTGCGCCTCCACCACGGCGACCGGGCTGGCCAGCCGATCCAGCAGGTGATGGTCGGCTACAGCGACAGCAACAAGGACGCCGGCATCCTCGCGAGCCAATGGGCGCTCCACCGCGCCCAAGCCAGGCTCGCCACCGCCGGGCGCGACGCCGGCGTGCGCATCCGGTTTTTCCACGGACGCGGCGGCACCGTGAGCCGCGGCGCGGGACCGACGCATCGCTTCCTGGAGGCGCTGCCGCACGGTGCGCTCGGCGGCGACATCCGGCTTACCGAGCAGGGCGAGACCATCGCGCAGAAATACGGGAACCTCGTCACCGCCACCTACCATCTCGAACTCCTGCTCGCCGGCGTCACCGCCACCACGCTGCGCCACCGCCGCCCGCGCCCGCAGCGCGAGCTCGAGCCCGTGCTCGAATCGCTCGCCGCGTCCAGCCGCCGCGCGTACCGCGCGCTGCTCGAGGCCGATGGCTTCCTCGACTTTTACCGGGAAGCGACGCCCATCGACGCGCTCGAGCACAGCCGCATCGGTTCCCGCCCCGCGCGCCGTACGGGCCAGCCGAGCCTTGCCGACCTGCGCGCGATTCCGTGGGTGTTCAGTTGGAACCAAGCGCGCTTCTACATCCCCGGCTGGTATGGCGTCGGCTCCGCGCTCGCCGAGCTTTCGGAAAACGACCCCGCCGCCTTCACCCGCCTCGGCGAGGAGCTCTCTCGCTGGATGTTCCCCCACTACGTCCTCACGAATATCGAGGCCAGCATTGCCAGCACCGACCTCAGCCTCATGCGTCGCTACGCGGGCCTCGTCCACGACGAGGCGATCCGGTCACGGATCATGGAGCAAATCGAAGCCGAGTGGCATCGCACCCGCGACATGCTCGAACGTCTGCGCGGCCGGGCGATGGCCGAGCGTCGCCCGCGCATGCTGCGCACCCTGCGCCTCCGCCACGACGCGCTGGAGGTTTTGCATTTGCAGGAGATCGACCTCCTCCGTCGCTGGCGTGCCCTGCGCGATGATGGAAAAGAATCCGCCGCCGACGAACTCCTCCCCGACCTGCTCCTCTCGATCAACGCCATCGCCAGCGGCCTGCGGACGACGGGTTAGTGCGCTGGAGCGCTCGCGGACATGCCGTATGAGGCATTGCCCGTCACTACCCTGATTCCTTCAGTCCACGGTGGTTCCGGAAACATGCGCATAAGCGTTCCCCAGCCTACCGCGGGTCGAGGACGACGCGGAAACCGTAGAGGGGGTCGGCGTCTTCGCGGGAGACGACGTTGCGGTAGGAGGAAAGGAGGGCGGGGGGGCTGTCGTTCGCCCAGGAGCCGCCGCGCAGGACGCCCCAGTCGCGGACGCGGGTCGTAACGCGGTAGGGCTCCTGAATCCATTCCCAGACGTTGCCGCCAAGGTCGTATAGGCCGAGGGCGTTTGCGGGGAAGCTTCCCACGGGGGCGGTCGTCGGGAAGCCGTCGTCGTGGCCGGTGATGCCGGCGCGCTTTTTGCCGCCAAAGCCTTCGTCGGCGTAGTTGCCGGCGTCGCCGGGGGGCGGCCACTTCTCCCCCCAAGGATAAACGCCCTTGATCCGGCCATCGCGCGCCTCGGGGGTGTCGCCTGGCTCCTCGGGCAGGCCGACGGCGCGGCTCCACTCGGCGTCGGTCGGGAGGCGGTAGGTCTCGCCGTTTTGCAGCAGCTCTTCGCGGCGCTCTTTGGCGGTGAGCCACTGGCAAAAGGTTTCGGCGTCGCGCCAGCTCACGCGGGCGACGGGATGGTCGGGGGTCTGGGTGAAGCCGGGGTCGGGCATCGGCGCGTCGGTCGCCTCGCAGAAGGCGGCGTAGTCGCGGACGCGGGTTTCCCAGATGGAAAAGAGGACTTCTTCGACGGGGACGAATTTCATCCCGAGGCTGTTCGTCCAGGGCGTGCCGGCCTGGGGGCCTGGCACGGCGGTCAGCTTCGCGGTGAGTTCGATCTGTTGGTTGGGCTCGACGACGCCCCTGATCGTCGCGGTTTTATGACCGCGCAGGCGCACGGTGTAGGCAACCTCGCCTGCGCGGATGTCGTGCAGCTCGAGCGGGGTCTCGCCGATCTCAGTGCCCTCGCTGACGACGGTCGCGCCGCGAGGCTCGGTGGAAAGGGTGACGCTCCCGGCGGCGAAGGCCTCGACGAGGACGCGGAAGCCGTAGCTGTCGTTCCGCACGTCGGGTTCGGCGGGGATGCGGCAGCTCGTGAGAAGGAGGTCGGGATCGACGTTGCACCAGGCGGCTCCGCGGACGACGCGGGAGTCGCCGGAGCGCCCGTATTTATCGAAGCACCATTCCCAGACGTTGCCGCCGATGTCGTGGAGGCCAAGGGCGGTCGCAGGGAAAGAGCCGACGGGGGCGGTGCGGCCGTAGTGGTCGCGACGGCCGGTGAGGACTTTCCAGTTCGCGGGCCACTGGACGTCGCGCATTTCTTCGCCAGCGTAGTTGCCGGCGTCGGCGGGGGGTGGCCATGTCTCGCCCCACGGGAATCCTTTCACCACTCCAGAGTGCTCGGCGGGGGTCGCGCCGGGCTCCTCGCCGAGGCCGGCGGAGCGGCTCCACTCGGCATCGGTGGGGAGCAGGTAGCTCTGGCGGTCGCGCAGCAGGCCGGCGCGCCGCTCTTTCTCGGTGAGCCATTGGCAGAAGGCGATGGCGTCTTTCCAGCTCACGCCGACGACGGGATGATCGGGCCCCTGCGCGAAGCCGGGCTCGCGCCACGTCGCGCCGGTGACGCTGGGGCCGCTGGCGGTGATGGTCGTCATCCAGCCGGTGGCGTCGTAGCCGGTGGCCTCGACGAACGCGGCGAAATCGCGGATGCGGGTCTCGGTGACGCCCATGAGGCCCTCGATGCCGGGCACGGGGACGAATTTCATGCCGAGGGAGTTCACCCACGGCTGGCCGGGCTCGGGGCGCGGGAGGCGATCTTCGTTTTTGAAATCCCAGTGCACCGCCGCTGTCTCACCGGCGGCGATGGTGATGGTCTGGACGTGCGGAGGCCAGCCGACGCGGTTGAACCGCACGGTGAAGTCGCCGGTCGGCAGGCCGGTGAGTGTGGCGGGGGTGCGTCCGCCGCGGGTGCCGTAGCCGGGGTTTTCGATTTGGAAAAGGGCACCGCCGGGGGTGCTCGTGAGGGTCGCGCTGCCGGTGCTGCGGCGGAGTTTCAGCGGCGGGAGATCGATGCGCTCGCCGGCGCGGATGGTGACGGTGCGCGTGAGGCGATCGTAGCCGTCGAGCCGGATCTCGAGCGGATGCTCGCCGGGGCGGATGCCTTCAAACACGGCGGGCGTCCGCTTTTTCTCATCCTCGCCAAGGGTGGCGGAGGCGCCGCCTGGGATGGTGGTGACGCTCAACTCGCCGGAGGCCGCGCCGGGCAACGAGTGGACGCCGCCACGTCGGAGCAGGAACCACGCGCCTCCCGCGAGCAGCAACAAAAGCACGAGGGCCGCCCACTTTTTCCACAATGAACTGCCGCTGGCGACGACGGGCCGCGGACGGCCGAGGTGCAGCAGGTCGTCGTGCATGGCTCGCGCGGTCTGGTAGCGCGCGGTGGGGTCGTTGGCGCAGGCTTTGAGCAGGACGGAGTTGAGCTGGCGGAGGCGCGCGCCGTCGCCGTGCTGATCGAGATTCGTCGGCAGCTCGGGGAAGTCGAAGCGGTCTTTCCCCATGCTCATTTCGTAGAGGACTTTGCCGAGGCTATAGATGTCGGCCTGCTGGCTGCCGGGCCCCTCGGGCGGCACGAAGCCCTCGGTGCCCACGAACGACCGCTGGCCCGCCGCGGCGACGAGGCCGATGTCGGCGAGCTTCGGCGTCCCGTGGACGAAGATGACGTTGGCCGGCTTGATGTCGCGGTGGATCAGGCCGTGCTGGTGGAGGAAATGGAGCGCGCCGGTGAGGGAGAGGCCGATGCCGACGCAGTCGTCGGCGGGGAGCTGGCCGCGCCGATCCATCTCGGAGCGCAAGGTTCTCGGCGTGTAATTTCCCACCTCGAACTCGGTGCCCGTGGCGGCGTCGTCGGCCAGCTCCATGAGGTAGTAGAAATAGCCGCGCTCGTCGTTGCGCCCAATGTGGAGGATATCGACGAAACCGTCGTGCTGGCGGGAGATGGGCTCGAAAACGGACATGCCGTGGAACTCGCGGTCGAGAGCCTTCGCGGTGTCGAAGCGCTTGCGGTGGACGACTTTCACGGCGCGGAGCTGGCCGGTCATGTTGCGCGCGAGCCAGATTTCGCCGTACGCGCCGCTGCCGATGAACCGCAGCAACTCGTGCTCGGGGATGATCGGCGCTGGCTCGTGGGTCGGCGCGTCCGCCCGGCGTTCTTGCATCGCGGGGACGGTATCGCGGGAGCGGGCGGGACTCAATCCGGGCGATTGCCGGGGAGCGTGCGCTGGCCTAAAGGTGACGACATGGATGCGAGCAATCCTTTTCCCGGGATGAACCCGTATCTCGAAAGTAGGTGGGGGGATGTGCATACGCGGCTCGTCACCTACGCGGGTGACATGATCCAAGACGCGCTGCCGCGCAGCTTGCGCGCACGCATGGAAGAGCGCGTGCTGCTGGAGGAAGAGGGCGCGACGCTGCGGTCGTTCTATCCCGATGGCACCGTCATGGCGGAATACCCACGTCCCGACTGGCGGGGCGGGGCCGCGGCTTCGGCGGTGCTGACGGAGGAGGTCGCCGAGCCGATCCGCCTGCGCTCGGATCATAAGCGCAAGGAGCGCTTCATCGAGATCATCGACGCGGAAACCGGCGGGCGTGTGGTGACAGTGATCGAGTTCCTCAGCCCGTCGAACAAGCTGCCTGGAACGGGCCGCAAGCTTTACCAATCGAAGCAAAACGACTGCGAAGAAGCGGACATTAATCTGGTCGAGATCGATCTCCTGCGCACGGGCACGCCGACGACGCTGGCGCATCAGCGGATGCGGAAGGCGGGGCACGAGGCGACGTATCACGTGAGCGTGCTGCGAGGTGGGTGGGAGCTGGAGTGCTACCCGATCCCGCTGCGCGAGCGGCTGCCGACTATTCGCATCCCGCTGCGCCGTACCGATCCCGACATCACGCTTCCGCTCCAGACGCTCATCGACCTTGCCTACAGCCGGGGCCGGCACGACGACATCGACTACACGCGCCCGCTCGACCCGCCGCTGGCCCCCGCCGATGCCGCTTGGACCGCGGAGTTGGTGAAGGAACTCTAACTCACAGACCGCTCATTTTCCGCGCCTCGGCGATGCTCGAGCGCACCGTCAGCAGGCTGGCCAGATACTTGTCCACGTCGGGCGCAGACTTGATTCGCGCGAGGTTCTCAGGGTGCTCGAGCCGGGAGAAAATGACGTTGGCGATCTTGCCGCGGGGCACGGTTTTCTCGCCGTAGCCTTTCGGAATGTTGCTCGACCAAAACCGCACCTGCTCGCCGCCCTGCTCCATCCCGAGAAAAACCACGAGATGTCCGCGCTCGGCTTTCCCCACCTCGGTAGTCCAAAAGATCTTCATGAAATCGCCGGGCCGCGCCTCGTCGAAACTCGCGAAATTCCTCCCCAGATCGAGTTCCTCGAACAGCCGCGCCGCGCCCGGTCCATTCGCGTTCCACCGGCCCCAGATGCCCTGGCCGTCGCGCTGGCCCCGGATCATCAGCGCCTGGAGCGTGGCGGCGTCGAGGTCGAGCTGACCGGCATCGCGGAGGGCCTCGATCGTTTTCAAAAAGACGAGATAGGTCGCGCCGGAGCAGTAGCTGGGCGATGCCGCGGAGGGGAGGACGAAGAATTTCCCGGACTCGAAATGCGCCGCCGATTGCAGGCGGATGGTCGCCACCCGCGTGACGGCGTAGTCGCCGCCCTTCGGCATCGCTTTGACCTGCTCGAGGACGAGCTCGTTGAGATCGGCCGCGCCCGCCAGCGAGGCGGCGGCGAGGAAAAGGAGAAAGCCGTGGAGCGAACGCATCGCCTACGATTTGTCCAAACAGAGCGGCGCGCCACCAAAAACCAAACGCATGACCGGCAGCATCGCGGCGAAGGTCAGCGCGACCATCTTCGGGAAACCGGCCGCCTGATCGGATTCACCGCGGTTCCGGCTACCCGAGGAGCCGGGTGAGCGTGTCGCTTGCGACTGCGGGATTGGCCTGGCCTTTCGACAGCTTCATCACCTGTCCTTTCAGGAAGTTGATCGACGCTCCCTTGCCCGCGCGGTAGTCGGCGACGACTTTGGGATTCGCCTCGATCACCTGTGCGCACAGTGCTTCGATCTCGCCAGCATCGCTCACCTGCGCCAGCCCCCGCTCTTCGACGATCTCCGGCGCGCGGCGTCCGCTGGCGAACATCTCGGCAAAGACCTCCTTCGCCTGCTTGCCGCTGATGTTCCCATTCTCGACGAGCCGCACCAGTTCGCCCAGGGCTTCGGGCGCTACGGGAGAGTCTGCGATTGCGAGGGATGCTCCGGCGAGGGAAGCAGGGAGTTCGTTCAGCACCCAGTTCGCGACTGCTTTCGGTTTCGCGGAGCCTGCGGCGGCCTTTTCGAAAAAAGCCGCGAGCGGCAAATCATCCGCCAGCACACCGGCGTCGTAGTCGCTCACGCCGTACTCGGCCACGAAGCGCGCCTTTTTCACCGCAGGCAACTCCGGCATCCGCGCGCGCGCCGCCTCGACCAGGCTCTCCGTGCGCACGGGCAGCAGGTCGGGATCGGGAAAATAGCGGTAGTCGTGATCGGACTCCTTCACCCGCATGAGGAAGGTCTGCCCTGCCGCGTCGTCCCAGCGCCGCGTCTCCTGCTGGAGCCGCTCGCCCGCCGCGACCGCCGCGGTCTGGCGCTCGATTTCATACGCCAAGGCGCGCCGCACGCCGCTGATCGAGTTCATGTTCTTGATCTCGATTTTCACGCCCAACTCCTCCTGCCCCGCGGGTCGCACCGAGACGTTGCAATCGCACCGGAGCTGTCCTTTTTCCATGTCGGCCGTGCTCACGCCGCCGTACTCGAGGATTTGTTTGAGGGCGGTGAGAAAGGCGAACGCCTCCTCCGGCGATTCGATGCGCGGCTCGGTGACGAGCTCCATCAGCGGCGTGCCGGCGCGGTTGAAGTCGATGCCGGTGGTCGTCTCGAAGTGGAAACTTTTCGCGACATCCTCCTCGAGGTGGATGCGGGTGAGGGGAACGGTCTTGCCCGGCGCGGCGATGCTTTCCCGCGCATCCTTCGGGTACGCGGCGTCATGCAGCGGCACGCCACCGCCCACGCAGATGGGCCGCTCGTATTGCGAGATTTGGTAGTTCTTCGGCATGTCGGGATAGAAATAGTTCTTCCGGTCGAACTTGCAGACCGGCGCGATTTCGCAGTCGAGCATGAGCCCCGTGAGCGTGATTAGGCGCAGCGCTTCTTCATTCATGACCGGCAGCCCGCCGGGAAGGCCGAGGCAGGTCGGGCAGGTGTGGGTATTGGGCGGCGCGCCGAATTCGACCGCGCAGGCGCAGAACATCTTACTGCGTGTCGCGAGCTGCACATGGACTTCGAGGCCGATGGTGGGAGTCATGAAAAGTTGAGGGTTGAAAGTTGAGAGTTGAGAGACCGGAACGAACGCTCCGCTTCGTCTTTCGTCATTTTCCGATCTCCCTCACCGCCGCCTGCAGCCGGAACTCCCGCAGCAGCCCCGCCAACTCCGAGTCGGTGCGAAATACGACGACACCCGCCCACACAAGCGCCAGCCCAAACGCAACCCCGATCACCGCTCCGCTCAACCCGTAGATCCAGCGCACGAGCCGGATCGGCTGCTGCGAGGTGCTGCGAAAAACGATCGCGCCCAGCCCCGCAATACATGCGAAGAGCACCAACCCGATCACCGCGCCGGCGACGAGCGGAGCCGCCTGGTCGGAGAGCGGCATCGGAGCGAGCAGCGGCGCGGCGAGCGGCCCGCCGAAATATCCGGCCACTCCCGCCGCCGCGAGCCCGATGATGTTCGCCACCTGTCGCACGACTCCAAGCTGCCAGCCGCGGACGAATTGCCACAGCAGCAGCACCGCCGCTCCCACGAGAATCCACGGCTGCATCGGCTACGATCCGCATTGTGCCCGCTGCCGCAGCGCGTGATCGACCAGCACCAGCGCCGCCATCGCCTCGACCATCGGCACCGCGCGCGGCAGCACGCACGGATCATGACGTCCCCGAGCGCGCAACTCGGTTTGCTCGCCCGCGTTCGTGACCGTCTCCTGCGGGCGGGAAATCGTCGCCGTCGGCTTGAACGCCACGCGGAAAAAAATCGGCTCCCCATTGCTGATGCCGCCCTGGATTCCGCCTGACCGGTTCGACTTCGTCCGCACCTCGCCATCCCGCATCTCGTATGGATCGTTGTGCTCCGAGCCGCGCATTCGCGCTCCGGCAAATCCCGAGCCGATCTCGAATCCTTTCGTCGCCGGCAGGCTCATCATCGCCTTTGCGAGGTCCGCCTCCAATTTGTCGAAAACCGGCTCGCCCCAGCCCGCCGGCGCGCCCCGAATGACGCACTCGACCACCCCGCCGAGCGAATCCCCCTCGCTCCGCGTTCGTTTGATCAGCTCGATCATCCGCTCCGCCGCCGCGCCGTCCGGGCAGCGGACGATGTTCTCCTCGACCTGCGCGAAAGTGACCGTCGCCGGATCAACCTCCGCCTCGAGCACATGGATCGATTTTACATAAGCCACGATCTCCAGCCCCGGTGCAAAACCCGCCAGCACCTTCTTCGCGATGGCCGCCGCGGCGACACGTCCGATGGTCTCCCGCGCCGAAGCCCGCCCGCCGCCCTGCCAGCTGCGGATGCCGTATTTCGCCTCGTAGGTATAATCCGCGTGCGATGGGCGATACGCCGTCTCCATCTCGCGATACGCCTCGGGCCGCGCGTCCTTGTTCATGACGAGCACTGAGATCGGCGTCCCCAGCGTGCGCCCCTCGAAGAGCCCCGACAAAATCCGGCAGCGGTCATCCTCCGCCCGCGGCGTGACGATCTCGCTCTGGCCGGGCCGTCGCCGGTCGAGATCGCGCTGGATTTCCGCCTCGCTCAGCTCAATGCGCGGCGGGCAGCCATCGACGACCACGCCGACCCCGCCGCCGTGCGATTCACCCCAAGTCGCGATGCGAAAAATTTCCCCAAACTGGCTCGACATGCGCGCCAATCAAACAGCGCGTTCCGCATCCGACAAGCCTCAGCCGCGCCGAATATTTCGTGTGAAAGCGTTGTGAAGCTGCGCTCGTCCACTAAAAGAATGTTTCCCATTTCACCGAAGGAACCACCAACGAATGACGGCTCGGAACTCTTCCGGAAATCGAGCGCGACACACACGATGCCCATAAAAATCGCCATGATCGGAGCCGGTTCCATCGGCTTTACCCGCAAGTTGATGCACGACGTGCTCGCCGTCCCTGAGTTGGCGGACACGCACTTCGCCCTGACCGACCTCTCGCAGCAGAATCTCGACATGGTGGCGCGAATCGCCGAGCGCGATGTCCGGGGGAACAAGCTGCCTGCGCGCGTCACGGCCACGACCGACCGGCGGGCGGCCATTGCCGACGCCGACTACGTGCTCTGCACGATCCGGCAGGGCGGGCTCGAGGCTTTCCAGAGCGACATCGATATTCCGCTGAAATACGGCATCGACCAGTGCGTCGGCGACACGCTCTGCGCCGGCGGTCTCATGTACGCGCAGCGGACGATCCCGGCGCTGCTCGATTTCTGCAAAGACATCCGCGAGGTCGCGAAAACGGGCGCGCTTTTCCTCAACTACGCCAACCCGATGGCGATGAACACCTGGGCTTGCAACCAGTATGGCGGCGTCCGCACCATCGGCCTCTGCCACGGCGTGCAGGGCGCGCATTGGCAGATCGCGCACTGCATCGAGCGGTGGGCAAAAAAGGAGGGGCTGCTCGGCGAGGACGAGACGATCAACCGTCGCGACGTGGACGTGATCGCGGCGGGGCTCAACCACCAGACGTGGTTTTTGAAAGCCGAATGGCGCGGCACCGACTTCATCCCGCGGCTGCTCGAACTCTTCGAGGATCACCCGGAATACAGCGAGACCGAGAAGGTGCGCATCGACGTGCTGCGGCGGTTCGGCTTCTACAGCACCGAGTCGAACGGCCACCTCAGCGAGTATCTCCCGTGGTATCGCAAGCGCCCGGAGGAGATCCGAAAATGGATCGACCTCCGCACTTGGATCAACGGCGAGACCGGCGGCTACCTGCGCGTCTGCACTGAGGGGCGGAACTGGTTTGAGACCGACTTCCCGCACTGGCTCGAGGAGCCCGCGCCGAAGATCGACGGGGGCAAGCGCAGCGAGGAGCACGGATCGTGGATCATCGAGGCGCTCGAGACCGGGCGCGTCTATCGCGGGCATTTCAACATCGTCAACCATGGGCACATCACCAACCTGCCAAGCGGCTGCGTCGTCGAAATCCCCGGCTACGTGGACCGGACCGGCATCAACATGCCGGTGATCGGCGACCTGCCGCTCGCCTGCGCGGCGACCTGCTCCGCCTCGGCACGCGTGCAGCAGATGGGCGTCGAGGCCGCGATTCGGGGTGACGTGACTCTCCTGAAACAGGCAATGCTTCATGATCCGCTCGCAGGGGCCGTGTGCGACCCCGAGGAAATCTGGCAGATGACCGACGAGCTTCTCGTCGCGCAGGCAGAGTGGCTCCCGCAATACGAGACCTGGATTCCAGCCGCACGGGAGCGGCTGGAGAAGCATGGGAAAAACGGGACGCGGGTGAAGTTGCGAGACACCGAGGGCGCGGCGCGCCTCAAGACCAAGTCGGTCGAGGAGATGTCCGCCGATCGTGAGTCCGCCCGCCGCAACGCCGCCGCTGCCGACAAAGGCAACATGACCAAGAGCGCGGCCTAACGAGCATCGGCCCGCTGGCTTCATGCTCGGATGAATGAATGCGATCCCACGGGCCTCCCTGTTCCGCCGTTGCAAGTAATCCGATCCAACGAAGCTGGTTCCGAATCTGGCGCCAGAGTCTGCAAGGGCTCCGGCGCTGCTTTTTCCGATGGTCATGTCTGGCAGCCCCAGTCAGCCCGCATCGCTTCGCAGCAATGTGCGACGTGCAGGTCAAAAGAGCCGGCCGAGTGCCTCGACGCCGAACAGAAACGCCACGACGAAGGCAATGGAAAGCGCCAGGCCGACCCAGTCGAGCGCATAGTCGGAGAGTCTGGCCTCACCGCTGCGGAGCAGGCCCGGCAGGCGCAGAAAATCCGTGAGCAGCAGGCGTCCAGAGCTGGGTGAACCTTGCCGGGAAACGTGTGCCATGTCGGGCTCGTGACTGTCGAGCCGATCAAGCTCATCCACCGTGAATCCGGCCTCGCGGATGCGGTGCTCCTCGCCGACCGGGGTATCGAGTCGGCAGTAGAACTCGTCCACCGCATGTTGATCGTGCTGCCGGGTGACGAGCGAGACGCCCACCAGTGCGAGAAGAGTCGGAATCAAATAGAGTGGATACTTGATTTGCACCGGGAGCCGCAGCAGCACTCCCTGGTCACTGACAAAGCCGAACGCCGGGTCCGTGAGATCAAAGCCGTAGAGACGCGCCATCCCATCCGCCACGGGCCGGAGATGCAGCAGGTCGAAGAGCGGGAACTCGCGACCGGCGAGAGCGGTCAGCCAGGGCCACGACGGCCAGTCTGGCGCGTTGGCCGCGAGAAAGAGAGGCGTGGCCACGAGGACGGAGGCGATGGCTCCCGCCGCAGTCACCCTTCGCCACATCAGCGCGACGAGAATCGCGGTGCCCGTGAGGGAGCCGAGAGGTTCCACGATGGTGACGAACTCTACGATATCGGTGATGGAAGTGGCGATCCACCAAGCGAGAAACAGACCGACGGCCGAGAAGATCCTTGCCATCAGGAGAAAATGCGCCGGCGACGCCTTCCTGACCCAATGCTCCTGATACACATTGGTCACGAACATACCTCCGAATCCGAGAATGCCGCCCGAAAGGCTGGACATCACCGCCGCGAGAATGGCCGCGACGATCAGACCGCGAAGGCCGGTGGGCAGGAGGTCTCCCGCGGCCAAGGGGAAAGTGTTATCCGGCGTGGCCCCGGGAATGCCGGAGGCCGGATCGAGCAGAGGATGTCCCGCATACAGGGCGATGGCAAAAAGACCCACCAAACCCCACCCGACGGTACAGAGCCGCTTGATCACGGAGCCGAAGACTCCCATCCGCGCGGCCCATTCGTCGCGGGCCGCCGCCGAGCCGCCCACGGAACTGATCGCGGCGGAGAACGTAATGCCGATCCCGAACCAGAGGATCCACCACACCCCGAAATCGTTGGCCGCGCCCGAAAACAGGCTCGTCATTTCGTTGGAGATTCCCGCATCGAGCGCGGCCATTCCCCCCGCTTTCGCGATCGCAAAGGGAATCAGCAGAAACGACAGCACCACGATCAGGAGACTCTGATAAATGTCGGTCGCGTAGGCCGCGATGATGCCGCCGATGAGCGTATAAAGAAGCGTCGGGATCACGATGGTCGCCTCCGCCTCAAACCCGCTGAGCTGCCCGCCCGTCATGACTTGCAGGACAATCGCCGCGGACTTGATTCCGAGCGCCATCGCGATCGGAAACTTGATGAGCATCACGACCTTGAAGATCATCGCCATCAAAGCGCCGAACCGCATCCGGACGATGTCGGCCAAAGTGACGATCCGAAGACGCCGGATCGCGGGCGGATACATCCAGAAAAATGGCGTGATCAGGATCCAGGTGAGACTCAACCAGATGCCCGACATCCCTTTCTGGTAGGTCGCGGCAGCCACGCCCATTGGATGATTCGCGTTGGTCCCTCCCGCGAAGGCGGCGGCGATCATCATCAATTTCCCCATCTTCCGGGAGCCGACGAGAAAGGCACCGCAGTCCTTGATTTTCCTCAATGCCCAAAACGCGATCCCGAACATCGCAACCATGTAGATGGCAATGACGCACCAGTCGGCGAACGCGAGCTGGACCAGTGACTCGATCGGGTCCGGGTGGGAAGGATTCATCGCTGGAAAATGCCCAAGCCCACTTCACCGCCGGGAGCCAGCACCGCCGCGCTCCGTGGGCTCGAGGGAGCCATGCGGAGGCGACAATGATTAACGAGAGTGCGGGAGGGATTCATGCGGCGCCCAGAGTGTACCCTCCCATTCAGGGAGCAAGAGTTGGGCGACTTTACGTGTATAACTACGGACCTGTTGAGGGGTTGCCTTGGAGGCTGGGCCGGCGAAAATGAAATATCGCTACCGCCAGCGTCCGCAGAAACAATTGTATCCGCACTTGTCGCGCCATGCCTGGCAGTCACAGCCACGGGCTCACTCGCGTTAATCCTCTTCTGCTCGTATGCAGGGAGTGACCCCTTCCGCCCCCCCATGCCGCTGCATCTCGCCTTCCCCCTCGCAAGCGGCGTGCTCTTCGTCTTCGCGATGCTTCTGCTCAAGCGCGCCTCCGCGCTCGGCGCGGGGGCGTGGCGGGCCACCTTCGTCGCGAACATCGTCACCGCGATCGCATTCCTCGTCCTCCTCCCGCTCGGCGGTCCCGGCCAGCCGTGGACGATGCTCTGGCAGCCCGCCGTCGCGGGCGCCGTGTTCCTCGTGGGGCAGATGCTCACCTTTCTCGCGCTCGACCGCGGCGACGTCTCGGTCGCCACGCCCGTGCTCGGCCTGAAGATTGTGTTCGTCGCCACGCTCACCGCCCTCGTGCTCCAGGAGGTCGTGTCGCTGCGGCTCTGGATCGCCGTGCTCACGGCGACGGTCGGGATCGTCCTGCTCAACCGCACCGACGGCTCCTCGGCGAGGCGGGTCGGCTTCACCGTGCTGGCGGCGGGCGGGTCGGCGGCGGCGTTCGCGGTCTTCGACGTGCTCGTGGCGAAATGGGCGCCCGCATGGGGCGCGGGTCGCTTCCTGCCCATCATGCTCGGCTGCCTCGCCGTGTGGTCGCTGGGGCTCGTCCCGCTCTTCCGCCATCCGCTGCGCGACATCCCGGCCGTCGCGTGGGGGCCGCTGCTCTCGGGCGCGGGCCTCCTCGCGCTCCAGGCGCTCATCCTCATCACGACCATCGCGAACTTTGGCGACGTGACGCAGATCAACATCGTCTATGCCGCCCGCGGGCTCTGGAGCGTGGTGCTCGTCTGGTGGATCGGCCACTGGTTCGCCAACCGTGAGCGCGAGCAGGGCGGCCGCACTCTCGCGTGGCGGATGTCCGGCGCCGCGCTCGTGCTCGCCGCCATCGCCCTCATCGTGACGTGACCGGGCGAAACGCTCGCGCGCCTATTGGTCCCTCAGAGGTGCGAGGCCGGGGAGGAACGGCAGGGTTGCGATCAGAAACTGGCCCCGCATGGGCGATGATCTATTTTGGGAAAGCTGTTGATGCCGATCGATCGGCAGATGTCGATTCGATTCGGGGAAAGGGCGAACACGATTTGTGCACGAATGCCCGGCCCGATCCCTTCTGCACCCTCTCAATGCCTTCGGCCGCGCCGACCGCTATTCGTCTCGCAATTCGGGGAACTCCAATCCGCCGTTGACCCCCACTTGCAGGGGCTTTCGTCCCCCAGCCGGCTCGGGATGGCCGAACGATCCCTCGATGTTGTTTTCGATCCGGCAGTCTTCTATGACGACCGGACCGCCGTAATCGCTGTCGGCCGGCGTCATGAACAGCACCGGCTTTTCATATTTGACGAGCGAGTATTCCGCTTCGTCGAATTCCCGCTGCCGAACCGAGTTCATCGTGAAGGAACAGCGCTTGAAGAGCGTTCCCTCGCTCGCCTCCACCCGAACGACATAGTTTTTGAAGTACACGCTGGCGCGAGTGAACTCGCACTGATCGAAGGTCACGTCGGAGCAGCCGATCACGGCGAGCAGCTCGCGGTCGCTCGTGTCGCGGAACCGGCAGTTTTTGAAGGTGATTTTTCTCGAGCCAGTGATGCGGACTCCGAACGCCCCCGAGCCAAAAAAATCGCAGTCCTCGAAGAGAAGCTCCTCGCTCCACTTGATGACGAGGCAGCCGAACACGCAGTTCTCCCCCTCGAAATGCCCGACACTCATCCCCCGCATGGTGATGTTCTCGCAGTTCGTCAGCCGGATCACCGTACGCTTTCCGTCGCAGAGCAGCCGGGTTTTCCCCGAGCCGGCTCCCGCGATGTGGAGATCGGTCGCCCCGGCCAGATGCAGCGCGTGCTCCTTGTCCGCCACGAGCAGCGGATTGCTCGAAGGCAGGCTCGAGAGATCGAAGTCGCCTGGCCCCAGGCGAATCCTCATGCCACTGGCTACTCCCGCGGCCAACTCCCGCGCGCTGGCAGGCTCGAGCATCTGGCTTGCTGTTGGACGCGCCTCCTTGTCGGCGGCACCCGCGAGCGGCGCGTCACATTGCAGGAGCACGAGCGGCAGAAGAAGGATGAGGGAAGGGACTTTCATGGATTCATGCTGACTCGCGGGCTGCGGCGAACGCGACTCTTTCGATGAGCGAAAGGCCCTGGCCGACGCTGGCTGATATCTCGACGTGCGCCTCCATCGCCGCCCTCCGCCGTGGGCTCACTTGACATCTTCCAGGTCTGGCGCCGCGTCCTCTCCCGCGACGGGGCACGCGCGCGGAGCAGGGCCGACCGAAGTAGTCGCAAGCGGAGTGGGGAAACCCCGCCGAACGGCGCTCGCCGGGCTGTGCTCCCCTGTGCGATAGCTCTTGCATGATGCCCCGACTCGCCCCCGCCATGCTCATGCTCTCCGCGCTCAGTCCCGCCCTCGCCGCGCCCCTCGACGATGCCGATCTCGACCAGCGCATCGACCAGCTCCGGCGCGCGGATTTCACCCTCGAAATCGTCCAGGCCGACGGCTCGCCGGTTGCCGGACCGGTCGGCTACGAGCTGAAGCGGCATGCGTTCGAGTTCGGCACGGCGATCGCGGCGCGGATGATCGCGCTCCCGACCCGATCCAGGCCAGCAAGGGCGTGGCGACGGACGCCGAGCGCGGGAAGTACGCGGAGATTGCGTCGAAGTATTTCTCGGCGGCGGTGATGGAGAACGCGATGAAGTGGCCGTCGATGGAGGGCGCGGACGGCAAGCCGGCGCACACGGACCGGGCGGAATACTCCTACCAGTGGTGCGTGGACGGGGGGCCTGAAACTTCGCGGGCATTGCGTCTTATGGGGTGTGGCGAGGTGGCAGCCGGACTGGCTCAAGAGCTGGCGCAGCAGCCGCCCGACGTGATCGAGGCGCGGATGAAGGTGCGCCTGCGGCATTTGACGAGCCTCTTCGACGGGCGGATCACCGAGTGGGACCTGAACAACGAGATGATGCACGAGGACATCTTCCGCAAGGCACTCGGCCTGAAGAACGGGGCGGCCTATTTCAAATGGGCGAAGGAAATCGCGCCCGACACACACTTTTACGTGAACGAGTTCGGCGTGCTCCAGGGGAACGAGGTGGACAAGTATGTGAAGCACATCCGCGAGCTGATGGCGGCCGGGGCCGCGGTCGGCGGCATCGGCGACTAGGCGCACTTTTCGAGAAGATCCCGGAGAATGCGAGGCAGTGGGAGATCCTCGACAAGCTCGGGCAGTTCAAGCTGCCGGTGAAGATCACGGAGTTCGACCTCGAATACGGCGGCATGACGCCGGAGGACCAGGCGGAGCAGGTGCGGAGGTTCTATAAGGTCTGCTTCGCGCATCCGGCGGTGGAGGGCATCTACCTGTGGGGCTTCACCGACCGCTCGCACTGGCGGCAGGGCGCGGGGCTGTGGGACGCCAAGCTCGAGCCGAAGCCAGCCGCGCTCGCCTACATGCGCTCATCACGGAGGAGTAGGGCGCGCTTGGCGAGGCGGGGGCCACGGGCGGTCGGATCGCATTCCGCGGATTTCCTGGCACATACCGGATCAGCGCAGGCGGGCGCTCGGCGACCGTCGAGCTGGCGGCGGGAAAGGGCGACCCCATCCGAGTGACGCTGGAATAACGCATTCCTTTTCAGCGAACACGTTCGCCAATTCGCGATCCCAATCCGAGTGAAAGATCGCTTCCCGCCGATCTCTCCGGCACGTCAGTTGGTAAACCGCTCCCGCATATTATGCAGGGCACAGCCTTCCGGCCCTCCAGCTAGTGGCTGCTCAACCGGCCGAGGGTGCTCTCGATGGAGGCCTTCAACTTCTCGGCGGCGCCGTCCACGGCATCGCTCAAACTGCCCGCCTGGTGCGTGACCGCCGTCGGCCGCCGGCCTTCGAGCCGGGCCTCCATCACGCAGCGTTTGTCGTTCCCGCCTTTTTGGCTGTTCTCGTCGCTGAGATGCACTTCCACCCGCGTGATCCGCTCGCTGAAGTGACTCAAGGCGCTTTCCACCGTGGCTTCGACTTGGGCGGCCAACTCTTCGCGGCCTTCGATGTGGTTGTCGGTATTGACTTGGATTTGCATATTTTTTCTCCCGTTTGTGGCGGCTCAGTAGCGATAGATCGCGGCGAGGCCCGTGGGTGCAGGCATGCGCTCCCCCGGAACCATGAGCACCTGTCCGCCCTTGCTCGCGACGAGCTCGCCGAGGTCGTCGAGCACGTCGTCGATTTCCGGGTGGTTGAGATCGGCGGTCGCGATGCGCCCCGTCGCCGGATCGACGCGGCCGGGTAGATGGCGCCCGGCTTCGAGGAGTAGCGTTGCGACGCGACCCGCGGCGGCCGCCTCGGCGACTTTCGCGAGATCGTCATCGCCCAGCCCCTTCGTTCGCGCTTGCCCGAACTCTTCGCCCAGCGCCGCGAGCCGCGCCTGATAGAGCGGCTCGATGACTTCCCACGCGCGGGTGCGCAACTCCTCGGGAGGCACGGCGTCGGGATTGATCGTGATCCCCGCCTCGGCGAGGAAAGGATTCTGACTGACCTGATGGAAATGCCCATGGTGCTCGGGCAACGCTGCGAGGATCAAGGCGAGCCCCGAGGGCCGCGAGTGGTGCTCGAGGACCGCCCGATCGACGGCGCGAAAAAAGCGCTCTTTATCCACATCGAGTTCGTCGCTTTTCCCGCCGTGGCCGTGGCGCATGGCGACGCTTCCCCCGCCGGTCCCGCCGTAGGAAGCCACGGTCTGGTGCGGCTCGGTGAGCTCCTCGCCGAGCGCGTCGGTGATGGTGCGCGGGACACCCGGAGCGAGGTCGATCTCGTCGAGCGCATCGCGGTTTCCCTCGAAAAGCCGGATCGCCTGGAGGCTCAAGGCGAGCACCTGGTAACGGCCCGCGGATTGCAGGAGCCGCCAGAGCGGCTTGGTGTGAAAGCTCTCGGCCACGATGGTCAGTGCGCCGACCGGGCGTTGCGTGGTGAAAACGTGGAAGAACCCCGGCGCGGCAAACACCGCGAGGCCGTCGAGCGTGTGATTCCAAAACTCCGCATCCGACGCGAGGGCGTGGAATGGCTCGAGCAGCTGCGTCACTTCGTCGGCGGCGTGTTTCTGTCCCAGCGATTGCTCCAGCTCCTTGACTAGGTTCCGAAAGCGAATGGGATCCTGCTGATTGTCAGGATGGTGCCGGTGGGTCGGCTGGTAAAGCGAGAGACACGGGGTCTGCGCGCCGTCGAGCACCGACGCAAAATCGTGGGTGAGGAGCGTCGTGGGAGTTGTCATTGGAAGGTCTGAATCGCGGGCAGATGCGCTGGTGGCCCCGTTAAACGGGGCGATATTTCAGCGACTTACTGCGGGGCGGATTTTTTGCGAACCTTCGACATCTCCTCTTCCGGCCGGGGCCCGAGCTGACCCAGGAGGTGTCGGAGTTGCTCGATATTCACGGGCTTCACCAAGTGCGCGAAAAAGCCGGCTTCTTTTGTCTGCCGCAAATCTTCCTCCATGCCATAGCCGCTGAGGGCGATGCCCGGCACGGGGCGCTGGCGCTGGAGTTCTCGCATCAGATCGAGGCCGCTGCCATCGGGCAGACCGAGGTCGCTGACGACCAGATCGAAGCGCGCCGCGTCGAAGGCCAGCAGCGCCTCGTGAACGGTCCCGGCGGTGGTGACGGTGTGTCCGTCACGCGAGAGCAGGCGGGTGAGCACGGTGCGCGTCGCCTCGTGATCCTCGACAATGAGCAGACGGAGCGTGCGGCGCGGGGCCGGGAGGCGGGCGGCGGCAGGGACCGCGGCCACGGGGGCATCCACGGTGCCCAGCGACATGGAGAAAGTTGCGCCCAGCCCGACGCCGCTGCTCACTGCGCGGAGCGCGCCGCCATGGACCTCCGCGATGGCGTGCGAGATCGCGAGCCCGAGGCCGAGCCCGCCGTAACGATGCTGGCCGGCGATCTCGCCTTGCTCGAAGGCTTTGAAAATGTGCGGCAGTGCGGCAGCGCTGATGCCGATGCCGGTATCCTCGACGCTGACCACGATCCAACCCTCCACGTCGTTCCGGG
>PPFU01024487.1_pt1 | contig 20692 bp, 25 predicted proteins | sample 1535991 | NCBI WGS metagenome assembly PPFU01 (sample SAMN04901290, study PRJNA319586) | Hypolithon metagenome, whole genome shotgun sequencing project. | isolation source: Antarctic Hypolithon | place: Antarctica: Miers Valley | collected 2014
CAGATTCTTCCTCAACAGATTCTTCCTCAACAGGTTTCTCTTCAACAGGTTTCTCTTCAACAGGTTTCTCTTCAACAGATTCGTTTTCTGATTCATTTTCTGAAGGCTCTGCCGCTTCTATCGCATCTATTGCTTTCACTTCGCCAATCGAGTCAGAGAAGTCATACAGGCGATCAATGCCTGCGCCGAAGGCCGTGAGCGACTGAAGCCGTGCTACTACTACATTCAGTGAAAAGAAAACTCGAATAAACGCGCCCTGAGCCTCGCTGACTTTGCCCACTTCTACCTCGCCGCCAAAGACGGCTGGCGCGACCACGATGGCAGGCAGCACAAAGGGAATGAACTCGTAGATGTTGGTGAGGCCGTTTAGGCTTAGCTCCCAGGTAAGGAGGCGTTTGTAGTTGTTAAAAGCGGCCATGAACCGATCTTTGATTTGCATAGACTCCTGCCTTTCGCCCTGGTAAAACGCGATCGCCTCTGCATTTTCCCGAACCCTCACCAGGCTAAAGCGAAAGTTGGCCTCTTTTTTAAGCTGCTCAAAGTTAAGCTGCACAAGCGGTTTACCAAAGACGCCAACGGTGACTAACGTGCCAGCGACTGCGTAAATGAGGAGGAAAAAAACCAGCTCCCAAGAGATGCCCCACAGCACACCGCTAAAAGCGATTACAGACAGCACAGATTCGATGGCGACTAGCGCGATGGTGAGCGATTCTTGGGTGAAGCTTCTGATATCTTCGGCGATTCGCTGGTCGGGGTTGTCTATATCAGGGCTGAACTGGTTGATGCGGTAGAAGGCGCGATCGCTGAAATACCGTTCTACGAAGCTGTCGGTGAGCCAGCGTCGCCAGGCTAGGGCTAGGCGATCGCGCAAAAAGTTATAGCCTGCCAGCAGCGGCGCATACGCCACTAGCACCCCAATGAAGATAGTGACAGTTTGCCAAAAGCGGCCCTGGTCTTTAGCCGATAGCGCTGAAATTAGCGCGCCGCGCTGGTTGTTGAGCACGACGCTAAGACCGGTGTAGGCTAGCAGCAGCACGGCAATGAGCAGCAGCAGACCTCTAGCCTTCCACTTTTCGTCGCCTGACCAGTAGGGGTGTGCGATCGCCCAGAAGCGCTTGAAAACTTTAAGGTTAAATCTTTCCATTAAGGGGCCGCTGGTTTTACAGTTGCCACCTTACTATGGGGTATGTTTTTGGCTATCTTCCCGCAGGGAGGAATGGGATGCAAGAAAAGAATGATTGACCTCAAAACTAAGCATTGACGATGCCCTAAGCGTGTTTAGCAAAGGCAGCAACTGTCCCATCTGCTTTGAATGAGTAAACGGTGTATGGTGCTGTGTCCTCGTCTGTTTCCATGCCAGGGGAACCCATCGGCATTCCGGGGGCGGTAATGCCTGTAACGTTGGATTTTTCGGCTAATAGCCGCTGCACGTCTTCAGCAGGTACATGACCTTCAATGACATATCCACCAACGAGGGCAGTATGGCAAGAGTCTAGCCCTGCTGGTACACCATAGCGCTGCTTAACGGCCTCCATGTCTTCGGTGACGTTGTCGTTAATAAGAAAGCCAGCCGACTGGATGTGCTGAGTCCAGTCTTCACAGCACCCACAGGTGGGAGAGCGGAAGACGGTAAGTTCATAGTCAGCGGGATTAACCTTGCGCAGAGATAGCTTTGGGTCGGCTTTAGCGGGTTGGGGTCGGGTAGTGATTCCGGCAGCGCCCAACAGCCCTACTGCCAAAACCCGGTGCGTAAACGAACGACGATTCATCAGATGCCCCCTCCAAAAGTCACAAAAGTACGAACATAGGCATGGCATCTGATGCCTTGTCTAGCCTGTTCAGGCCTATTCAATAGTAAAGGTTAAAGCAGTAGAGGTTAAAGCAGTAGAGGTTAAAGCAGTAGAGGTTAAAACGAAGTGTCGCCTACAGCCGGGCTACCAGACTTTGTCTGCTCCACGGCTGCGCTATGTTGCAGCGATATAGTCTGATGAGCAGCAACGGCCACCAGCAATACAACAAACGGCACAGAGACAATTTTGAACAGCAGACTAGGCCAAAAATTGTCACGAGAATTGAACATGGCACCCTCAGGTATCTTTATGCCTTTATTGTCTCTGTGGCATTTGGGCTTTGTAAAACCGGGGGTGACACAACTGCATGTGGTCTAAAATGTTTAGCCTGGTAAAAGTCAGGCATAGCGGATTTGAAGCAGCAGCCTGCGAGACTTTATCGGGGCTACAAGCCTGTGAAAACAAGAGGGATCTTGTACGTAGCCAAAGCCAGCTTTGCCTTCAATGACTAGCTTATTCTCTTGGCCATAGTAGTCCAGCATTTGCTGTTCTGAATCAAGCTCAGAGCAGGATGAGAATAGGGTATGCCTTGGCTTTTTATTATGCGAGGTTGCAATCATGACGTGAGGGCCCGAGAGTACGTCGATATCAGTGATATAGAAGTAGGCGGTCATAAAGTTATAGCCCGCTACGTCATAGTGGTAATTAAGCGGGGGATATAGCTCCTTTTGTTTAGAGATAGGCAAATCTGATACGAAGCTCCAGGAAAGATGGGGAACTACCTTGGAGGGCCAGTACCTCAGGTACTTCCGCACAATTTCCAGCAGAATGGGATCCTGTGCCACCTTCTCTATGACAGGGCAAGCTGCCGGATTTTGAACCAAGCCTCTAAAGACACGACGGCCTCCCTTAAGTCGCCCGCTTGCAACCTCTGGAGCGTAAAACTCATCTTCGTGTCCTGGCTCGCGGCAGGCCGTTTCACAGGCGAACTGATAGACGGCTTCAGTCTCTGATGGAGGAAGCTGTAGCCCGAAAGACACGCCCCTTTGCTGTAGCTCTTGGGCACAGCGCTCAGGTGAAACGCCGGCTAGAAATGATTGGCTTCGTGGCGTTAGCTGACGCTTGTAAAAATCAGAATTGAGCTGCTGACGACGCCCCTGATAAAAACTGTAGGCCTCACGAGCAGCTTTGAATCGACCCACGGTGTGATGTAAGTCCCCTTTCTGGAGGCGATGGTTCAAACGAGAAAATAATGCAGGTAAGCTTGTCTTCATTGCAAAAAGCCATTGTTATACTTGCTTTTAAAACGAAATAATTACATCCCTGGCTCATGATTGTACTATGGAAGGTATTAAATATAATTGTTCTTTTTATGTTGAAACTTGCAAATACGGTTATGACGACTCGTACTCTTATACCAAAACCAAGGTAGGTAAGTAGCTAGGCGAAATTAAGGCTCTTCAGGAGTTGCCGTGAAGCGCCACTAAATGTAGTGTCGAGTTGAGTTGAAGGATTATGGGAGAATTAGAGGCGGCGTATTGCGATAGTGTGACCTTGAATTAGACCACGCCGCGATAAAGCCGTTAAATACAAATGAAGGATTTAACGGCTTAAAAGTTTCTGTATCTTGCTCAAATTTCAGCTTTGTTTACCACTTAAGTGTTTGAGACTGCTTTTGTGAGGGAGAAATACTGTGGTAGCGCCCTGACGAAAACGCCCAATTGCACAGCCGCTGATGGTTGTCTTCGCCAGCGGGCATGTGGGCTCCTGAGTGGAGCCAATAGTCGATTAGCTCGGGCCACTGGGCCGGCGCCTTAAGCGTATGAAGGGGCGTTTCTAACGCCTCTGAGATCTGAGCATAGAGCTGAGGCTGGCTCATAACCCGCTCAATGCGGTGAACCAGCGACCGGGCGTTACCTGCCGGAAAGATCATGGCATTTACGCCGTGAAATAAGTACGCCTCAAAATAAGGATGGTCGGCGGCAATGATCGGCGTGCGTGCGGCCATCGCCAGATATATGCTCTGAATGGGTAGTCCAAGGGACGCTGTCGATGGCCAGTCGCGGTTGTAGTCAGGCGGATTGTAGCCAGGAATGACCACCAGGTCAGCGGCTCTAATATGGTCTAAAAGCTGATCCTCTGAGGGCGCAGCCATGAAGGTGACGCATTTGGACAGATTGAGCTGATGAACCCGCGCTTGCAGCGTTAACAGGTCGCTGTCTAGCTCAGCCGCGATCGCTAAATCGGTTGTGCTGGCATCGCCTCCTCTATACCCTTGGGGCAAGAGACTTGCGAGCTTTCGGGTGGATCTTTTGGCTGACTCTCCGAGTAAATCGTCTTCACTAGCGCTAAATCGAAGGGATTCTCCGGCTAGCAGTCTGCTAAACATATCGTCGCTCAAAGGGTGGTCTCTCGAAGAGCCGTTCCTCAGAAGGGCATCTTCAGTCGGTTCGCTCGGCATCGCCTCAAACCTCAGGCCGTCTTGAATCTGCGCTTTTTTATCGGCGGTTTCGTACACCAGCACGAGCCGAACAGAATTGCCCTGCTCGTGCATATGGCTGAGTGCTAGGAGCAAATCGCTGACGCCAGCGGCCTCGTGAATGGAACCTGCGTAGATCAGCTCAAGGGTATTTTGGTCGTAGCGGAGCTGCTTAGCTGGATGTCGTTTCGGTGGTTTGGGCTGGGGCCACTCCCAGGGAATGAGCTTGCTGGCGCTGATGCCGCTGGCTGCTAAAATTTTGCAGGCAGGTATGCCGTGGCTACCGACCCAGGCGACGCTGCTGTGATTGAGCTGATGGATCAGTCGGGCGTGCTGCCAGCGGGCTCTCCAGCTCAGGGGTTCTTGCCAGTCAGAAAATAGAACAACGCTGGGGATGTGGTTGCGGTTTGCCCAGCTCAAAATGGCGCGCTCTGGCGTACATGTGACGATGTGCGTGGGGCAAAAGTCGGCTACTAGCCGAACCTGGCTTTTTTGACTACTCTGGCCGCTGTGGGTTATGCCACTGCCCATTAGCCGGATGCCTGAGGGCGTGATGGTGCTGTAGCTTTCGGCTGAGTGGGTTGAGAAAATAGCGACTTCTTGCACCTGCGATCGCCAGTGAGCCGCCGCCCGCAGAATATGCAAATCTGCCGCGCTCAGATCCTCAGGTAGCTCTTCAGATAGCTCATCGGTAGTGGGTATTGACCATATGTCGGCCAAATACTCCCGGTAGTCTGCATGCTCAACCACAATTAGCAGCCTCGCGTCTTCAAGTTTCATGGGCTTTGCCAGCCATAGTCAATTTAGCCGTCTTCAGAATATATAAGTATGTTTTATTGCCTTAAAAGTTTCAACGGCAGTGCGATCGCCCCAACAGCAGAAATCTTTAGCGAAGTTCGATGATTTTTGAAGTCTGTTTTAAGAATCTGATGTGTCTGGAACTATTCTTTTACTCTCTGCTTCTGTTGAAAGGTGATATCCGTTACTTGAATCACCTTAATTTGATTTAATTTAACGCTATAGCAATTCGCCTTTAGGAACTTAAGCTTTATGGCAGCAGTGCTCAAATCCGCCGTAATTGGCACCGGCATGATCTCAAAGCAGCATCTTTCGTTTCTGAAGGATTGCGATCGCTCTAACATTGTCGGCGTTTGCGACTTATCCCCCGCCGCCGCTGATTACGCCGTAGAGACCTTTCAGTCACAGAGGACATCTATCTGTGCCTGTACCGACTACGCTCAGATGCTAGAAAAAGAAAAGCCTAACGTGGTTCATAGTCTGACGCCGCCGCAAACCCATTTGCCGATCGCCACAGACTGCCTGCGAGCGGGCGCACATGTCATTTGCAAGAAGTCCGTCGCGCCTACGAAGTGACCTGGGATTGCGCGGGCGCTGTACCACAACCGAGAAATTTTAGTGCTCAATGAGGCGACTTCTGCGCTCGATAGTGAAACTGAGCAGCTCGTGAGTCAGGCGATTAATTCGCTGGCGGGCTCGCGATCGCTGATTATTATCGCGCACCGATATTCGACGATTGAGCAGTGCGATCGCATATACGAACTCAGCGAAGGTCAGCTCAAGCAATCAGGGACTTACCGCGAAATTATGATGGCAAAGTAGGCCGCTAAGGGCTGACGATGCACTTAGGATGCACTCAGAATGCACCTAAGCCGTAGGACTCAATGTTTTAGCAGTTTCTACAGAGGTGTCGGCCCTTCCTGCTAACGCCTCCGCCATTTCCTTGAGGCGCTCGACGCGATCCTCGGTCGGTGGATGAGTCATAAATAGTTTCATTAGCCCTTCCTTAGAAAGAGGACTCACGATAAACAGCGGGGCAAAGGCAGGGTTACCGTGAATGGGAACCTTCTGGCCCGTTGCCTCTAACGTTTCAAGGGCGCGTACCAGCGCCAAAGGATTCTGAGTAATCTCTGCGGCTCCGGCATCGGCGGCATACTCTCGGGTTCTAGAAATCGCCATGCGCAGCAGTCCGGCGCTCAAAGGGCCAACCAACAGCAGAAACAAGATGGCGATGGGGTTGTTGCCTCGCCGTCCCACTCGCGCAACGGGAAAGTACAGCGCACCCAAGGTTAGGATGCGGCCTAGATAGGTTAACGACCCAGCCAGGGTGCCAGCCACTGCCTGGGTAAGGGTGTCTCGGTTGCGCACGTGGGTCAGCTCGTGGGCAATTACCGCGTCCAGTTCGTCCGGTGGCAAAAGCTCGATGATGCCTTCTGTGAGGGCGATCGCAGCATGGTTAGGATCGCGCCCGGTGGCAAAGGCATTAGGAGACTTGGAGGGCACGATATAAAGCTTAGGATTGGGCAGGCCAGCGCGATCGCTCAGCTTCTCAATGCGCTCATACAGCTCAGGAGCCTGCTCACGTGGGGTAGGTTTAGCTTGAAAGGCAGACAGCGCAGCTCGGTCAGAGTAATACCACGAACCAAAGCTACTCACAGCCGCAAAGCCTAGTCCATAGTACAAGCCCTGTTCATCCCCCACCAGCAGATAGCCTGCCAGCACGATTAGCCCACTAAGCAATCCCAGCAGTAGCAGCGTCTTAAACTGATTCATCCCAGCCATCGAAAAAACCTCGTCAGTCACTAGATAGTGTTTATTTAAGCCTACAGAGCCTCTTCAGCTCACCATCCGTGCGGTATACCTTCCGTGCGGTATACCTTTATTCAGCTCGCGAAAAGGGCAAAGCTTCCCTCGCTAAATCAATCCTGAGCTATTCTAAGCTTTATGAAAAAAGATCACTATATATACTGGGTGCTGGCAATTACGCTAGTCGCTCTGCTTTTTAATCTTAATAGCTGGGGCGTGCTTGAAGCTAGCGAGGCCAGATACGCTGAAATTAGCCGTGAGATGTTTCGATCTGGCGACCTGTTTCATCCCACGCTGCTCAACATTTATCACTACCACAAGCCGCCCATCACGTTTTGGCTAACGGGAATAAGCTTTCAGGTATTTGGGGTAAACGCCTTTGGCGCTCGGTTTTTCCTTCAGCTATCTATGGTTGCTCAGGGCTGGCTGGTCTATCTCATTAGTCAGCAGCTCTTGAGCACTCAGGCTAAAACTCAGACCCAAGATAAGCTTCAAGATCAGGCCAAAGACTCGCAAAGGTCTCTGCTGGCTGCCGCAATTTATCTCTCCTTGCCACTGACCCTGCTAGGAGCGCGTAATCTCACTACCGACAGCTTTTTAACGACGCTTGTTCTCGCGGTTATCTACTGCATGAATGTGTACTACTGCAAAAGGCGGGTATGGGGCATTTACGGTAGCGCCGTGACGATTGGAGTGGGCTTTTTGACCAAAGGGCCTGCGATTTTTGTGGTGCCTTTTTTTTACTGGGGATATTTGATGCTGGCCCGCCGGGTGGACTACCGTGTGCCGATTAAGCATTTGCTAGTAGCGCTGGTGCTATGTGTGGGTATTGGGCTCTCGTGGTATGTGTATGTAGTTCATCAGGTACCCGGACTCAGTGACTACTTTATTGGGCGGCAGGTAGTGGCACGGGTTTCTGATGATCAGGCATTCGGTCGGGCAAAGCCTGACTGGTACTATCCTTTGGTTTTAATAACGACTACGCTGCCCTGGGGTGTGCTGTTTGTCACCAGCCTGCTCTCCGCTCGGTATAAAGTATTTAAGCTCGCTAATGTCAGGCAGATCTCGCTGTATTGGATAGCGCTACCGTTTGTTATTTTCGCGCTTTCTAGCTCTAAGCTGATGCTGTATTTGCTGCCGCTGTATCCAGGCATAGCGCTGGTGTTTGCCTGCCTGCTTGCAAATATTGTTCGTTCAGATCTCAAGCGGTTGACCCAGGTATTTTTTGTTTTTTATGGGGTGATTGGGGCGATCGCACTCCTTGGCCCCCTTATTGCTCAGCGCTCAGGCGTAGATATTGAGACGACTCTGCCCATGGTGCTCTCGGCCCTTCTGTTGCTATTAGCACCCGTTTTGGTTTGTCGATTCTTGCAGCTTTCTAGCCTACGACTAGGAATAATGGCTTTGTTTTCGGTGCTGGCGATCGCAATCTACAGTGGCTATTTCATCGGTGCCAACGAGCTGTTGATCGGCGGCACCCGGCCCCTCGCCCGATTCATTCAAGCACAAGGACTGCAAGACGAGCCGGTAATGGTATACGGCAAGCTGCTACCGTCACTCGCATTTAATTTGGATCGCGACATCATTACAATCAGCGACGACGGCGAAGGCTACGGCGTTGAGCGCGAAACTCAGTTTCAGGCAGACGGTGAAAGAGGTGATCGGTGGAAGCAGTTTTGGATCTATCCTGACCAGCCAGACTCGAAGCGCTATTTAGAAAAGTTGGTACAGGTTCCTTCAGTGCTAGTCGTTCGAGGGGCTACGCCTGATAACATACCTGGGAGTCGGGCATGGATGCTGCAAGCCTACCCCCAGCGCGAAACCATAGGCCGGTGGATTTTGTTTTATCGGCGTGGCTGAGCCAATTTATCAGGGCGCGGTAGCTTTTTGAGCTGGCCCTGTACGGGGAGTGATGTTTTTGATAAGTTCTCAGGCAAATAGCTGCGCCATAAGGAGGAGTAGGTGACGCGATTCTCCCATGGAGAGGCTCCGCCAACGCTCTGCCAAGGCTTATGATGCCCTCCACTCCAGTGAATAATGTTCACCTTCTTCAGATTGCATCTCAGTCTGAGCAGCGTGGCAATCCAGTGGGATTGTCCATAGCCACAGCAGTTCCACGTTTGATCAAGCGGTAGATACGTTTGCTTAAATATCAGGTTGAAAACGGTTTCATCGCCCAGGTTATACAGCCTATAATTGCTGTCCGCATCAATGGCAAAGTAGTGTCGCAGCCGGTCGTAGGTTTGCTCATTCCAAAAGGAAAGATCGGTGAGCAGTACGCCGCTGTTAAAGGTGCTTTTGAACTGGCGCAGCTCGCCCCACATTTTGAAGGGATTGCTGAAGTAGAACACGGCTGGAAAAAGCTGAGGGACAGCGGCCAGATACTTCGTGGGTGTGAGCTGTGCGCCCCGGGCAAAGAGCTGGCGGATATCTCCTAGTACCAGCGTATCGCCATCAAGATAAATCACCCTACTGACATCGGGAAAAAGCGGCTTCAGGAAAAAGCGAGCATATTGCATGTATCGTGACAGGCTGCGATCAGGTCGTTTTTCCTGAAACTTAGTGTCTAAATAATGCTTGAGAAAGTCGGGCGGTGTGAACTCACGCACTCTAAAGATGACGTTTTGGCTTTTATTAGAAACATGAGAGGAAAAAGCAGCGTTGATTTGTTCTTGGAAAAAGGTGCGATCGCCCGGCGGCACAAGAATGTTGAACCTTAGCGGCTCAAAGGCGCTATTAGTTGAGCTATTAAATTGAGGCCCAGACGCATTGGTAAGAATGGAATTAATGACGACCAGCAAAGGAATCTGGAGCATCCGATTAAGAGAAAACGCGATGTCGATAGGCATGAGAACTCTCGTTGCGAGACTTCTATCTCGCAATGTAGGAAAGCAGATAGAACCAGCGGAAAACCTCTGCGCAATCTTTATACTGCGTTTTTTCTATTTTTACGTGTCGTGTAGAATGCATTTTGCCGCACGAGGGTTGAGACTGATGACTAAAAAGAAAACTGGAAAAGAGAAAACTGAAAGAGAGAAGATGCTGGCTGGCGAGCTGTATTGGGCCGCTGACGGTGAACTCACCAAAATGCACATGGCTGCTCGTCGGCTGCTTCATGCCTGTAATTTTTCATTGCCGGATGAGATCGACAAGCGAAGGAATATTATGCGCAGCTTGTTTGGCGAGTTAGGCGCTGATTTTGTGATCAGGCCGCCTTTTTACTGCGACTACGGCTGTCATATCTTTGCGGGCGATCGCCTATTCATCAATTACGACTGCACCATCCTCGACTGCAACACGGTGCACTTAGGAAACGACGTTCTCATCGGCACCAAAGTCCAAATTTACACGGCATACCATCCAACCGACCCAGAAATAAGGCTGACGGGTAAAGAGTTAGCCGCACCCATCTCTATTGGCGATAACGTTTGGATTGGCGGCGGCGTGATTGTGTGCCCTGGGGTTTCTATTGGCTCGAATGTCACGATTGGCGCAGGTAGCGTGGTGACAAGAGACATCCCGAGCAATGTCGTTGCAGTGGGCAATCCTTGTCGGGTCATAAAGCGTGTTTGAACAGGCTTATTTTTTGGCTTACTTTTTAATGGCAGCGAAAGTTTTCGCAGCCCATAAAGTCGGGTAGCGGTGTGGCTTTTCCGGTTGCCTGCCATCCCTTTTGCTGAAATTTGTTTTGTAGCCTGCGGATGCGATCGCCCGACAATCGGATGCGTCTGCTGCCACTCGGTAACCACACTCAAAGCCCCGAAATCTGGCTCTAAATAACGCTCAAAAAAGCCCAGGCTGTAGCCCCCATGACCATAGTGCGCCACAATTATTTCCTGAGCGTGGTCATCTGCGGCGGTTTCCTGCTTGCGGCTGTAGCTGAGTTCGGCCAGGTTGATCATGCTGGGCAGGGCACTGGTAGACTGGCCCATGCCTAGCAGGCTGCTGAGGGTGATAAAAACTAGCGATCGCCCCAATGCCCGCAGCGGATCGCGATGCTGCAAGTGTCCCAGCTCATGCGCCAGGTTCACCAGCAGATGAACGGGCGTGGTGTTAACCTCTTCGGTGATCTCTTTGGGAACGTACTTATACTGCCGACGCCTAAGAAATGAACCTACTGATTATTGAATCCAAAGGGCTTCAGCCGTCAAAAAGTCCAAACATAAGCCGTCGAGAGTATAGTCACGGTTAGCGAATGCCCGTTCCATAGGCCATCACTTCTACGCAACCGCTTTGCTGGTTGGACTGGCCAGAGATGTGTGAGGTTTCAAAGCGGATGTTAACCACTTGAGAAGCACCCCAGGCGATCGCTTCTTCCTTCATTCGTAGCACCGCCTCGCGTCGTCCCCGATCAATAGTCATTTGCCACCACCACGCTGCCCACAAACATTTGAGCCTCGTGGGCATAGGGCAAATCCTGCTTCGCCCCAAAATTCATCATCCGAACATGCAGCGTTTGCTTTTCACGCGCCTTAATCGACGCATAATGCTGCTGTTCAAAATACTGACCCACAAAATAGCCCACACCCATCAGTATCAAAAAAACAATAATTTCTATCATCACGATCAGCTCCTACTAGCGCAATAATATAAGATTAAAAATGCGGAGACATGAAATCTCCAACAGAAATTCCACACAGAAATCTTTCTACCGAACCTTCACTGCCGTGCCATAAGCAAACAGCTCCGCCGCGCCTGGTGCAACGGAAGAAGTGGCAAATCAAACGTTAACCACGGCGTTAGCGCCTAGCTGTTTGGCCTGCTTCGCCATGCGTTCTACCGATTCCTTGCGAGCCTCTTGCAGCAGCTCTGTATAGCCTTTCAGCTCGCCACCCACAATATTTTTGAACCCGGCCATAATATCTTTGCCAACATGCTTAGCGCGAATCGTACTGCCCTGCACCAGTCCGTAATGTTCAACAATGTCTTTATCGGGTACGCCCTCTAGCGTCGTTAGAATCAGGCTGCTCGTTTGAGAAAGTGCGTTCATCTTAAAAAGTGCTCCAAGTTTGTTTTTAACCAATATTGCTTACTTCAACAGTAAAAGCTGATATATCGGAAAGTTCCCTTTTTTTCGAGAAGTCTATCCACAAAGCGAGCAAATTCTTAACTTTCAGTTTTTAACTGGCCTGAAGCTGAGCCGCAAAAAACGCAGTCGTCTTCTCCCACGCATCTTCAGCAGCGGCGGCGTTGTAGTTTTTACCAGACGGATTGGCAAAGGCATGGCCTACGCCAGGATAAAGATTAATATCGGCGGGCTTGCCCAAGCTGCTCAAGGCTGACTTAAAGTTCTCGACATCTTGAACGGGAATGGAGCTATCGTCTTCACCGAAAAAGCCGATGATGGGTGCCTTGATGCCGTCTAGGGCTTCGGGTTGAAGGATGAGTTCTCCGTAGTAAATGGCGATCGCACTCAAGTCCTGTAGCAACAGCCCGCTACGCAAAGCCCAACCGCCGCCAAAGCACCAGCCAATCACGCCCAGCTTAGGCGCGTTATATTCATCCCTTAAAAACTGATTTGCCTGCGTTAGGTTTTCCTGAGCTGGCCCTGGCGTGTCCATCACCGAACGCATGAGATCCTTCGCCTGACTGGGTTCGGTCGCCACCTGCCCACCATAAAGATCCACCGCGAGCACGGTATAGCCTTCTCCGGCAAGGCGACGGGCCATGGCTCTAATATTGTCGTTAAGCCCCCACCATTCATGAATGGCAATGATAGCGGGTAGGCTCTCACTAGCTGGCGTTTCAGGCTGTGCCAGATAACCGGTGACGGCCTGACCGTCTATCGTGGCGTAGGCAACTTCCTGCCCAGTAACCGGAACGGCGGGCTCAGCCATGGCAATTGGGGTTGCGGTGGGTTTATCGCCGCTGTGTTCTTGATCTAGCGCTTTGAGTCCGTCCGTATTACCTTGAGTAGACTCAGCGGAAGTTTCGGTGTTCGGGCTGCTGTTGTAAGCGTCATTGCCGCTGCCGCAGGCTTGGAATAGCAAGGCAAAGGAGAGGGCGATCGCAAACAAAACGCTCCAGTTCATTCCCCAACGGGCTCGTTTGCCTGACTGATTAAAGAGCCACATATGCTATTTCCTACTTCTGCTACTACGACCCTTCAATCATGCTGGCTAGCCTGGCATTTGAAAGCCAATTCTTTAAAAAAGTTTCCAACCACTGTTCTACCCCAGCGCTGTACTGAGCGTATCCAGCTCTCTGCTCTGTGCGGCTTTGGGCATTAGGCGCACCCAGTAAGTGGGCTCCTTGCGTCGTCCAAAAGTCCACCATGTCGGCGGTCATCTCAGGGTGAAACTGAACGCCGTATGCGTTATCGCCCCACCGAAAAGCCTGATTGGGAAAGTCATCTCCGGTAGCTAGCAGCACCGCGCCCTCAGGTAGATCGAACCCGTCCTTATGCCACTGATACATTTTCATGTAAGGCGGGAAAAGCGCCTCACCTGCCGCTGTGGCATACACCGGATAGTAGCCAATCTCTTCTAGGGCGTTGCCATGAGTCTGTACTTTTGCACCGAGCACCTTAGCGAGCATTTGCGCGCCCAGGCAAATGCCAAAATAGGGTATGCCTGTGTCTATCACCTGTCGAATCCAGGCCATTTCCTTGTGCAGGTAAGGCTCGTCGTCATTAACGCTCATCGGCCCGCCAAACACCAGCACTGCCGCGTAGTTTTCCAAGTCGTCGGGCAAGGGCTCGCCAAAAATAGGCGCACAAATATCCAGCTCGTACCCTAGCTCATTGAGCTTTCTGCCAACGAGCCCAGGTACCGTCGTCTCTTTGTGGATAAGGGTTAAAATTCGATTGGATCGAGAGGAAAACTTTGAATGCTCTGAATTTAAAGGCTTAGAATAATCGCGGATAGTCATAGCAAATGGCTAGCTGTCTTTGGTGTCGTCACCGCTGCCAGAAGAGGCTTCGTAGATAGCGTCTAGCTGATCTCTAGCGTCTTTAATAGAGATTGAGCGCATGACCAAGAGGGGCTCGTTAATGACGTCGCCGCTGTCATCTAGCAGCTCGGGGTGAGGAATGGGCCGCTGCGAATTACGCTTTGGTCGAACGGGCTGACGTGCCTGAGTGCCCAGCTTCACTAGGTTGCTGAGCATATTAGAAACAGCAATAACTGCTAAAATTGTAAAGGCGATGATGTAGAGCAGGTGAAGCATGGATCTGCGGGGGGATTTTAGGGTCTTCAGGGGACGTCTTTCTATTCTCGCACAGGAATTTTATATCAGGCGCTTTAAGATTATTCTTCTGGGGCAACCTCGCTTTTTGCCTGTTTACCTTCAGCGTCTTCTTCAGCGTCTTTTTCTTGGCGTAGCCTGAGCGCGACGCCCCAGCATTCATGCACCAGCTTGTGCCATGACGTGACTACAGGCATTTCAATCCCGGCCTGATGATTGGTCGCTGATGAGAGTACCTGCGAGGCGCTGACCTGCTTTTGCGCTAATTGCACCCGGCTAAGCAAATTTTGCTGCTGCTCAGCCGTTAAAAAGCTTACGTCTCGGGTGGTCATCATTTCAACCGTGCTAGCAAACCAATGCTGAAAATCTTTTAGCAAGGGCGGCAGGATGGTTCTCATTAAATCAGTATCGTCTGCCGGTTCGTCTGCCGGTTCGTCTGCCGGTTCGTCTGCCGGCTCGTCTGCCGGTTCGTCTGGTGGCTGTGTGGGGAGAGACATAACATCCGCTTAATGAAGATACTCTCTATTCTATTACAGATTTATTACAGATTCCTTCATCTCATCGCGCGTTTGCCAGCCTGCTATCCATAGCTGCCGATTCTTCAGGGCTTTTGCATTCAGCCAAAATCGCGCTTCGGCGTCGCAGGTTGCTACCAGTTCAGCGAAAACCCACGGCCCCTGGTTTTTACGATTGACTACGCGGAAGTGTCGCCAGCCCAATGTTTCTTGCTGGGCCGTCCATTTTGAGCCCAGGAGGTGAGGAAATTTTTGCTTAGCCAAGGTTCCAAAAATTGAAGGAGAGATGTTTATAAATGGCTTGCCACTTTTTTGAGCGGCCCTGGTAGGCAATTTTAACCGGGCCTATGAGTGGTAGAATCCAACGCCTAGAGTTCTGCTGATGCTATCTCAATGATGCTAGTTCGGCGAGGGCTCGTCTCTAGTTTAGGCTGTTGCGCCATGATTGAAGTTGATCAGCTTAGTAAAACCTACGGATCTACAGCGGCGATTAAGGATGTGTCGTTTAGGGTAGAGCCGGGTGAAATTTTAGGCTTTTTGGGGCCAAACGGCGCGGGTAAAACCACGACGATGCGGATTTTGACGGGCTATTTGCCAGCGAGTGAAGGGACCGCTCGGATTGCCGGGAAGGACGTTCATACCGATTCGATGGCGGTGCGGCAAAGCATTGGCTATTTGCCTGAGAACCCGCCGTTGTACCCAGAGATGACGGTGGAGGGCTTTTTGAACTTTGTGGCCCGAATTAAAGGGGTGAGTGCGGGCGATCGCGCTACTCAAGTCACTTCTGCCATCAAGCGCTGCAACCTGCAAGAAAAGCGCAAGGTGATCATCCGCAAGCTATCTAAAGGCTTTCGTCAGCGAGTCGGCATTGCTCAAGCCATTGTGCATAATCCGCCCGTGATCATTCTCGATGAGCCGACGGTGGGCCTCGATCCGCGCCAAATTATTGAGGTGCGCAATTTGATTAGGAGCTTAGCGGGGGAGCACACGATTATTTTATCGACGCATATTTTGCCGGAGGTGAGCATGACGTGCGATCGCATTACCATCATCAACCAGGGCGAAATTGTGGCAACCGACAGCCCAGAGCACTTAGTAGAGCGGCTATCGGGTCATAGCGGCTATCGGGTAGAGCTACGAGGTGATGAAGCGTTGGGGCTATCCGTGTTGCAGTCGGTGCCGGGTGTGGTGAAAGTAAGCGCCGTGCCAGTTGATGACGGGGCCGAGCGGCTATCGGCAGGGCATTTGCTTTTTCAGGTGGAAACGGGTGCGGGCAGGGATATTGGGGATGCGATCGCCTCATCAGTCGTCACCCAGGGGCTAGAGCTGTTTGAACTCAGCCGCAGCCGCGCCAGCTTAGAAGATGTATTTATGAATTTAACCACTCAAGAGCCCCAGGCAGAAAGCCAGACGGCTTTAGATGCCTTATCGAGCAAAACAGACGACGGGGCTGAAATCGAAGCAGAAGAGTCCGCTAGCTTGATCGAACATAATCCTACAGTTTCGCCTGTTCCACCAGCCTCTGAAGGAGAAGACCCCCAATGAGAATCTTCCTGAGCAATCTATTCGCAATTTATCGGCGAGAACTTCAAAGCTATTTTGCATCGCCCTTTTCCTACGTCATTGCGGTGGTGTATTGGTTCATCGGCGGCCTGTTTTTAGTCACTATTTTGCTTTCACCCAACGGCCTAATTGCCCAGGTCAGCGCTGCCGATCAGCTAGGCGCAGGCCCACAGTCAGTGGATGTACCCTACGAATTTTTGAAAATCTATCTCAATTTGCTAGGCTCACTCTCTATGTTCGTGCTGCCGATGCTCTCTATGGGCCTGTACGCAGAAGAGCGCAAGCAAGGCACTTTAGAGCTGCTGGCAACCTCGCCGCTGACGAACTGGGTGGTGGCACTCGGTAAGCTGCTAGGGGTGGTGACCTTTTTTAGCGCGATGCTGGTGCCGCTGGTGGTTGCCGAATCGGTGGCGTTTTCCGCCAGTAACCCGGTTTTTCCTCAGGCCGTTTTTTGGCTGGGTCATGCTGGCCTGCTGCTGCTGGCGGCTAGCGTGCTGGCGCTGGGGATGTTTATTTCGTCGCTGTCGGAGAGTACGGTGCTAGCGGCGGTGATGACGTTTGGGCTAGTTTTGCTGCTGTGGGTAGTCGATGGTATCTCTAACCTCCCTGGCCCTGCGGGAGACGCCCTTAGCCAGCTCTCGCTACTCACTCACTTCACTGACTTTACCCAAGGAATATTCGACACCAGCGGCCTGGTTCTGTTTGCCAGCTACATCGTGCTGGGCCTTTTCCTGACTGCTCAATCTATTGATGCGCTTCGTTTCCAACGTTCGTGATACCGGCTGAGGTGCCGACAAAGAAACTATGAAAAACCTGCCACAGGCTCTGAAATATTTGATTTGGCCGGGGCTGATGCTCGTTACCGCAGCGGTGGTGATCGGGGTGCTCAACGGCTGGACGGTGGTGGCGATCGCCTTCCTCGTCATCGGTCTCATGCTGTTGGTCGCCGGGATCTCCTCAGGTGGCTACGCTAGCCGCTTATTTTGGCAGCGCCGCGCCACTCAAGCGGGAACTAATGCAGCAGCGTCGGTGCTGGCCGTGCTGGTCATTTTGGGCCTTGTTAACTTTTTGGGAGCCCGGTACGACAGCCGCATAGACTTAACAGAGGGGCAGCTACTGACGCTTTCGCCTGCCACTCAGCAGGTGGTCGAAAATTTGAAACAGCCCGCCGAGCTGCTGATTTTCAGCCCGACGCCCGACCCTAACGATCGGCAGCTATTAGACAACTATCGCCGGCTCAACCCTGACTTCACCTATCAATATGTTGATCCAGATGCTAAACCCCAGCTTGCCCAGCAGCTCGGCGTGCAGACGGGCGGAGAGGTCTTTTTGCGCTCGGGCGATCGCACCACGCTCGTACAGCGCATCAGCCCTCAAGAGCCCCTAACCGAACGGCAGCTCACCGACAAGCTTGCTCAGCTTAGCCAGGAAAACGTAGCCGTCGCCTACTTTTTGCAGGGGCACGGCGAATATGCCATTGATGGCTCCAAGGCGGGCTATTTTGAAGCGGCCACCCAGCTTAAGGATCAAAACTACACGGTGGCCCCGCTGGACTTGGTGAATACGGGTACTATTCCTGCCGATGCTGACGTGCTGATTATTGCTGGCCCTCAAAAGGAGCTGTTTGCAAATGAGGTGACGGCTGTTCGGGACTATCTAGCTGGTGGCGGCAGCGTATTAGCCCTGATAGATCCGCAGGATAAAAAGACTGGCCTGGAACCGCTGTTGAGTCAGTGGGGTGTGGTTGTAGAAGATACGCTGGTGATTGATACCTCTGGTGGCGGACAGCTTGTGGGGCTTGGGCCTGCGGCTCCGCTAGTGCAGGAGTATGGTGACCATCCTATTACTGAAGCCTTCGGCAATGGGCGCTCGTTTTTTCCGGTTGCTCGTCCGCTTCAAATCAAAGAAGTATCAGGCATACAAGAAACGCCGCTGCTGTTTACCAATCAAAACAGCCATGCTCAGCCGATGACAGAAGGTGAGCTAGCGGTGAATCCTAATCAGGAGCCCGAAGGCCCATTTGCTTTAGGAGTTGCGCTTTCTCGTCCGGCCACTGTCGCTGACAGTAGTCAAAAAGAAGGGACTGACGCGACAGATGAATCTACCTCAGCCGCCACCGCAGCCCCTGCGCCTACGGTGGAAGAAGCGATCAAAGATTCTCTTCCAGAGGAAGATTTGTTAGGTAAGAGCCCTGCTGAAGGTGATTCTAAAGAGACGCCTCAGAACGAAAGTAGGCTGGTTGTGATTGGTAATTCGAGCTTTGCGACAGATGGTTTGTTTGGTCAGCAGCTCAATGGCGACGTGTTTTTGAACTCAGTGAACTGGCTGAGCAAGGTGGATAATCCGGTTCTCTCTATTCGTCCGAAAGAAGCGACCAACCGACGGTTTGATATGACGGTGAGCCAGCAGATTTTCTTGACGCTACTGGCGCTCGTGATATTTCCATTGGCTGGGCTGGTCGGCGCAGGGACGCTTTTGGTTAGACGGCGGTAAACCCACCCCCATCAAAAATGGGGCACCCCTCCCCAAAGGAGATTTACTTTAGGCTGTGTCAACAGATCAATTACTATGCTAAATCGCGGAACATTATTGTTGTTGTTAGGGGCGATCGCATTAGGCGGCGGTGTCCTCCTACTCGAATCGCAGCGCCCTCCTGCGGAACAAAGCGCAGCAGATGCCCTCTCAGCTTCTGCATCAGACGAAGCCACTGCCGGTGATGGCGCACCGATATTTCCCTTTGCCGAAGCAGACGTAGAAAGCCTGACGGTAAAGCGACCCGATAGTACGCTGGCTTTTAGCAAGTCGGCTGACGGCACCTGGCAAATGACTGAGCCCGAGAAGCAGATAGCTGAGAGCGGTGCGATCGCCTTCCTCCTCGATAAAATAACCAGCCCCACTGTCCGCACCCTCAGCGTGGAGCCTAGCACCCTCTCAGACTTTGGCTTGGCTAATTCCGATACCACCGTCACGCTAATTGCCAACGGCAGCACTTACCGGCTTGCAATTGGCAGTGATGACTTTACGGGCGATAAGCTCTACGTGCAGGCCATCGAACCTAAGCCAAAATCCGCCGACTCGGTAGCGGTTTATTTAGTTTCAGGGGGGCTCAAAAATGCGATAGACCGGCCAATATCAGGGTGGCTAGCCGCAGCAGAGCCCGCAGCGAAAACGTCGGCGACAGAAAAGTCGGCGGTGAAAGATCCCGCCGCCGCGCCCAATGGCAAGCCTGCAACGCCATAGCGATAAAAGAGAGAACTAGAAGGGATAGTTGACCTGTATTATTGAAAAAATCGTTGTTTCAACTAGCTGACTATTGCTGAAGCTCGAACCGTACTTGAGTGGGCACAGCCTCGTCAGGATTGTTTTGCTCGCTGAGGTTGATTGTTAGAATAGTGGCTATCATCGCGATCGCAATCACTATGCCTATGTTCCACGGGCTGTCGTCCCTGTCTTTTTTGTCCTGGTCTTTTCGATATTCTCTTTGCTGCTCATTCTCAGAGAACTCAAAACCGCAGTTTAGGCAGTGATTGTACATAACTTCGTCAAACTTTTCTGAGTCGTTAGTACTGAGCTTTTTCTCTTCGCAGCGAGGACAGGTAGTCTTGCTTTTATGTTCTTCTACAGTAGTGTCTATCATCGTACGGGGCTCCAGCGTAGAAATTGGGATAAGTAAAATTATCTAAGAAATGCCCTAGCTAATGTAATGATTACTTAGCTAACCGGAATATCCCTCCGTAATTGTGCGGAGAAATATGTGACTACAGACGACCACTTTTGCTTACAAGTGTGTTTATGCCTCTGTTGTCCGTAATAAAGTAATCAAACTAATATCGTGAAATTACGCAAAAACCCGAGAAAATACAGAAAACTTTCCTAATAGAGCCTGCTTACTTCACTCAGCGTTATAAAGATATTGCGAAACTTCTATCCTTCGCACCCGAACGTAGCCAGCTCTAAACGTCAATCATCTAGCCGTATAGCGACCTAGTTCACAGGCAGCGTGAGCCACAGCGTCGCTAGGTTAAGCAGTCCACAAATGATCATCAGCCCAGCAGGCATAAATTTCTTTGTTTTTAGCAGACGCACCCCAAAGACAATCACCAGCAGCAAGCTGACAATGCCCGAAAGCGTTGGGCCAGCGGGCGAGCCACCCAATAGTAAATAGGCTCCAATCAGTAGCAGCAGTCCGCTGATGAATCCTGAAATGAGTGATACCTGAGAGCCCGCCTGCTTGTAGCCCATCGCACCTCCGCCAATCGCCAGAATGCCGAAGACCAGAGTTGTGATCGCTGCGAAAGGAATTTCACTCATGTTGATTCTGCTGGACTAGATTTGCTGGACTGGATTTGCTGGACTGTAGGGCTCATACGATGGGCCTTGCTGGTTGGGCCGCTTAGCTATGTAAAAAAATCATACGGCAAGAGAGGTCACTGCTGTATCGAGCAGAAAGGTACCTTAATCTTCGCTGAGCTTTCTGGCAAAGCATAAGCTTGTGGCACCAACGGGATTTATAAAGCGTTTGTTACCTGTATAGGATAAAGATTATGTAGAGCAAA
>PPFU01001729.1_pt1 | contig 20663 bp, 16 predicted proteins | sample 1535991 | NCBI WGS metagenome assembly PPFU01 (sample SAMN04901290, study PRJNA319586) | Hypolithon metagenome, whole genome shotgun sequencing project. | isolation source: Antarctic Hypolithon | place: Antarctica: Miers Valley | collected 2014
TATGGGCCGGGAGCCCAGGCCGGTAGTGCCGCGATTCGTCCGCATTGTCCTGCCAGGTGAACGATGGGGCAGCCGGAGAGCCGGCCGGTTGCCGCCACGGTTTCTAGGTCGTCCGTCGCGAAGCATTCATCACGAGCGTTCCGCTAACGTGCCGTTTCGCTCAACGGACAATGACGCCCCGCCTTGAAACAGGATCTCCGCATCGGTTGCGCAGGCTGGTCCCTTCCCGCGGCCGTGCGGAATGCCTTCGGCAGCGGGGAGAGCGTCCTTGCCCGCTACGCGACACGCTTCGATGCGGTGGAAATCAATTCGTCCTTCTATCGCCCGCACCTGCCGAACACCTATGCGCGCTGGGCTGCCTCGGTGCCTGCGCATTTCCGGTTTTCGGTGAAGCTGCCGAAAACGATCACGCATGACGCGCGGCTGGCGGGCGTGTCGGAGCTGTTGACGCGTTTCGTCGGGGAAGTGACTGGCCTCGGCGACAAGCTCGGCCCGTTGCTGGTGCAACTGCCGCCGAGCCTCTTGTGGGAGAAGGCGCGCGCGGGCACGTTCTTCCGCATGTTGCGGCGTCGGCATGACGGGCGCATCGCCTGCGAGCCGCGGCATGTGAGCTGGTTCACGGCGGAAGCCACCGCACAGCTCGCGCATCACGGCGTTGCGCGCGTCGCGGCCGATCCGTCGCCCGTGCCGCAGGGCGAAACGCCGGGAGGTACTGCGGAGTGGCAGTACTGGCGCCTGCACGGTGCGCCGCGCATCTACTACAGCAACTACGACGCATCCGCCTTGCGCATGTTCAAGCAGCGCCTGCTCGAGCCCTCCCGCGCCGGCGAGCGCTGGTGCATCTTCGACAACACCGCGCACGGGCATGCGGTGCCCAATGCGTTGTGGATGCGGGATGCGTTGCCGAAGCGGCCCGGGCGGACATAATCAACGCCGATCGCAAGCGGTGGCATCTGGCCGAAAAAAGCTTGTTACGAATCGAAGCAGGGTGGAAAAAATACACGTTGCCGTGCGGCCCGGCCGGCGCCGGCGTTGCGCGCCGTGGTTCGAGTCGGGCTCCGGCTTTGGCCGGCTGACGGCGCATGGGTCCACGCCTCGTCGACGCGGTGGAACGCAAACTCCGTACAAACACATCGCGGGTACACGCGCATGCAAAGCAAAACGCTTCGGTTCGGCAAGGGTTTCCGCGTGGCGTTCGCGGTGCGCAAGGCGCAGGCGGCCGAAATGGTGCTGGCACCGGGGGACAGCGAAGGCGACGCGGATAATCGCCATCGCGGCGCGGATCAATGGCTGTATGTAGTCTCGGGCAGCGGCCTGGCGATCGTCGAGGGAAAACGCATCGCGCTCAAGGCCGGACGGCTGCTCGTGATCGAGCGCGGCGAACGCCACGAGGTTCGCAACACGGGACATGGATTGCTGAAGACGCTCAACTTTTATTGCCCGCCGGCGGACGATCGCGAGCGCAATCCGGTGGGATCGGGAAGAAATGATGAACTCGGAGCCAGCATTGGGCATCCATGGGACAGTCCATTATTCCCGTCCCACGGTGACGTCGCTGGATCCCCGCCTTCGCGGAGATGACGTTGCTGTCCTTGCTGCAGGGAGGGTCTCATGCGAACTCTGGGTCATGGAGCGGGAATGACATCCGCCCTGCTCCGCCGCCACAATGTCGGCATGGATACCACCGCACTGCTCGACACCATCGAACGCGACACCGGCGCATCGCCGCAATGGGGCGTCATCTGGCTGCACGGCCTCGGCGCGGACGGGCACGATTTCGTGCCCTTCGTTCCGGAAGTGATCCGGCCGGGCTGGCCTGCGATCCGCTTTGTCTTCCCGCACGCGCCGGTGCGCGCGGTGACGATCAACAACGGGGCGCGCATGCGCGCGTGGTATGACATCCGCGACTTCGATCTCGCCAATCGCGCCGACGAACAGGGCGTGGCCGAATCCATCGTGCAGGTCGACGCCTTGATCGCGCGCGAAATCGCGCGCGGCATTCCCGCATCGCGGTTGCTGCTGGCGGGCTTCTCGCAGGGCGGTGCCATCACGCTGGCCGCGGGGCTGCGTCGCGCCGAGCCGCTGGCGGGATTGATCGGCCTGTCGACCTACCTGCCGGCTGCGGCGACATCGATCGCCGCATTGCATGCACGCGCCGCGTCGCAACCGGTCTTCATGGCGCATGGCCTGCACGATCCGGTCGTGCCGTACGCGGCGGGCGAACACAGCGCCGCGCTGTTGCGCGACAACGGCTTCGACGTGACGTGGCATCGTTATCCGATGCAGCACCAGGTCTGCGCGGAGGAAATCCGCGACCTCGGTGACTGGATGTCGCAACGGTTCGCCGCGGGCTGAGCCGATGTCCGATCCGCGCGCCAGTGAACTGTGGTTCCCGGATCTGTGTACCTTGCCGCGCATGGCGGCACTGCTGGGCCTGGCGCAGCTGGCGGTGATCGTGGTGGTGCTCGCGCCCGACGGCGCACGTGGTTGGGATGTGAGCGCCGTGCTGCGCGCCAGCGGGTTCGCCTTGTGGCTGGCGCTGACGGTATCGGTGCTGCTGTGCGGCATGCGGCCCTACCTGTCGCGTTTCGATCCGCAGACCGGTTCGACGATCGGCGTCGTGCTCGCGGCCCTGGTTGCGGCGATGGCGGCAGGCATCGTGCATGCGCTGTTCGCCAGTGTGGATGCCGATTCCGGGTTGCCCGGCTTCTGGCGGTTCACCAGTGGCAGCGCGGCCATCGTCGCGTTGATCACCGCGCTCGCGCTGCGTTACTTCTATGTCACCGATGGCTGGCGCGCGCAGGTCAACGCGAATGCGCGTGCCGAAGCCGACGCCCTGCAGGCGCGCATCCGGCCGCACTTCCTGTTCAACAGCATGAACATGATCGCGAGCCTGTTGCGCCGCGATCCCGATGTCGCCGAACGCGCGGTGCTGGACCTGTCCGACCTGTTCCGCGCCGCGCTCGGCGCCGGTGAAGGCCATTCGACGCTGGCCGCGGAAGTCGAATTGGCCGAGCGTTACCTGTCCATCGAATCGCTGCGGCTCGGCCCGCGCCTGACGGTGGAATGGCACAAGCACGAACCGTTGCCCTGGCAACTGGCGATGCCGCGCCTGTCACTGCAGCCGCTGGTGGAAAACGCGGTGTTGCACGGCATTTCTCGACTGCCCGAAGGGGGCGCGGTGCAGATCCACCTCGATGCGGATGCCAACACCCTGCGCGTGCGCGTCCGCAATCCCGCACCCGCTGTCGATGCGTTCACGCCCCACGGCTCCGGCCATGCACAGCGCAGCATCGCGCATCGGCTCGGCTACATGTTCGGCCCGCGTGCGCGGATGACCGCGGCGGCGGCGGACGGCTACTATGTCTGCGACCTCAGCCTGCCGCTGGCATAGGACGATCGACGCGTGAAAGTTGTCATCGCCGATGACGAACCCTTGGCCCGCGAGCGGCTGCGCGACCTGCTGGCCGACTTGCCCGGCGTGCAGTTGATGGCCGAAGCCGGCGACGGCCGCGAAGCCCTGCATGCCTGCGCCGAACACGATCCCGACGTGGTGCTGCTGGACATCGCCATGCCCGGCATCGACGGCCTCGAGGCCGCGCGTCATCTCGCCGCGTTCGATCCGCGTCCCGCCGTCGTGTTCTGCACCGCCTACGACGCGCACGCGCTGTCGGCGTTCGAGGCGGCCGCCATCGACTACCTGGTCAAGCCGGTGCGTCCCGAACGTCTTGCCGCGGCACTCGAACGCGCCCGCACCTTCGCCGCCGGGCGCGGCCGCGAGAACGGCGATGCCAGCGCAGGCCGCCGCCGCACCCACCTGTGTGCGCGCCTGCGCGGAAGCCTGCGGTTGATTCCGATCGAGGATGTGCATTTCCTGCAGGCCGACGAGAAGTACGTCGTCGTGCACCACGCGCGCGGCGAGGATCTTATCGAGGAGTCGCTGAAATCGCTGGAAGAGGAATTCGGCGAACGCTTCGTCCGCATCCACCGCAACTGCCTCGTCGCCCGGCACGAACTGGTTGAACTCAAACGCAGTCCCGATGGACATGTGCACGCGATCCTCCGGCATGGCAAAGAACCGCTGGAAGTGAGCCGACGCTGCGTTGCGGGGTTGAAGGAGACGGTGAAGCACCTTTGAGGGCGGGAATCGTGATTCGGCCAAACCGTCCGCTTTGCTCGTCATTCCTGCCTCCGCGGGATGACGAAGTCGGTGTGTCACCTTTCTGGTTGACGAGCCGATCGCCAGGACACGCGATAATCCCCGCATGACCCGCCTCCGCATCGCCACCCGCAAAAGCCCGCTTGCCCTGTGGCAAAGCGAACACGTCGCCGGACAACTGCAACGCGCGCATCCGGGCATCGACGTTGTATTGGTGCCGATGAGTACGCGCGGCGACGATACGCTGGATCGTTCGCTTGCGGCGATCGGTGGCAAGGGCCTGTTCCTCAAGGAACTGGAGCTGGCGATGCTGCGCGGCGAAGCCGATTGTGCGGTGCATTCGCTGAAGGATGTACCGATGCATCTGGAAGGCCCGTTCGCGTTGTCCGCGATCCTGAAACGCGCCGATCACGCCGACGCCTTCGTCAGCAACGCGTTCGCATCGATCGACGCGCTTCCGCTAAATGCACGCGTCGGTACCTCGTCGTTGCGTCGGCAGGCGCAGCTGCACGCGCGGCGACCGGACCTGCGCCTGCTCGACCTGCGCGGCAACGTCAACACGCGTCTGGGCAAACTCGACGCAGGCGAGTACGACGCCATCGTCCTAGCCTGCGCCGGATTGCAGCGCCTCGGCTTCGGCCAGCGCATCCGCGCGCGGCTGGACGCGCCCGACTGGCTGCCCGCACCCGCGCAGGGCGCGATCGTCGTCGAATGCCGCGACGACGATTCTGCGACGCACGCTTTGTTCGCCGCCATCGACCACGCCGACACGCGTGCGTGCGTGGAAGCCGAGCGTGGGATGAATCGCGCCCTGCATGGCAGTTGCCATGTGCCCGTGGCCGGTTATGCGCGACTCGACGGCCCTCACCTGTCGCTGCAAGGCATGGTGGGCTCGGCCAGCGACGGCCGCATCGTCCGCGCGCAGTGCGAAGGCCGCGGCGATGCGCCAGAAGCGCTGGGCATCGAAGTCGCCAACGCACTGCTTGCGCTGGGCGCGCGCGACCTCATCGGCAGTCCCGAAGAACAAGAGAACGTGTAGCCCGCAACCGGATGTGTGTTCCGCAATGGCGAAGCGCGTCATCCACCGTTCAATCCGTGAAGGCGGTTGCTGCAATGAATCGAAGGCCGATCACCGTGTAAAGGTGGATTCGACCCGCTTGGAAACAAGAAAGTAGGGAACCCAGATCAGCACGCCAACCGTGGACCGTACGAGCTCCTTGACAGATTCCATATCGGTTGGCTGATTCGCGATGGCGGGGATCTGTTCTGCGAGCCCGAAATCGGCCGCAACGAAAACGAGTCCAGTGACGAGCCAGGTGATGGCGGCCTTCGGTGCATGGCGCGATCGCCGTAGCAGCAGATAGAGCGTGGCCAAACCGAGTGCCACGATCACGAGGTTTCCCACAATCTCGAAGATCAGGAAGGACGCCCACAAGGGGTGGTACATCTCGCTTCCAGGCGATGTCACGGCCTCCCAGCTGCCATCGGAGAACAGCGGCAGATGATTCCCGTAGAGCATCATGCCGATGCGTATCGGACTGATGATCAACCCCAGAACCACCAACAACAGCCATCCGCCGATGCCTTGCAGGTCGTTTTTACCAGCTGTTTCCATGAACTCCCCCCCGGATTATGCAAAACGCCGACACGCCGCGATCGCAATGTGGATTCGGCTTGAATGAAGTATGGGCGGAAACGCCACTGTTGCTTGCCGTTGATATGGAATCCAAGCAATGCGAGCGCGCGATCTCTGCGTGTAACGGTGAACGTCATGTCGCCCACGGAATGGGCCGTTTTCGAGGCGAACCCTGTAGTTCAACGCGTCATAGTCGCGTCCTGCGTTACGGCCGGCGAGTGCCGCGCTGGAGTAGGCGGTGTCAGTCACGGTACCCATCAATGACTGAAGCTGATCCAATTTTTGGAGAGCTGCTCCTTCGTGAGCTCTACCGGGTCATTCAAAAATCCCGGAATGGCTGCATGGAAATTCGCTAGTAGTACAAACTGACCACATGCTTCGCCTCGGCGAAGAACAGCCAGCGCTCCACGAACACGCCCGCCAGGATCGACAACGCTGCGAGCGGCAGGACGAATGCAACGCTCGACGGCGCGGCCAGCCCCAGCAACGTCAACAGTAACGGCACGCCCGCGAACAGGGCATAGGCAAGCATGCGCAGTTGCCTGGCGCGCTCGCGGGCGATCTGGAACACCATTTCGCGGGTGATGTAGTTGGCTTCGGTGTGTGGCGCTTCGAACGGCTGCACGCTGCGGCCTGGCATGCCGACCGCGGCCGCGCGGTCGGCGGGCAACGGCGTGCGATCGATCTCACGCCAGTAGATGAACTTCACCAGCGCCGCAATCAGCGCGATGAGGAGCAATGACGGCAACAGCGTCGACATGCCGTCCCCGGGCAGCTTCCACTGCATCAGCACGAACAGGAGCGCCGCGCCGGTGAGCAACGCAAACACGAGATAAGTGGGCACCACCAGTGGGTGCCGCCATGCGGGAACGGGTTTGAGCGATGCGTAGATCATCGCCGTGCAGGCGACGGTGGTCAGCGCCAGCGCCGTCGTCAACACGCCCGCCAGCGCCAGTGACGCAGCGGCATTGGCGGAATCGGCGCCGCGCCACAGCAGGATCGTCATGGTCAGTGCCGGCAGGTACGTCAGCAGCGCCATGATGCCCTCGCGCGACAGCCACGACGTGCGCCACTGCGACAACGCCCGCCACGCGCGCTGCGGTTGGCCCAGATGCAGCAGCGAACACAGCAGGCCGGCCGTCACCAGCACCAGTGCGAGGATCGCTGCGATCAACTGCATCGACGCCAGAGGTGCGGCCAAGATTCCCCGCGATTGCAACAGGAACACGGAAATGCCAAGCCAAGTCAGCAACCCGTAGCCGGCCCCCGAAAGCGTGGTGAAGAGAACGATGGAAAGGGCTGGCTGCATGGGAAGCTTCCTGTCGTGCGTTTTTCTTGCGCGGATCGTGCGTTGACCAGAATATGGAAGAGCCGCCGTCCCCGGTCTCAGCGGATGACGATCAGAAAAATCCAGCTTGCCCCCACGACTGCGCGGCGCCCACTCACTCCAGCACCACCGCCGTCCCCGACGCCGACACCATCAACATGCTGCCACCGTCCTGCACCTGGACCGTTTCATAGGCCAGGGCAACCCCGATGACGGCATTGGCGCCGAGTTCGCGCGCCTGCTCGAGCATGTCTTCGATGGCCTCCTGCTTGGCCTTGCGCAGCACCTTTTCATAAGCGCCGGAGCGGCCACCGACCATGTCGCGGATGCCGGCGAAGAAGTCGCGGAACATGTTGGCGCCGAGAATGGCGTCGCCGCCGACCAGCCCTTTGTAGTCGGTAACGCGGCGGCCTTCGATGCTGTGCGTGGTGGTGACGAGCAGAGTGGACTTGGGCATCGTTTCTTCCTGTGGCGAAAATGTCTGGTCGAATCATCATGGGCCATGCAACGGCAACTTGTGCATAGGAATGACCGGCTCAGCGCAGGAGCGACGGAAGTCGCGACGGTGACGTCAAAGTCGCGACTTCCGTCGCTCCTACAGCTCTCGTTGACTGCCATCCCTGGTTTCAGCGCTTGAGAATGCGGTCGAGCCAGCGCTTTGACGAGACTTCCAGGTCGTCGCGTGGTGATTTTGCGACGGCGTTGGCGTCTTCGCCGCGGCGCGGGCGTGGCGGCAGGTAGCGGTTGACGGGTTTGTAGTCGAGTTGCGGCAGCAGCGCCACGCCACCGCGTTCGGCGACCAGCCTTGAGACTTTCGATTCGGGGTCGCCGAGGTCGCCGAAGTGGCGCGCCTTGGTGGGACATGCCTGAACGCATGCCGGCTGCCGCTCGTTTTCGTCGAGATTCTCGTTGTAAATGCGATCGACGCAGAGCGTGCATTTCTTCATCACGCCTTCGACCGCCGAATATTCGCGCGCGCCGTACGGGCAGGCCCAGCTGCACAACTGACACCCGATGCACTTGTCCTCGTCGACCAGCACGATGCCGTCGGACGCACGCTTGTAGCTGGCGCCGGTTGGACAGACCGTCACGCACGCGGGCGTTTCGCAATGCAGGCACGAGCGCGGGAAGTGGAGACTCATCGCGGGCTGCGGAGTGCCGGTATTTGCCGGGGACGGAGAGCCGGTCGCTGTTGTCGGGGCGATGACTGCCCCGTGCTTTGCGGTTCCCGGCTCCGCATTTCCGGTTTCTGCCACCTCATAGCTGTGCACGCGATTGAACCAGACACCGAAAGGATCCTTGCCATACGGATTCTCGTCAGTCAGCGGACCGGCGATGCCGCCCGCGTTCCATTCCTTGCAGCTGGTCGCGCAGGCATGGCAACCGACGCAGGTGTCGAGGTCGATCACCAGGCCCAGTTTCACTTTCGATGGCGGCGGCAGCGAAGTCATGCGGGATGGAAGGGGAAGTAACGCGGGATGAGGACGATGGCCATGATCCAGAACAGCACGTTCAGCGGCACGCCGATCTTCGGGAAGTCGGCGAAGCGGTAGCCCCCCGCGGCGTACACCATGGTGTTGGTCTGGTAGCCGACCGGCGTTGCGAAGCTGGTGGAGGCGGCAAAGGCGACCGCCACCAGGAAGGGCTTGGCATCCACGCCCATGGCCTCGGCTGCCGCAATCGAGATCGGCACCACCAGGACTGCCGCTGCGTTGTTGCTCATGACTTCGGTCATCAGCGCGGTGAGCAGGTAGATCACGGCCAAGGTCAACACGCGGCTGTTGTCGCCGAGCAGCCCCAGGGCGTGCTGCGCCACCCAGTCTGCGCCCCCGGAATTCTGCAGCGCGATGCCTAGCGGCAGCACGCCTGCCAGCAGCACGATCACCCGCCAGTCGATCGCGGCATAGGCCTCATCGGCCTTGAGCACGCCGCTCACCACCAGGACCACGCAACCGAGCAGGGCGGAGGCGACGATCGGCATCAGGCCTAATCCGGCCGCGCCGATCACCGCTGCCATCACCAGCAATGCGATGGTCGCGCGCCGACCGTCGACCCGCGCCTGCGGGCGTTCGCCAAGCACCACCAGGCCGGGGTCGGAGCGCAGCGCCTGCAGTGCCGACGCGGGCGCATCCAGCAGCAGGGTGTCGCCGACCTGCAGCGGGACCTGCTGCGGCGGCATCCGCAACGTCGCCCCCGGCCGTTGCAGCCCGTGCACCAGCACCCGGTAGGCGTGACCGAAGCGCAGCTGGGCCAGCGACTTGCCGGCCAGTGGCGAACCGGGCGCAATCATCACTTCGGCGTGCAGGCGCTCCTCGTCCGGGTTCCCGGCCAGGTCCGCGGCCACTGGATCAAAGCGCAGGCGCAGCGTCCTGCGCACGTCCTTGAGCACGGGCCACGCGCCGCGCAGCAACAGGGCGTCGCCCGCGCGCACCTGTTCCGCCAGTGGCAGCGGAACCAGCGCGCCGTCGCGGCGGATCTCCAGCAGGTGGGCATCACCGGTCGCCAGCGGCAGTACGTCCGACCCGCGCCGACCGATGGCGGGCGAGCCCGCGGGCACGTGCAGCTCGGTGAGGAAGCGGCCGTGGTGCTGGTCGCTGCCGACATCGGGAATGCCCAGGTCCGGCAGCAGGAAACGTCGGGCCAGCATCAGGTAGACGATGCCAACGCCGACAAACCACAGGCCCAGTGGTGCGAATTCGAACAGGGTGAAGCCGGACAGCCCGGACTGTCGCGCCAGGGAATCCACCAGCAGGTTGGTGGAGGTGCCGACCAGGGTGCAGACCCCGCCGAATTGCGCGGCGAATGAGAGGGGAATCAGGAATTTGGAGGGCGGCTGGCCGTTGCTGACCACGGCGGCCACGACCATCGGGATGAAGATGGCAACGATGGCCGTGTTGTTAACGAACGCGGACAGCAGCGCAGCCAGTCCCATCATGATCAGCGCGAACAACCAGTTCCAGCGGATGCGCGCCAGCTGCGTGCCAAGACCGGCGATCAGCCCGCTGCGCTGCAGGCCCGCGCTGAGCACGAACATGGCCGCCACGGTGATGGTGGCTTGGCTGGAGAACCCCGACAGGGCTTCGCCCGGCGTGACCACGCCGACCACCAGCAGGGTGCACAGCACCAGCAGCGCCACCACGTCCACGGGGAGTTTTTCGGTGACGAACAGCACCACCGCCCCCAGCAAGACCAGCAAGGTGATTGCCAGCTCCATCAGCGTGGCGTCCTGCGCCGGAATCCCGCGCCGTAACGCAGCGGGCGGTTGTCGGCTGCATCGAACTGCAGCGGCGCGAATTGCGGCGCGCTTTCCCGGTCTGCGTCACGGGTGTCGGCCTTGCGGATCGAGACGCGCAGGTCGAACCACGCCGCCTGCCCGGTGACCGGGTCGGCGTTGGCGTAATCGCTCTTCGGCAACTTGTCGGAGATCAGGTGATTCAACAGGAATCCTTTTTCGGTTTCTGGCGCGTCCTTCGCCAGTTTCCACGCGCCCTTGCGCTTGCCGATGGCGTTCCAGCTCCACACCGTGTCGGGCTGCATGTTGTTGGCGAACCTGGCCTGCACGGTAATGGTGGCGTGGTGCGAAGTGACATCGACCCAGTCCTCGTTGGCGATGCCGTATTTCGCACCGGTGGAAGGATGCAGGTACAGCCAGTTGCGCGTTGCGATCTGCCGCAGCCATGCGTTCTGGGAGCCCCATGCGTGGTACATGAACATGGGGCGTTGGGTGATGGCGGAGAGCGGGAAATGTTCTGTCACGGAATCGTTCTTGCCGTCATGCGAGCGCAGGCTGGGATCCATTCTGACGTTGCTGTCGGCTTCGTCCGCTGAAGGCAAAGTCCATGGATGACTCGCTTCGCTCGCCCCTTCGGGGCCGTGCTGCGGACGTTCTGCGCGCTTTGCACTGGTCCCGCCTCCGTGGGAATGACGTGCGGGAGATTCCGGTTTGGCGCTAGCTGACAGTTCGGCACCTTCAAACGGCTCATACCAGAACGGCAACGGATCGAAATACGTCGCCACGCGCTCGCGATGTTCCTGCGGCGGCCGCAACGCGCCATGTCCCTGCGCGGCCAGGCGGAATGTCTGAAGGGTTTCCGAATACAGCTGCAGCACGATTGGCTCGGTACCGCCGATGAAGCCGAAGCGCTGCGCCCATTCGAGGTAACCGCGATTGGCCATCTTGAAATAGCGCGCGTGTTCGGGAATTTCCTCACGCCAGAAACCGTTGTTGGCGATGTACGTGTCGAGCTGGTTGGGATTCGGCGCGCCCTTGCCGTGCTGCGTGCCGTTTTCGCCGCGCCAGCCGGCGAGCAGGCCGACACCGGGCGCGCGTTCGTGGCGCACGATGTAGTCGGCGTAATCGCGATAAGCCGGCGAACCGTCGGCGTGCACCATGCCGGGCAGGCCAAGCCGCGCGCCGAGGTCGAGCAGCACCGACTGGAAACCGCGCACGTCGCGTGGATGCTCGGCGGGATTTGTCGCCTGCGTCGCAGGATCGAACACGGGATGGCGGATCGCATCGGCGGCGCCATCGGCATCGGAGATCGGCCGGTCGAGCAATGACATGCAATCGTGGCGCTCGAGATACGTCGTGTCGGGAAGCACCAGGTCGGCGTAGGCCACCATCTCGGATGCATACGCATCGGAATAGATGATGCGCGGGATTCTGTAATGGCCCTCGGCGTCCTTGTCGGTAAGCCATTGCATCGTCTCGCCCGTGTTCATCGCCGAGTTCCAGCTCATGTTGGCCATGAACATCAGCAGCGTGTCGATCTTGTACGGATCGCCGGCGTGCGCGTTGCGGATCACCGTGTGCAGCATGCCGTGCGCAGCCAGCGGGTAAGCCCACGAGTACGCGTGGTCGATGCGGCGCGGCTGGCCGTTGGCATCCACCAGCAGGTCCTCGGGCGTGTGCACGAAACCAAGTGGTGGCGCATTGAGCACGCCGTGTTCGTTGCGCGTTTTTCCAGGGCGGTTGACCGGCGGGATAGGACGCGGATAGGGCGGCTGGTAACGGAACGATCCGGGCGTATCCACCGCGCCCAGCAGCAATTGCAACAGATGCAGCGCGCGACAGGTGTGGAAGCCGTTGCTGTGCGCGCTGATGCCGCGCATCGCGTGCATCGCAACCGGGCGGCCGACCATTTCGCTGTGTTCGCGGCCCCAGGCATCGGTCCACGCGATCGGAAGTGTCAGGTTGCTCTCGAACGCCGCTTCGGCGAGTTCGCGTGAGATGCGGCGGATCGTGCCGGCGGGGACGCCACAGCGTTCGGTGACCTTTTCCGGTGCATATTGCGGGTCGAGGTAGCGGTCGGCGATCAGCTGGAACACCGGCACTACGACGCGACCATCGACGAGCGTGAACTCGCCGACGACGGCGGGAGAAATGTCGATGGATCCTGCGTTTGCTTCCGCCGAACTGTTGCGGTCCCAACACAACGGATTGCCATCCGCATCCCGCGCAAACAACCCATCGTCCGCCCCGCCCGGATTGCGGATCACCAGCCAGTGCGCATTGGCATACCGCACCAGGTAATCGAGATCGATCCGATCAGCCTTCAACAACTCGTGGATCAACGCGAACGCGAATAACCCGTCGGTGCCGGGCCGAATGCCGATCCATTCGTCCGCGATCGCGCCATACCCCGTGCGCACCGGATTGACCGCGACGATCTTGGCGCCACGCTCCTTGAGTTTGCCCAGGCCGAGTTTGATCGGATTGCTGTCGTGATCCTCGGCCACGCCCCACAACATGAAATAGCGTGCGTGCTCCCAATCGGGTTCGCCGAATTCCCAGAAGCTGCCGCCCAGCGTGTACAACCCGCCCGCGGCCATGTTGACCGAGCAGAACCCGCCGTGCGCGGCATAGTTGATCGTGCCGAACTGCTGCGCCCACCAGCCGGTCAGCGCCTGCGACTGGTCGCGGCCGGTGAAGAACGCGAGTTCATCGGGATTGCGTTCGCGGATGGGTTTCAACCAGTCGGTGGCCAGCTGCAATGCTTCGCCCCATTCGATTTCCCTGAACTCGCCGCTGCCGCGTTCGCCGATGCGCAACATCGGTTTGTTGAGCCGCGCCGGCGAATAGTGCTGCATGATCCCGGCCGCGCCTTTCGCGCACAGCACGCCCTGGTTGACCGGATGCGCGGGATTGCCCTGGATGTAGCGGATCTTGCCGTCCGTGAGCCACACCTTGATGCCGCAGCGGCATGCGCACATGTAACAGGTGGTGGTCTTGACCTCGTCGCCGGGTGAGGGAGAGAGGTTGAGCTGTTTCTCGCGCATGGCGCATTGTGCCCCGCCTCGACAGCACTCGCCCATTGCTGGGTGCAACGCGCCGGCGCGCGGTGCGATAAATGTGCGGTATCGATAAACCGCCGCTGCCCGGTGAGCGGATACAGCGCCGCGGCTTGGGGGACGTAGTCGGGTCGATTGAAACCCGGGTTTGGACCAGCCTCGCTGTTGAAAGCCGCTGCGCTCCACCCGGGCTACACTCAAGGCGCAAGCGACGACCGGCGCGTCCGGCCAGCCAGCAGCAGTGAGGTCGCAGTGCAACCGACCGACATCCGCAATCCCGACGTCTTCCACAAGGTGGTCGACTGCCAGTGGGCCTGCCCGGCGCATACGCCGGTGCCCGAATACATCCGCCTGATCGCGGATGGCCGTTACGCCGATGCGTACATGGTCAACTGGCACTCGAATGTATTTCCCGGGATCCTCGGTCGCACCTGCGACAGGCCGTGCGAGCCGGCATGCCGGCGGGGGCGCGTCGAGGAGAACAATGGTCCGGAGTCGATGCGCGAGAAACCCGAGCCGGTTGCGATCTGCCGCCTCAAGCGCGTCGCCGCCGACCATAAAGGCGACGTGCGCGCGCGCATGCCGCAACCGGCAACACAGAAGAACGGCAAACGCATCGCCTGCATCGGCGCGGGACCGTCGTCGCTGACCGTCGCTCGCGATCTTGCGCGGCTGGGCTATCACGTCACTGTCTTTGAAGCCGACCCGAAGGCCGGCGGCTTCATGCGTACGCAGGTGCCGCGCTTCCGTTTGCCGGAGGAAGTCATCGACGAGGAGACGGATTACATCCTCGATCTCGGCGTCGAATTCATCGGCAACCAGCGCATCGATTCGATGCGGGACATGCTGGCCAAAAACTACGACGCGGTGTTCGTCGGCAGCGGCGCGCCGCGCGGACGCGATCTCGATCTGCCGGGACGACAGGAAGGAGCGGCGAACATCCACGTTGGCCTCGACTGGCTGTCCTCGGTCTACTTCGGCCATATCACCGCGGTCGGCAAGCGCGTGCTGGTGCTCGGCGGCGGCAACACCGCGATGGATTGTTGCCGCAGCGCGCGCCGGCTCGGCGGCACCGACGTCAAGGTGCTGGTGCGCTCGGGCTTCGACGAGATGAAGGCGAGCCCGTGGGAAAAGGAGGATGCGCAGCACGAAGGCATCCCGATCCTCGACTACCGCGTGCCGAAGGCCTTCGTGCATGCCAGCGGTCGGCTCACCGGCATGACCTTCGAGCGCGTGCGCGCGGAGTACGACGAGAAGGGACGTCGCAAGCTGGTGCCGACCGGCGAGCCCGATGAGTTCCACGCCTGCGACGAAGTGCTGATCGCGGTTGGACAGGAAAACGCGTTCCCGTGGATCGAACGCAATGTCGGTATCGACTTCGACGAATGGGGCATGCCGGTGGTCGACAAGGTGACGTTCCAGTCGTCGCTGCCGCACGTGCTGTTCGGCGGCGACGCCGCCTTCGGGCCCAAGAACATCATCTGGGCGGTCGCGCACGGGCATGCGGCCGCGATCTCGATCGACAAGCTGCTGCAGGGCGAGGACACCCGCGAACGACCCGAACCGATGGTGCAGCTGCAGTCGCAGAAGATGGGCATCCATGAATGGAGCTACGACAACGCCATCTCGCCCGACGAGCGTTACCTGGTGCCATGGTCGGAGGCGGCGAAGAAGCTCGACAGCATGCATGTCGAGGTGGAACTGGGCTTCGATGCGCAGACGGCGCTCAAGGAAACGCAGCGCTGCCTCAACTGTGACGTGCAAACCGTGTTCACCAGGGACAAATGCATCGAGTGCGATGCGTGCGTTGATATCTGTCCGACCGATTGCATCACCTTCACGGCCAATGGTGAGGAAGCTGAATTGCGCACGCGGCTTACCGCGCCGGCGGTGAACCTCGAGCAGGATCTGTATGTTTCCGATCCGTTGAAGACGATGCGGGTGATGGTCAAGGACGAGGATGTCTGCCTGCATTGCAGCCTGTGCGCGGAGCGGTGTCCGACGGGGGCGTGGGACATGCAGAAGTTCCTGTTGCTGGAGACGTATGCGGGTGCGGGGTGTCGCAACAAGCGGGCGAGGGAGATGGCGTGATGGCGTTTTGCGTTTTTTCGTCATTCCCGCGAAGGCGGAAATCCAGCGACTTTTCTTTTTTAGTTTTGCGCCCTGGCCTTCGACATCAAGGGCTTTCGCGCTGTCGCGCGAGTTACTTTTCTTTGCTTGTGCAAAGAAAAGATAACCAAAAGAAAGCACACCCCGGCAAGGCGCCCAGCGCACATCCATGTGCGCCGGGTTCGCTCCCGGCCCGGGGTTTTTCGAAGGGACATCCATGTCCCATCGAAAAATGCGCGACATCCTGTCGCGCACCCGCTGATGCGGGCCTGATCCGGGCCGTCCGCCGCTTTGCATGGGCACCAAAACCAAAAGCGGCGCGCTCCTGCACGCAGTGCGTAACCCGGTTAAGGCCGCAGGCCGCACCCGGAGCTTTTCGTCACGTCACCGAGGGCCCCGGATGCGCTCCGCTTATCCGGGCTACGTTTATCGAGTACGCACGTGAAGGGGGCGCCGCATGACCCCCACCCACGCCCCCCTCCAATCCACCAACGACTTCGTCGTCAAGTTCGCCAACGTCAACGGTTCCGGTTCGGCATCCGCCAACGAACTGTTCGCGAAAGCCATCCTGCGCATGGGCGTGCCGGTCAGCCCGCGCAACATCTTCCCGTCGAATATCCAGGGCCTGCCGACCTGGTATGAAGTGCGCGTCAGCGAACGCGGCTGGCTCGGACGCCGTGGCGGCGTCGACCTGATGGTGGCGATGAACCCGCAGACCTGGGACGTCGATGTCGCCGAAATCGAACCCGGCGGCTATCTGTTCTACGACAACAGCAAGCCGATGCCGAAGTCGAAGTTCCGCGATGACATCCACATCCTCGGTGTGCCGCTGACGCAGCTGTGCAACGAGGCCTGGAGCGATCCGCGCCAGCGCCAGTTGTTCAAGAACATCATGTATGTCGGTGCGCTGAGCGCGCTGCTGGATATCGACGTGCCGACGATCGAGACGCTGATCGGCGAGCAGTACAAAGGCAAGGAAAAACTGCTCAGGCCCAACCTCGAGGCGCTGCATCTTGGCCGCGACTGGGTCCGCGGACACCTGGCATGCCCGATCGGTCTGCGCGTCAACGCGGCCGATGCGGTCGGGGACCGCATCTTCGTCGAAGGCAACGCCGCCGCCGCCCTCGGATGCGTGTACGGCGGCGCAACGGTGTGCGCGTGGTATCCGATCACGCCGTCGTCGTCACTGGCCGAGGCGTTCGAGAAGTATTGCCAGAAATATCGCATCGACCCTGTCACCGGCGAGAACCGCTTTGCGATCATCCAGGCCGAGGACGAGATCGCGTCGATCGGCATGGTTGTGGGCGCGGGCTGGAATGGCGCGCGCGCGTTCACCACCACGTCGGGGCCGGGCGTGTCGCTGATGAACGAGTTCATCGGGCTTGCTTATTTCGCCGAGATCCCGGTGACGATCATCGACGTGCAACGCGGCGGGCCGTCGACCGGCATGCCGACGCGTACGCAGCAGTCCGACCTGCTCGCGTGCGCGTATGCGTCGCACGGCGACACCAAGCACGTGCTGCTGTTTCCGGAAGATCCGCACGAGTGTTTCGAATTCGCCGCCGCCGCGCTCGATCTCGCCGACCGCCTGCAGACACCCGTGTTCGTGATGACCGACCTCGACATCGGCATGAACCAGCGCCTGTGCGCCCCGTTCGCCTGGGACGACGCGCGTGCTTACGACCGGGGCAAGGTGATGACGGCCGGGGAACTTGAAACCGGCCGGGAATTCGCGCGCTACAAGGACATCGACGGCGATGGCATCCCCTATCGCACCTATCCCGGCACGCATCCCGACAAGGGCGCGTATTTCACCCGCGGCACGTCGCGCAACCCGCAGGCGCAGTATTCCGAGCGCGGCGCCGATTACGTCTACAACATGCAGCGGTTGTTGCAGAAGTTCGACAGCGCGAAGGCGCTGGTTCCGCAGCCGTTGGTGCAGCAATCGACTGTGCCGACGCGGCATGGAGCGATCTACTTCGGCTCGACCAGTCCGGCCATGCACGAAGCGATCGAGCGCCTGCGGGGCGACGGAATCGCGCTGGACACGTTGCGCGTTCGTGCATTCCCGTTCCATGATTCGGTGGCGGCGTTCATCGACGCGCACGACTCGGTTTTCGTAGTCGAGCAGAACCGGGATGCGCAACTGCGGTCGCTGTTGGTGAACGAGTTCTGGATCAATCCGGCGCGGCTGGTGGCGGTACTGCATTACGACGGGACGCCCATCACGGCGCGTTTCATTTCCGGGTCGATAAGCGCGCGCCTGCGGCCCGCGGCCCAACAAGACAAGGTGGCCTGACGGTGCGTTCAATGCTGTTCCTGCTGGGTGGGATGGGGGCCGTGCTGCTGCTGGGCTTCTGGATGGCGAACTCGATGGTTCCGCAAGAGCCCGCGGCAGTGGCGGTTGCCGTACGGGGCGCGTCGCCTGACCGGTCGATGTTGTGGCTGTTCGCCTTGGCTGCATGGGCCACGGCCTTTTTTGTTAGACCGTGGTGGGTCTCGGTGCCGCTGGCGGCCATCGTGGTGTTGGTGGGTTTCCTGTTCGTGGTGATCGGGGCGTTGGTCGGGTATTCCGACTCGCACCTGCGACCCAGCCAGAGCACCGCCTCAATCACACTTCAGGTCGGCCTGATGATGCTCGCGTCGCGCGTTGCCACGTTCCTGGTGTGGCTGCGCAACCCTTCACCGGAGGAACCGACATGACGTATCTGGCCAAACCAAAGCTCCACCACCCCTCGCTGGGATGCAATGCGATCGGCTTCACCCGTCGCGATTACGAAGGCAAGATCAGCACGCTCTGCGCCGGATGCGGCCACGACTCGATCTCGGCGGCCATCATCCAGGCCTGCTGGGAACTCGACATCGAGCCGCATCGCGTCGCCAAGCTGTCGGGCATCGGCTGCAGCAGCAAGACGCCGGATTATTTCCTCGGCCAGTCGCACGGCTTCAACACCGTGCATGGGCGCATGCCGTCGGTACTGACCGGCGCGAACCTGGCGAATCGCGAACTGATCTATCTCGGCGTGTCGGGCGATGGCGATTCCGCGTCTATCGGCATCGGCCAATTCGTGCATGCCATCCGCCGCGGCGTGAACATGGTCTACATCGTGGAAAACAACGGTGTGTACGGGCTGACCAAGGGCCAGTTCTCCGCGACCGCCGACCAGGGCTCGATATCGAAGAAAGGCGTCGCCAACAGCGACAGCCCGCTCGACATGGTGATGATGGCGTTGCAACTCGGTGCGACCTACGTCGCCCGCAGCTTTTCCGGCGACAAGCAGCAACTGGTGCCGCTGATCCGCGGCGCGCTGTCGCATCGCGGTGCCGCATTCCTTGACGTCGTCAGCCCCTGCGTTGCATTCAACAACCACGCCGGCAGCACCAAGAGCTACGACTACGTGCGCGAGCACAACGACGCGGTCAACCAGCTCGACGTGATGGTGCCGCGCACCGAGATCTCCGTCGATTACGCGGCAGGCGAAGCCATCGAGGTCGAGCAACACAATGGCTCGGTGCTGCGCCTCCGCAAGCTCGACGACATGTACGATCCCCGCGACCGCATCGCGGCGATGAACATCATCCAGCAGCGGCAGGCAGCGGGTGAAGTGGTGACGGGATTGTTGTTCGTCGATCCGGCGGCAGAGGACCTGCACGGGCATCTCAATACCGTGGCCGCGCCGTTGAATACGTTGAATGCAGCCGAGCTGTCGCCTGGTATCGCGACCCTGCATGAAATCAACGATTCGCTGCGCTGAATAACCTGGCGTACCCGGCACGCTGCCTTCGGAACTTGCCTGCAGGCAAGAGCAGCCGACTTCACAACCCCATAAATCCGCTTTTAGCAGGCGTGTTTTAACCACGCTGTTGCCCTCTCTTGGTTGTAGGAGCGACGGCAGTCGCGATGCTTTACCAACCATGTCGCGACTCCCTCGCGACCACCGTCGCTCCTACAAACGCCGCTAGGCTCGCGCCTGAAGTCGCTCATGGAGCTTGGCGCTGGCTCCGCACGCCGCGACGTGGTGCAATAGCGCCCGAAGCGGGGGTACCGTCGGCCTCGTGCCGCGGTTGAGACAGTCCCTTCGAACCTGATCCGGTTGAGACCGGCGTAGGGAAGCTTCGCAAGGATTCGCATTCAGGAATTGGCGCTGAAATACTCCAGGCGCCGGGGGCTGGAGCCCCACCTCGTGCACATCCAATGCGCCGCCGCTTCGTACGTGATGCGATCCATTCGCTCTCAAACGGACGAACGCCATGAATGCAGTGCCCTCCTCGCTGTTGCAGCAGACCGAACAGCTCTCCGAATCGGTCACCCGGCCAATCCCCGGCTCGCGCAAGATCTTCATCGAAGGGTCGCGGCATGCGCCCCATGGGCATGTGGTGCGCGTGGCGATGCGCGAGATCGTGCAGTCGCAGACGCCGACCTTGTTCGGCGGCGAGGACAATCCGCCGATCACCGTGTACGACCCGTCCGGCCCGTACACCGATCCCGATGCCAGCATCGATCTCGCCATCGGCCTCGCACCGTTGCGCGCGAAGTGGATCGAGGCGCGCGGCGATACGCAACTGCTTCCCCAGCTGAGTTCCGAATTCGGTCGCGGTCGCGAGACCAATGCGCGCCTCGACGCGGTGCGCTTCCCCAACCGCATGTTGCCGCACGTGGCGAAGGCCGGTGCGAACGTCAGCCAGATGCATTACGCCAAGCGCGGCATCATCACGCCGGAGATGGAATACGTCGCGATCCGCGAGAACCAGCGGCTCGACGCGGTGCGCGACGCGGGACTGCTCAAGCAGCATCCGGGCGAAAGTTTTGGCGCCAGCATCCAGCACTTCATCACCCCGGAATTCGTCCGCGACGAGATCGCGCGCGGCCGCGCGATCCTGCCGAACAACATCAACCATCCCGAAAGCGAACCGATGATCATCGGCCGCAACTTCCTGACCAAGATCAACGCCAACATTGGTAACAGCGCGGTGTCGTCGGGCATCGCCGAGGAAGTCGAGAAGCTGGTCTGGGCGATCCGCTGGGGTGGCGACACGGTGATGGACCTGTCGACCGGCAAGCACATCCACGAGACACGCGAGTGGATCATCCGCAATTCGCCGGTTCCGATCGGTACCGTGCCGATCTACCAGGCGCTGGA
>PPFU01031596.1_pt1 | contig 20645 bp, 15 predicted proteins | sample 1535991 | NCBI WGS metagenome assembly PPFU01 (sample SAMN04901290, study PRJNA319586) | Hypolithon metagenome, whole genome shotgun sequencing project. | isolation source: Antarctic Hypolithon | place: Antarctica: Miers Valley | collected 2014
CCGCTCAACCAGATGGCGAACGTCAACTCGCCGCAGCCCGATCTGCTCATGGTGCAGCCGTGGGACCGGTCGTCGCTGGTCGCCATCGAGCGGGCCATCGCCGCCGCCAACCTGGGCTTCAACCCTTCCAACGACGGCTCCATTATCCGCATTCCCGTGCCCACCCCCACCGAGGAACGCCGCCGCGAAATCGTGAAAGTGGCCAAGTCCAAAGGCGAAGAAGCCAAGATCTCTATCCGCAACGTGCGGCGCAGCGCCAAGGACGAGATCAAAGCGGTGCAGCAGGACGAAAATCTGCCCGAGGACATGCGCTTCACGGCCGAGGACCTGCTTCAGAAGATGACCGACACGCACAGCGCCCGCGTGGATGAGCTGATAGCCCGCAAGGAAGCCGAAATCATGGAAGTCTGACGGATTCGGATCTGTTTGTTTGCCTGCTTGGCCTTGCCGGGCGATCTTGCAGGCTTCGCTAAAACTGGAGAGGTGCCCGAGTGGTTGAAGGGGCTCGCCTGGAAAGCGAGTGTGCCGGTTCCCCGGTACCGCGGGTTCGAATCCCGCCCTCTCCGCATCGAACGCCGGCCCCAGCGGTCGGCGTTCGCAGTTTTCGGTTGCCTGGTTTACAGGTCTTACCCTTTACCCCGCTCTCATGATAACCCGACTGCCCCGGTGGATATGGGTTGGCGGTGCCTGGCTTGCCTTTGCCGCCGGGATGATCAATGCCGTGGGGCTGCTGGGTACCGAGCACCGGGCCGTTACGCATCTGACGGGCGCGGCCAGCCTGTCGGTGGCCTTTGCTCTGCGCGATCTGTCGCTGGGGCTACACCTGGCCTTTATCGTGCTGGCCTTTGTGCTGGGTCCCACACGCTTACCCGCATCCGGCACAGGCAGCCTCTCCCCTTTTCTCCAGCCCTGACCACACATGAACAGCATGACCGGCTTCGGGCGCGGCAGCGCCACCGTGGGTGCTACCACCATGACCGTCGAAATGCGCTCGGTCAACAACCGCTTTCTCGAAGTAGTCATGCGGCTGCCGCGGGTGCTCACCGACCGAGAAACCGATATCCAGAACCTGGTGCGGGCCCACCTCGACAGGGGCCGGGTCAGCCTCACCATCCAGCATGACGCCAGCGGGCGCGTGGGCCTGCCCGTGCACGTCAACGCGGACGCCGCCCGTGCCTATGCCGCACTGCTTCGCCACCTCGCTGACACTGCAGGCATTGACGCCCCGCTCACGCTCGAAAACCTGCTGCGCTTCAGCGACGTGTTCACCACCGATGAACCTGCCGAAGACAATGCCGATGAAGCCTGGCGTGCCGCGCAGGAGGCCCTTGCAAAAGCGCTCGGCGAGATGAACAGCACCCGGCATCAGGAAGGCGAGGCGCTACGGGCCGACCTCGAAAGCCGGGTCGGCAGCATAGAAACGTATACCGATCAGGTAGAAGCCCGCGCGCCCGAGCGCGTCACCGAGGCGCGCATCCGGCTCGTCGAGCGCCTCGAACTCGTCTTCGAAGACGACCGCATCAACACCGAGCGCATTGAGCAAGAAATCGCACTGCTGGCCGACAAACTCGACGTGACCGAAGAGTGCGTACGCCTGCGGGCCCACCTGCTGTTTTTCCGCGAGGCGCTGGCAGCAACCGAGCCTGCAGGACGCCGCCTCAACTTTCTCGTGCAAGAGATTGGCCGCGAGATCAACACCATCGGTTCTAAAGCCAACGACACCGAAATCGCACACCTCGCCGTGTCCATGAAGGAGGAGATGGAGAAAATCCGCGAGCAGGTGCAGAACGTAGAATGAGCAGTCAGCACGGCATCATCGTCCTCACCGCGCCGAGCGGGGCCGGCAAAACCACCATTGCCCATCGCCTCCTCAACACGGTGCCAGGCCTGCGTTTCTCGGTAAGCGCCACCACCCGCCTGCCCCGCAACGGGGAGCGCGACGGGGTAGATTACCACTTTGTAGACCCCACCCGTTTCCAGGAGATGATTGCCGAGAACGCGCTGCTCGAGCACGAAGAGGTATACCCAGGCCGCTATTACGGTACGCTGCGGCGCGAGGTCGAGCAGGCCCTCGCGACAGGCTCCATCCTGCTCGATGTAGACGTGAAAGGTGCGCTCCACGTCAAGGAGATCTTTGGCGACCGCGCGCTCACCATCTTTATCGCCCCCCCCTCGCTCGCCGCCCTCGAGGTCCGGCTGCGCGCGCGCGGTACCGAAACCGAGGCCACGCTGCGCACGCGCCTCGACCGGGCCCGGCACGAATTCGACTACGCGCCGCAATTTGACCACACCGTCATCAACGACCATCTGGAGGTGGCCGTAGCGGAAACCTTAACCATTGTGCGCTCGTTTTTGAGTGCTTGATTCAAGATCATCATTTTTATGGCTATGAAGACCCGCGACCTCAACGATTTGACTGCTCAGACGAGCAGCATCTACGAAGCGGTCGTTATCCTGTCCAAGCGCGCACGCCAGATCTCAGCCGACGAAAAGGCGGAACTGGAAACCAAGCTGTCCTACTACGAAGGCTTCGGCCCTGAAATGGAGGACGCCCGCATGGCCGAAGAGCAGGCCCGCGTATCTGTCGAGTTCGAGAAGCGGCCCAAGCCCACGGAAACCGCCATTGAGCAGATGCTTGACCACGAGGTTTACTTCCGCTACACGGATCAGGAAGGATAGGCCTTCGGGGCGCTATCAGGCATTATAGAAGGCACCCTGCCAGGCGGGGTGCCTTTTTGCGTCGTGTAAGCTGCGCGGCACCCACCCGCTGCTGCCGGCGTTACGGGCACACCATCATCCTTTTTGCCTGTGACACGCAGCCCTTCTCGCAGCCTGCTCGATCCGCTTGCCGGACGCCGGATTATCGTGGGCGTCTCAGGCGGCATTGCCGCGTACAAGGCTGCGCTCTTTATCCGGCTGCTCAAAAAAGCGGGGGCAGAAGTGCAGGTGCTCATGACGCCCGACGCGACGCGCTTTGTCACCCCGCTCACGCTCGGCACGCTTTCAGAGCGCGAGGTGCTCGTCGAAGTCTGGCCTGAAAAAGCAGAGGGGAGTTGGACAAAGCACGTCAATCTGGGCCTGTGGGCCGACGTGTTCGTCGTCGCCCCGGCTACGGCGCAGACCGTGGCGAAGCTTGCCCACGGCTTCTGCGACAACATGCTTACCGCCACGGCGCTGTCGGCCCGCTGCCCGCTGCTCGTATGCCCCGCGATGGATCACGACATGTACGGCCACCCGGCCACGCGCGCCAACCTCCAGACGCTACGCGAGATGGGCTATGCCGTGATGGATGCCGCGCATGGCGAACTGGCCTCCGGCCTCGTCGGGCAGGGACGCCTGCCCGAGCCCGACGAGATCGCCGACCGCCTCCGCGAGATGCTCGGTGAAAGCAGCCTGATGAGCGGGCAGCGGGTGCTCGTCACCGCCGGGCCGACGCGTGAGTTTCTCGACCCTGTACGTTTTCTCAGCAACCCATCCACCGGCACGATGGGCTTTGCCCTCGCCGCCGAAGCCGCTCGGCGCGGCGCGGACGTGACGCTTGTGGCCGGCCCTGTTTCAATGGCAACGCCGCCCGGCGTGCAGCGTGTGGATGTCACCAGCGCCGCCCAGATGCACGCTGCCGTAGCGCAACACGCAGCCGGGGCCACGCTCGTTATCATGACCGCCGCCGTGGCCGACTATGCCCCCGCTGAGCGGCACGAGCACAAGCAGAAGAAAGCAGACGGCGACCTGACGCTCACGCTGCACCGGACGCCCGACATTCTCGCCGGCCTCGGTGCCAGCAAGCCGGAAGGCCAGGTGCTCGTCGGCTTCGCGATGGAGACGCAGCACGGCATCGAAAACGCCCGTGCCAAGCTGGACCAAAAAAACCTCGACTTTATCGTGCTCAACATGCTGAGCGAGCCGGGTGCAGGCTTCGGGGCAGATACCAACCGCGTCACGATCCTCTCTGCCGATGGACGGGCCGAAAGACTCCCGCTGCTGCCCAAGCCAGATGTCGCTCGCCTGCTGCTTGACCGCTTCTCGGCGCTGCGAAAAGGACGCGCGGTGGTTGAGAATGAGACCGCGACCCCGTAGTTTGGCCGGGCCCGCTGAACCCCGCCCGAGGCTGACGGTATGGAATCTATTCTGCGAACCCTGCGCCTCGCGCTTGAACAGCAACGCGACCTCGGTGGGCCGTTCGTGCCGCGTGTGGCCGTGCCTGCGTCACCGCTGCGCCCCTCTTTCTCTGTCCTCGAACCCTCTGCCCCCCTTTCCGACGAGATGGCGAACGTAGATCTGTTTGGCAACGATGCCCCTGCGCCCTCGGACAACCCGTACGAGCGTATCGAGGCGCTTATTCCAGAAAACCATCCCGTCAAACCCGCGACGACGCTGGCCGAACTTGAGGCCATCGTGCGCGCGCATGAATTCATCGAACTCGACCGCGACCGGATCAACCCGGTTTTCGGCACGGGCGATCCAAATGCCAATCTGCTCGTGATCGGCGAGGCACCGGGCGCGGATGAAGACAGGCACGGCGAGCCCTTCGTGGGCCGGGCCGGGCAGCTGCTCAACAAGATTCTCGCCGCCGTCAACTTCACCCGGGAAGAGGTGTACATCTCTAACATCCTCAAAAGCCGCCCTCCCGGCAACCGCGATCCCGAGCCCGAGGAAGTAGAGGCGCATCTGCCCATCCTGCTCAAACAGATCGTCCTCATCCAGCCCAAACTTATCCTGTGCGTGGGCAGAACGGCAGGCAACTCGCTGCTCGGACGGCGCTCCAGTCTGGCCGCGCTGCGTGACAAATTCCACGACTTCCACGGCCTGCCGCTGCTGGTCACCTACCACCCTGCTGCGCTGCTGCGCAACGACCAGTGGAAACGCCCTACGTGGGAAGACATGAAGCTGCTGCGCACCCGGTACGACCAGCTCGTCGCAGGCACTGCTTAAATACATGAGCGACCACGACGAACCCCGTTCCACGCGCATCTCCATCGACCCCGAAGGCGAGGCCCGCTACCCCATCGAGAAGATGACGCGGGGGGGGCGGCGGCGCACGGCGGCGCAGGACAACATTCTCGCCACCGCCGGGCGCATGCCGCCGCAAGCCGTAGAGGTTGAACAGTCGGTGCTGGGCGCGATGCTGCTGGAAACGGAAGCGATCGCGCGGGCCGTGGAGGTGCTGCCGCAGCACTCGTTCTACGACAGCCGCCACCGCAAGGTCTACCAGGCCATCCTAAGCCTGTTCGACCGCAACAACCCCGTCGACCTCGTGACGGTGTCGGAAGAGCTAAAGCGGCGCGGTGAGCTGGAAGACGTCGGCGGCGCGTACTATCTCACCGAACTCACGGCCAAGGTCGCCACCAGCGCCAACGTGGAGTACCACGCGCGCATCATCGCCGAGAAAAGCTTGCTGCGCCAGTTTATCGAGGTGGCGTCGCTGCTTGTCGGCAGGGCCTACGAGCCCGGCTTCGACGCGTTCGAACTGCTCGATGAGGCCGAGCGCGAGATTTTCCAGATCTCCGACTCGCAGCTGCGCAAGAGCGCCTCGCCCATCAAGGACATCATCAAGCGGACGATCGAGCGGCTGGAGAGCCTGCACGGGCGCGAAGGCGGCGTAACGGGCGTGCCCAGCGGCTTTACCCGCCTCGACGGCATGACGGGCGGCTGGCAACCTGCCGACCTCATCATCATTGCCGCGCGTCCTTCGATGGGCAAAACCGCGATGTCGCTCTCGATGGCGCGCAACGCGGCGCTCCACCCCACCAATCCGGTCGGGGTAGCCTACTTCTCGCTGGAGATGAGTGCCGATCAGATTGCCCAGCGCATGCTCACCAGCGAGGCGCGCGTGGATGCGCAGGCCGCCCGTACCGGCCGTATGAGCCAGCACGACTGGTCCAACCTGGCGCGCGCCGCTTCCACGCTTGCCAATGCCTCTATCCACATTGACGACACGCCAGGGCTGAGCATCCTGGAGCTGCGCGCCAAGTGCCGCCGCCTCAAAGCAGAGCACAACATCGGGCTGGTGATCGTGGATTATCTCCAGCTTATGCACGGCTCCGGCCTGGGCCGTACCTCCAACCGCGAGCAAGAGATAGCCCAGATCTCGCGCTCGCTCAAGGCGCTCGCCAAAGAACTCAACGTACCCGTGGTGGCGCTCGCCCAGCTCAGCCGCGCCGTCGAGACGCGCGGCGGCGACAAGCGCCCGATGCTCTCTGACCTTCGCGAATCGGGGTCTATCGAGCAAGATGCAGACGTGGTGGCCTTTCTGTACCGCGCCGAGCGCTACGGCATTACCGTCGATGAAAATGGCAACTCTACCGAAGGCGTCGGCGAGGTTATCATCGGCAAGCAGCGCAACGGCCCTATTGGTACTGTAGAAGTAGCGTTTGTAGAGCGCTACGCGCGCTTTGACAACCTGACTACCTACTACGCCCACCCCGATGCGCCCGACATGCCGGGTGATGGCTACGACGCGCCCCCGCCCGCGCTGCCTCCGCCTACCGATGACGCGCCGTTCTGAAGGGCAGCGTTTGGGGTAGTGCGTACAGACGGGGCTACGTAGGTTTCCCTGTTTTCCTATTCCTATCACGCGTCTTACCCATTGACAGCCGCGCAGCGCTGCTGACCTGCTTTGCGGCCCACCGAGACCCTCTATGCCGGAGCCCATTCAGGAGCCTCGCTCTACGTTTTATCACCCGAAAAAGCGGCCCAAGTCGCTCACGGCGACGGTTGTCAGGCGGCGTTACACCTTTGCCAGGACGATCCGCAAGGATCGCAACTACCTCACCTTTATCGGGGTGCTGTTTCTCGGCGCGGGCATCGTCTGGCCGTATCCGCAGGTTGCCATGTGGTTCGGCTTTGCTATTGCCGCCTACTCGGCCATCGCCAACGACAGCATCCAGACGCTCGGCACGTTTATCGCATCCAACCACCGGCGGCCCTGGTGGATACTGTGGCTCTTTGTTGGCAGCATCTTCGTTGCCACGGTGCTTTTCAGCTGGTGGCAGTATAGCGGCGATGTGAGCTACGGGCGCCTCTCGTCTAAAGGCTTTTCTGAAGCGCCCACATCGTTCACGTTTCTGCAGGTCGCCGCGCCCATCTTCCTGCTCATCCTGACGCGGCTGCGGATGCCCGTCTCGACGACGTTTCTCATCCTGACGTGCTTTGCCACAGAGCCTGAAGGCATCTCCTCGATGCTGGGGAAAAGCCTTTCCGGATACGCAGTAGCGTTTGTGGCCGCCATTATCGTGTGGGCCATCGTGGCGAAGTTTATCGCGCCCCGCTACGCCAACACCGAAGCGCCGCGCTACTGGGTAGCTATCCAGTGGCTATCAACGGCCTTTCTATGGTCGGCGTGGTTACAGCAGGATGCAGCCAACATCGCCGTGTACCTGCCCCGCTCGCTAACGACAATCGAGGTAGCCGTCTTTGTGGGCTACGTGTTTATCGGGCTGGGGCTGCTGTTCTACCTGCGCGGCGACCGCATCCAGCAGGTGGTGAATGAGAAGACAGACGTGATCGACGTCCGGAGCGCGGCCATCATCGACTTTGTGTACGCCATCATCCTGTGGTATTTCAAGGAACTCAATAACGTGCCCATGAGCACGACATGGGTGTTTATCGGCCTGCTGGGGGGGCGTGAAATTGCCATCAGCCTTTTCGGGCTGGGCGACAAGCGGTCGGTGGTCGGTGCGTTCCGCCTAATGTCCCGAGACCTCGGCTATGCAGGCATCGGGCTGATCATCTCTATCCTCATTGCCCTTGGCACGAACCCGGCGGTGGTGTCTGAACTGCGGTACATTTTCAGTAACTGACGCGCATTCGATGCGCCGAAAGCGCCGGGTGCGGTTCCCTGCATGGGGCAGGCGTAACTTGAAGGTGTACTCCTATTACCGGCCCATGCGTCTGCTCGTTTTCCTGCTGCTCGTGTCTGCCTGCTCTTCGCCCGCCGAACCTGCGCTTCGCACGCCCACCGCTGCCGGCGAGCAGCGCTATCTCGCCCTTGGCGACTCGTACACGATTGGCGAGGGCGTGGCAGAGGCAGAAAGATGGCCGGTGCAGCTCTCCGCTGCGCTGCGCGCGCAGGGGCTTCCTGTAGCACCGCCGCAGATTGTAGCCCGCACGGGTTGGACGACCGACGAACTCGCCGCCGCGCTCGACGCTGCCGAGCCGCAAGGGCCATTCGATCTCGTTACCCTGTTGATTGGCGTCAACAACCAGTACCGCGGGCGCAGCGTGGCCGAGTACCAGGCCCAGTTTCGCGCGCTGCTGGTGCGTGCCATTGGCTACGCAGGCGCCCGTGCCGACCGCGTGATCGTCGTCTCGATTCCCGACTGGGGCGTGACGCCTTTCGCCGAAGGCCGCGACCGCGCCGCTATCGCCGGAGAGATCAACGCGTTCAATGCTGCTGCCCGCGAGATCGCCGCCCGGCAGGGCGTCGCTTTCGTGGACGTGACAGAAATCTCGCGCGCGAGGCCGGCAGCCGTTACCGACGACGGCCTGCACCCCTCTGGCGCGCAATACGCCGCGTGGATGCAGGCCGTCCTGCCAGTCGCGCAGGCCGCGCTGCGCTGATACTTTTGACGCTCAGGAGACGCCTGCCTGCTGCTTCTGGCTCATCGAGAACCGCTTGCGCTCGTTGATGTCGAGAAAGCGTTTGCGCAGCCGGATGGCCTTGGGCGTGATCTCGATGAGTTCGTCCTCACGGATAAACTCGATCGCTTCCTCCAGGCTCATCTTGCGCGGCGGCACGAGCTTCTCGAAGTTGTCCGAGCCCGAAGCGCGCATGTTCGTCAGCTTTTTCTCCTTGACGATGTTCACGTCGAGGTCGCTGTCGCGGGCGTTTTCGCCGATGATCATGCCGGTGTACACCTCGTCCTGCGGCGCCACGAACAACTCGCCGCGCTCTTGAAGGCCCACAATCGCGTACGGCGTCACCTTGCCGCCGCGGTCGGCCACGAGGCCACCGGTGGCGCGGTGCACGATTTCGCCCGCCCACGGCCGGTAACTGTCGAACAGGTGGGTGAGAATGCCGGTGCCCTTGGTGTCGGTGAGAAACTCGGTGCGGTAGCCGATAAGGCCGCGCGCCGGGATGTCGAACTCCAGCCGGACGCGGCCCGTGCCGTGGTTGGTCATCTTGACCATCACGCCGCGGCGCATGCCCAGCTTCTGCACCACCACGCCCATCAGCTCTTCGGGCACGTCTATCAGGGCTTTCTCGAACGGCTCGTGGCGCTTGCCGTCCACTTCTTTGAGAATCACCTGCGGCATGCCCACGGCAAATTCGTAGCCCTCGCGGCGCATCTGCTCGATAAGGATGGCCATCTGCAACTCGCCACGTCCGTAGACGACAAACCGCTCGGGGCTGTCCGTTTCCTCGATCTTCATGGCGAGGTTGGTCTCGGCCTCCTGCAAAAGGCGGTCGCGCAGGTTGCGGCTGGTCACGTACTGCCCCTCGCGGCCCGAGAACGGGCTGTCATTGACGCGGAACTCCATCGAGAGCGTCGGCTCGTCGATTTTGAGCGGGACGAGTGGATCGGGGTTTTCGGCGGCCGACAGGCTCTCGCCCAGCCCGATGCCACCCGCGCCACCGACGAGGACGATCTCGCCCGGACCGGCTTCGTCAATCTCGTGGCGGCTGAGCCCCTCAAAGTCGAACAGCGCGGTCACGCTGATGTTTTTCGTGGTGCCGTCGCGGTGGCACAGCGAAATGCGGCCCTTGTTTTTGATGGTGCCGTTGACGACGCGGCCCACAGCAAGCGGGCCGAGGTACTTGTCGGGCCTGACGTTGGTGACGAGCACCTGCAGCGTGGCGTCGGGATCGCCCTCCGGCGCGGGGACACGTGCCAGGATAGCCTCGAAAAGCGGGCGCAGGTCGGTCAGCGGCTCTTCGAGGCTCGTCGTGCTCTGCCCGTCGCGCGCCACGGCGTAGAGAACGGGAAACTCGATCTGCTCCTCGTTGGCGTCGAGGTCGATAAAAAGGTCGTAGATCTCGTTGAGCACTTCCTGCGGGCGGGCGTCCTGCCGGTCGATCTTGTTGATACAGACAATGGCGGGCAGGCCGAGCGCGAGGGCTTTCGAGAGCACGAAGCGCGTCTGCGGCAGCGGTCCCTCGGCGGCATCGACGAGCAGCATCACCCCGTCCACCATGCGCAGCGTGCGTTCCACCTCGCCGCCGAAGTCGGCGTGACCGGGGGTGTCCACGATGTTGATTTTGGCATCGCCGTAGAACACCGCGGTGTTTTTGGCCATGATGGTGATGCCCTTTTCGCGTTCGAGATCCATCGAGTCCATCACGCGCTCGGCCACTTCCTGGTTGTCGCGGAAGGTGCCGCTCTGCCACAGCATGGCATCCACGAGCGTGGTCTTGCCGTGGTCGACGTGGGCGATGATGGCGATGTTTCGGAGAGTCTTGTGCACAGATTCGTCGTTTTGATAGCCGTTCAGAAGCGCGTTGCCCCGCGCCGGAGTTTCCAGCCTGCGGCGGCGATTTGACGAATTCGGCGCAGGATGGTGCGTGGCGACAGGAACACCCGCTTCTGCCCCACGCGGCACCCGGCGGGCGACTGCATAACCGGGGCAATTTTGCCGCAGAATTGCCACAATCGGAATTGCCGCGCCGCCGTACGATAGCCTGCAGCACTTTTCACGCTTTACGATCATGGCCCGGCTTCTCCTGCTTCTAACCTTTCTCGCCCTTTTGCCCGCAGCGGCAGGGGCGCAGCAGCCCGCCCGCACCGTCGTGCGCGGCACTATTGCGAGCGAGGGGGGCAGCGCCCTTCCCGGTGCCACGGCCACGCTGCGCCGCACCGCCGACAGCACCCTCGTCACGGGCGCCGCAGCCGACAGCACGGGCCGGTTCACGCTGCGCGCCGTTCCCGCAGGCACGTACTTGCTGGAGGTTTCTTTCGTCGGCTTTATGCCGCACCGGCAGCCTGTCACGGTGGGCACGACGCTTCTCGACCTGGGCACGATCCGGCTGCGCGAAGATGTGCAGGCGCTCGCCGAAGTCAACGTCACCGGCGAGGCCATCGTGGTGCAGCAGCGCCAGGACACGCTCGTGTACGACGCCCGCCAGTTCAAGGTCAACCGCGATGCCACGGCGGAAGACCTCGTCAAGCGCATTCCGGGCGTGACCGTGCAGGACGGCCAGTTGCAGGTGCAGGGCGAGAACGTGCAGCGCGTCACCCTCGACGGCCGCGACATGTTCGGCGGCGACCCGACCGCTTCGCTGCGCAACCTGCCTGCCGAGATGGTATCGCAGGTGGAGACGTTTGAAGGCATAAGCGACCAGGCGCGCTTTTCCGGCTTCGACGACGGCGACCGCGAGCGGACGATCAACCTCGTCTCGCGCTCCAACTTCCGCAACACCGCCTTCGGGCGCGCTTACGGCGGCTACGGCGACCACGACACGTACCAGGCCGGCGTCAGCGCGAACGCCATCCGGGGCGTGCGGCGCTTCAACATCGTCGCCCACTCCAACAACGTCAACCAGCAGAACTTCGCCTTCGAGGACATCATGGGGCTCTCCGGCATGGGCGGCGGGCGGACGATGCGCAGGGGCGGCGGGCGCGGCGGGGCACCGATGATGTTTCGGGGGGGAGGCGGCGGCTTTGGAGACTATTTCGTGCCAGAGCAGAACGGCGTCACCACGACGCACGCTGTGGGCATCAACTACTCGGACCGGTGGGCCAGAAACGTCGAGTTCAGCGGCAGCTACTTTTTCAACTACGGCGACAGCGACCTCCGGCAGCAGCTCGCGCAGCAGTACGTGGTAGACGCCCTCGCCGAGCAGCGCTACAACGAGTTCACCACGGGCGAGACGCGCAACCTCAACCACCGCGCCAGCGGCAGGCTGAGCGTGTCACTCGGCCCCACGACCGCCCTGCAGGTGCGCCCGCGCCTGACCACGCAGGGCTACCGCAGCACCGAGGCGCTTTTCAGCACCACCCGCAACGACGCCGACACGCTCTCGATTGCCACGACAGCGGAAACGGCCCGCCAGATGGCCCTCTCGTTCTCGAACGAGGTGCTGCTGAGCCACCGCTTCGACGCGGCCGACCGCACCGTTTCATTCGGACTGACGACGACCTACTCGGATCGCGACCGCACCTCGGAGCAGCAGACAGCGAACCAGACGTTTCAGCCCAACCCGTTTACGCGGTACGTGCTGCAGAGCGGCGAGGGCGGCTCGAACGGATGGGGCTACACGGCACGCGGCACCCTGTCACAGTCGTGGGGAAAGGCGCACGCGGCGCTGGCGCAGTACAGCTACGGCTGGCAGGAAACGGATTCCGAGCAGGAATACCTCGACCTGCTCACCGGCACGCCCGTCATTGACTCGACGCTCTCGACGCGGCTGCAGAGCGGACTGCAGACGCACCGCATCGGCACGGGCTACCGCTTCCGCTCGGAAAAAATCAACCTGACGGCGTTGTTCGACTACGAGATCGCGCGGCAGTCGCGGGATCAGTCTTTCCCGGTTGTCTCTGACCGCAGCGAGACGTTCCATTCCCTGCTGCCCTCGCTCAACCTGCGCTACAACTGGGAGCGGGGACGCAACGTGAGCCTGAACCTGCGCGCCCGCTCCGACACGCCGTCTATCGAGCAACTCGACGACGCCGTGGACAACAGCAACCCGCTGCGGCTCTCGCGGGGCAACCCGGCCCTCGACGCCGCGACCAACCTGAGCGGCAGCCTGCGTTACCTGAGCACCAACTTCGAGCAGGGCCGCACGTTCGTCGTCGGCCTCAGCGGCGAGTATGGGCTCGATTACATCGGCAGCCGCATCCTGCTCGCCACGCAGCCGACCGAGGTGGCGCCGGGCATCGTGCTCACGCCGGGCGGCCAGTTCACGGAGCCCGTCAACCTCGATGGGCGCTACAGCGTGCGCCTGTTCGGCACGTTCGGCCAGCCTATCCGCGCCATCAAATCCAACGCGAGCTTCAACGTGTTCACCTCGTACACCCGCACGCCATCTCTCCTCAACGGGCTGACGCAGACAACGGAGAACCTGTACGTGGGGCCGGGCCTAAACCTGACGTCCAACATATCGGAAAAAGTGGACTTCACCGTCGGCACCAACTCGGCCATGACGTTTGCCCGCAGCACCAGCGGGGCGGCCGACCAGCAGTATCTGACACAGAGCACCCGGGCCTCGCTCAACATGGAACTGCCTCGCGGCATCGTCTTCCGCACCGATGCGGTGCATCAGACCTACGCCGGCCTCGAAGACCAGAGCCGGTCGCCTTTCCTGATCTGGAACGCGACTGTCGGCAAGAAGCTGCTCGCCCGCGAGGCCGCCGAGATCCGCCTCACCGTCACCGACCTGCTCAACCAGAACGAAAGCTTCCGCCGCTCGGTCACCGATGCATACGTGCAGGACGTGGAAGCCAACACGTTGCAGCGCTACGTGCAGCTCATCTTCGCCTACACCCTCCGCCCGCGCACGCAGGGATAACCGGGGGTGCGGCTACTGCACGGCGTCGAGGAGTTGGCGCAGCGGCACCCGCTGCTCGTGCCGGATGGTAAACCGGTTGGACCCGAGGTTGAACACCACTTCCTGCGCAAAGGCGATTTTGCGGAACTTGGCCGCATCCACGCCCAGCTGGAGAAACGTACCCGTCGCCGACGCCATCCGCTGCTCGGTGGCGATAATGTCAGGCCACGTGAACACCTCGCCATCTACCGTGGCGATGACCGGAGTGTAATCGAGGTAGAGGTCGCTGCCGCCCGGATTGCAGAAGTCGAGGAAAAAGCCTGAACACCCTTCATCCTCAGGGCATACCGCCCTGGCAATGAGCAGGAAGGTAGGGGGGGCCACGAGCGGATTGGCCGTCGCCTCGTGCGGCACGCGCAGCGTGATGGGTTGCGAGCGCATGTTACCATCCCGCTGTTGGACAGGCCCCGAAGTGCCACACGCGCTGATAGCGAGGAGGAGGGACAAAAAGAGCAGCCGTTTCATGGAAGGTAGCAGGTAGGAGAGACGAGTAAGAGAATAGGGCGTGCAGCCGTGTAGAGGGCAGAGCGTCCTACACTGCTCAGTCGGTCTCTGTGCCCGCCTGCTCATTTCCCAACCCGCGCAGATAGGCGTGTAGCGCCGCAATGTCGTCGTCAGACATGGCGGAAAAGGCCACCCACGGCATCTGAGCAGGATCGAGTCGGCGCCCGTCGGGCACCATCCCGTCGCGCACGGCATGGCTGAAGGTTTCGGTCGGCCACTGCGCAGAGGCCCGGAGAGAAGGAACGGGTTTGCCTGCCGGATCGGGGTTGGGGCCGCCCTCAAGCGTCGCGCCGTGGCAGTGCATACACGTAATAGAAGCCAGGTAATGCCCGTATTCGGCAGAAGCCCCCACAGGGGGCGCGCTGGTTATCTGTACTGCCTCGGTCCACACTTCCGGCTTGAACACGCCAAAGGCGACGAGCGCGCGCCCGAGCGGCTTGAGTTGCACGCCTGCCCACGCCCCATCGACAGGTGGGACGCTTTCGAGAAAGGCGATAAGTGCCGCCATGTCTGCATCCGACAGGTTTTTGTAGGCCGAGGAGGGCATGATGTACAGCCCGCGCCCATCGTACCCGATACCGTGCCGGACAGCGCGCTCCCAGGTGCCGGCGTCGTAGTTGGCCCCTACGCCTCCTTTACCCGAGGTCAGGTTGGGCGGCTCGATCCGGAAGGGCGGTGCTTCGCCGAGCAGCTTGCCGCTCAGGTCGGCACCGTGGCAGTCCTGGCACCCCATAATGGCGGACAGATACGCCCCACGCGCCAGCTGGTCCGGTTCAGCAGCTGTGGGGATTGCGAGTGCTGCCAGCGGCGACGTGTAGGACGTCCCTATCCTGTTTTCGGACAGCATATAGACGGAAACGGCGCCCACCAGCACCAGCACGAGTATCACGCCGAGGGTCTTGATCAGCACACGCATAGGAGTAGAGATTTAGATAAACACTATCAATATTCCTACAGTAAAACGCCGCGCGCTCAAAATCAACTACCTGCGCCTCCGCACCTTTCTTTTATATCGTTTCTCGGCGCCCTGGAAGACGCTTGCCTCACGCCCCTCTGCCGTCATCCTAGCCCTTGGCCCCGGTCATGCTGAGCGCAGCCGAGGCATCTGCTCGACAGCCAGGGAGATGCCTCAACTGCGTTTATCCTGAGCAACGTAGAAGGACGCAGCATGACACAGCAGCGCCGCTGCCATGCTTCCAAACACATTTACAGAACACCGGGTAACAACGCAGAAGGCCGGACCCCTGTAGAGAGGCCCGGCCTTTATTTCAAAAGCTGCTGTTTTAGCGCACCACCACCATCGTCTGCGTTTTCGTGCCGCTGTCTGTCGTGAGGCGGTAGAGGTACATGCCGGAAGCCAGAGACCCCGCTTCAAACGACGCGGTTTTTGCGCCTGCAGACAGGTGCTCATCCACGAGGACGGCGATCTCGCGGCCCATCAGGTCATACACGGCCAGGTGGACATGCTGCGCCTGCGCAAGCGTGAACGCGATGTCGGTAGACGTGCGGAACGGGTTGGGGAAAGCCATCATCGTCCCTTCCGCCAGCACAGGCAGGTCGCTGTCCTCTACATCGACGGTGAGGTCGGCCAGAAAGCCGGTTGTAGCGAGGGCGGTCCAGCCCGTGATCCACGTATCCTGCTGGCTGAAAGCGCCCAGGTAGGTAACTGCCGTGAAGAAGCCGTCGGTTGGTGGCACTGCTGCGCCAGTGAGCGCCGGGCTGCCTGGCCTCGGGCGCGGGTCGAGCGTGCCGGTTGCCGTGCGGGATATGCCGCGCAGCATCGGGTCGGCGAGGCGGTTGCTCTGGGTCGGTGCCGTCATGTAAGCCACAAAGTCCGCCTGCGTCGGGGCCAGCGCAGAGCCGCGCACCGAGCGGAACAGCTCGTTCGCCTCGTTCGAGTAGGACAGCCCGCCCAAACCAAAGTTGTAGAACACGTTGTGCTTGATCTGCAGGTCGCCGGTGAGCAGCCGGTTGTACGTGTCCTCACCAGACGTTCCATCTTCTACGAGCACAGCGCGCCCCTTGAACTCGGTAAAGATCGAGTTGAAGAAAAGCCCACCTGCGTTATCGTCGATGTTGAGCGCAAAGTCGTTGTTGGTCGGCCCCTGCAAGCCTGAGCCGATCATCGTCAGGTTGTAAACGGTCGGGATGGCGAAAGGCTGCCCGTCCTCGGGCGTCGTGCCGCCGTCGAACTCGCCGCCCGAGCCGGCATCGTCGGTAGGCTGGATGGCGAACCAGAACTGGCCTTTGCCGCGAAACCCTTCGTCGTAGTCGAACGCGTCGTCGCCGCAGAAGGCCGACACGAGGTACTTCGTGTTGACGGTGCCGCCGAACCACTCGAATCCGTCGTCCTGGTTGGCGAACACCTCGACATACTCAATGATGGTGCCCGTACCAACAGCGCCCATCGTGAGGCCGTTGATCTCGTTGTTGGGCGCGATGCGCGCGCCGCCATGGCGGATAGACACGTAGCGGATCACGCCCGAGCTGTCGGCGTCGTTGGTGCCGCCGTAGACGCCGCGCGGATCGGTTTCGGGGATGCCTTCGATGTTTTCCGTGCCTCCGGCCACGTTGATGCGCGCGCGGCCCAGCACGATCACGCCGCCCCACAGGCCGCGATCCGCCTGGGTGAGATCGTCCGGGTCGGTGAGGTCGTCGGCTTCGGCGGTGAAAATGATGGGCTGCTCGGCTGTGCCCTCGGCGATAATTACGGCACCACGCGAGACGACGAGGGCAGCGGCGTTGTTGGGATCAGAGTTAAAACGGCCTTTGACAACCGTGCCGGGCTCGATGATGAGCGTAGCGTCTTCAGGTACGAAAACGCGCCCGACGAGCACGTAGGTGTTCGCGGACGTCCACGTCACGGTGCCCGTGATGTCACCGTCGCGCACCTCAACGACCGTCTGCGCGGCGAGAGGGGTGGCGAGTAACAAGAGGAGGAATAGCTTCTGGAGCATAAGGAGAGTAATGAGTAGAGAGAAAGGGATGAAGCCCCGGTCAGAGGCTGTAGTTGAGGCTCAGCGAAAACGAGCGCCCCTGCAGGTAGCGTTCGGCATCGTAGACCTCGCCTTTGTATTGCTGCGTAAAGCGCATCTCGGAGCCGAGCAGGTTGCGGGCGGCAGCCCGGGCGCGCACGTTGCGCCAGATGCGCTGGCCCAGCGTGAGGTCGAGCGAGTGGAAGGCTTGCTCGTAGATGTTGGGCGTGCCGCCGAGCGTGACTTCGCTCACGCGCGGCCCGAAAACGTTGTACAGCAGCGTGGCGGTGGTAGCACCCCGGCTGTAGGTGACATCCGCGTTGGCCACGTAGGGCGACTGTCCCTGGAGCGGGCGCGAGCGGTCGGCATCGGGATCGAAGGCGAGCACCTGCTCCCACTCGTCCGCGGGAATGTCCACCTTCGACTGCGTAAGGGTGAGGTTGGCCCCTATCTCGAAATGCTGCAAGGGCTGCCATACATCATCGAGGCGCTTGCGGGCTTCCAGTTCGATGCCGTACACGTCGGCATTGTCCACGTTTTCGAAGCGCGTTTCGAGGTTGTTGTTGAGAATCGTGCGCTCGATAGGGTCGATAAAACGCTTGTAGAACACGCTGATGGCCGCGATCTCGCCGGGCCGCACGAACCACTCGTAGCGCAGGTCGAGGTTGTGGACGAGCGTGCGCTTGAGAGCAGGGTTACCCGTGAGCGTGGGCGAGTTGATAAAGCCGTACGAGGTGAAAGGGGCGAGTTCGCGCAGCGTGGGCCGTGCCAGCGTGCGACCGTAGGCGGCGCGGAGGTTGGCACGCCCCATCTCGTAGACGAGGCTGAGGGCCGGCAGCCAGTCGCCGTTGCGCAGCCGTGCGCCACCGATGGTGCTGTCGCGGCTCACCACGTCGATATCCGCGTTCTCGTAGCGCGCCCCGCCGATCACGCGCAACCGCGTAAAGAGACGTGTTTCCAGCATCGCGTAGCCGGCGTAGACCGACTGATCACCTGTGTAGTTGTCGCGGGGCGAGGTGCCATCGAGTACGATGTTGCCAAACACGTAGCGCGGGTTCTCCGGCGTCCCGGCGGTGTCGATTAGACCTGTCTGCGCGCCGAAAAAGCGGGTGGGGTCGCCACTGTACGGGGCCCGGCTCAGGTCTACCTGGTAGTAGAAGCGCCGCGTGGTAAAGGTGCGGGCGCGGCTGTTGAAGGCGCCGCCCACTTTCACCTGCCCGCGCAGCATCGCCACGGGCAGCGTCAGGTCGAGCTTGCTGTCCCAGCCGCCTTCGTCGAGTTTGCGGAAAAAGCGGGTAGGCGGCGTCGTGTTGCCGCCGGGGATGCCGTACGTGGTGTCGCGCCCGGCGGGGCCGTCGAACGCCTGGTAGATGTTGGCGAAAAAGCGCTGGTCGGGCTCGTTCTGGCGCGTATCGGCGCGCGAGGTCAGCCACTCGGCGCGGAGGCCCGACAGCGCCGGAAAGGCATGTTTGCCTTTAAGCTGAACCGTCTGGATGTCGCGCTCGGTGTAGCTGAGCGCGCGCGACTCGAAGGTCACATCGGGCGAAAAGTCACGCGGCACCGCGCCGGCGAGATAGCGTCCGCTGGACGACGCGTTGTGGTTGTACATCACCGTGGCAGCCAGCGTGTGGTTGGGATGTAGCTGGTAGGCCAGCGTCCCGAGGCCGCCCACCAGCACCGACGCCTCGCTTGCGCTGTCGGAAAAGCGTTGCTGGAGCGAGAGGGTTTCGGTTTCGGATACCTTGCCCGTGAGGGTCGAGAAGGCCACGATGCCGTTGGCGTACGAGCTAAAGTCCCGGTCGTAGCTGCCGCTGATGACAAAGCCGAGGGGCCGCCCGAAAAGCCGCACCCGGTTGCCCAGCAGCACGCTCATGCTCCGGTCCATGGGCCCCTCGATGGTGGTCGGCGACATTTCCGCGGAAAAAGCGGTAGCGAGTTCGTGCAGCTTTCCTGCCAGCTCGCCATCCCGGCGTGCCAGGATGGGGTTGGGGAATGTCTCTGCGGCAGCAGGCTGCTTCCACGCCACGGGTATGCCCCGCTTGCCGTCGTCAAAGCCGATCCAGTCGCGCCCGCCCGGCGTGCCCATCAGAAAGGCGCGGCCCGTGGTTTCGGTGTTGACGCCCACCGAAGACGAAAAGGTGAACGTCAGCCCATCCGGGAAATCCCGCGTCCCCACGTCTACCAGCCCACCGGTAAAGCTGCCCGGGCGGTCCGGGGTAAAGGTTTTCACCGTCACGATGTTGTCGAGCATCGCGGCAGGGAAAAGATCGAACGAGACGGCGTTGCGGTCGGGATCGGAACTCGGAATGGCAGCGCCGTTGAGCTGGGTGGTCATGTAGCGGTCGCCAAGGCCACGTACGTATACGTATTCCCCGCCCACCACGGAAGCGCCCGTGACCCGCTCGACGGCGTCGGCGGCGGTCGAGCTTCCGGCCCGGCTCATGGCCTCGGACGAGATCGCGTCGGAAACGGCGGCCGACTTCTGGCGGTCGCGTAGCAGCGTCGCTTCGTTGTTGCGCAGCGCGCGCGCTTCTACCACCACTTCGTCCAGCCCCAGCGTTTCCACCGCCAGCGTTATGTCGATGCGCGTGGTCTGGCCTGCCTGTACCTCGACGCCGGTAACCATTTTAGCGGTAAAGCCGATATAGGAAAACGCGACGGTATACGTGCCCGGCTGCACGTTGCGGATTTCGTACCGTCCCTCGAGGTCGGTGGTGGAGCCGGTGCTCGTTCCAGCAAGGCGGACGTTGGCTCCGATAATCGTTTCGCCGCTCTCGGCATCGAGGACGGTGCCTGCAATAGTGCCTGTTTGCGCGTGGACGAGGATGGGAAGGGCGAAGAGGACGAGTGCGAAGAGCGTGTGTTTGAGCACCCGCTGGGTACCGGTACACATGGCGATGTAGAACATTCAGAATTGTGGGTCGTGAGCCGCACGCCCCTGGAGAGCCTGCGTGACGCCAACTTATCCGGCTGCCGTTATGCATCTGTTACCCGGTCATTATCGAACTGTTAACGGGCCGATCTTCACCACCCTGTCACGCAATCCTGACAAGGGCTTCGCCTTCTGACGCCGCATCGTCACAGATAGCCTGGAACAGGAGTAGCGGCAAGTATTTGTGCAAACAGATAATGCAAGATCTACGTGTCTAATCGTCCGGATTTTCTGGTTCTCTTCTCGCTCTGGCTGACGGTGTTCGCGGCCTCGGCGCAGGTGATCATCATCGCGCCCATCCTGCCCGACATCGAGGCGGCGTTGCAGGTGGCGGAGTCGCACCTGGGCTGGCTGATCACGTCATACGCCGTAATGCTGGGCATTTTCTCGCTTGTCGCAGGCCCTATCTCCGACCGGGTGGGCCGTCGCCGCATTCTACTCCTCGGCAGCACGTCGATGGCGGCAACGCTGCTCTTGCACGGCCTGGCCACCACGTTTCCGACGCTGCTGGTGGCGCGTGCCCTTTCGGGCGCGGCGGGTGGACTCTTATCGGGCGCGGCGGTGGCGTACGTGGGCGACTATTTCCCCTACGAGCGGCGCGGCTGGGCCAATGGCTGGGTGATGAGCGGCATTGCCGTGGGTCAGGTGCTGGGCATCCCGGCAGGCAAGGTGCTGGCCACCGAACTGGGCTACCAGTGGCCTTTTCTGGCCTTCGGCATCGTGATGGTTGGGGCGGCCCTCCTCATCTGGC